>Ga0209345_10006707_pt1 | contig 10373 bp, 9 predicted proteins | sample Cruoilmetagenom7_FD_187294 | JGI IMG/M metagenome (GOLD analysis project Ga0209345, IMG submission 187294) | Oil polluted marine microbial communities from Coal Oil Point, Santa Barbara, California, USA - Sample 7 (SPAdes) (version 2) | ecosystem: Environmental > Aquatic > Marine > Oil seeps ... | reverse complement strand
TTTATTATTTCAGGATTACTTCCGTTTGAATCTAATTTAGTGAGGTATCCTAAAGCTTTCATTTGTTTAAAAAAAGGAATTAAATCATAGTGAAGAGTTGGTTCTCCGCCCGAGATGACTATGGCGTCAATTAAACCAACTCTTTTTTTTATTAATTTCATAATTTCATCGTTTGATATATTTTCTGTTATATCTTGGATAATTGACCGGTTATGACAATAATAGCAGTTATAATTACATCCAGGAGTAAAAAGGACAATTGATATCTTTCCTGGATAGTCTATTAAAGAAGATTTTGTTATTCCGGCAAAAATCATACCTTATTATCCTCTTTTGTTGAAATTGTATCCTTAATGACATACTTAACACGATCTTTGTATTCTTGTTTTTTACCTCTATTAAAGTTTTGAACAGGTCTTAAGTATCCAACAACTCTTGTGTATACTTCAGCCGGTTTACCACAAGTGGGACATTTAAAGTGTTCGCCTGAAATATATCCATGTTCATTACAAACAGAGAATGTTGGAGTTAGTGATATATAAGGTAGTTTATATTTGCTAAATATTTTTTTAATTAATGTTTTTGTTGTTTGAGTATCTTTTACTCTTTCACCAAGGTATAGGTGAAGAACAGTACCACCAGTATATAGTGATTGAAGTTCATCTTGTAAGTCTAAGGTTTCAAAGATATCATCTGTAAAGCCTACTGGTAACTGGGTAGAATTTGTATAATAAGGAACTTCATCACCTGCGGAGATAATCTCAGGATATCTATCTAGGTCCTTTTTAGCAAGACGATAGCTAGTTCCTTCAGCTGGTGTAGCTTCTAGATTGTAGTAATGCCCAGTTTCTTCTTGAATGTCTTTGATAAGGTCTCTCATGTAGTGAAGAGCTCTAACGGCGAATTCTTGACCCGATTTAGTTGTTAGGTCATATTCTTTACCTAATAGATTTTGGCAAGCTTCATTCATACCAATTAAACCAATAGTATTGAAATGATTATACCAGTAAGATCCACTTTTTAGTTTAACGTCTGCGAGATAAGAACAACTGTAAGGATATAATCCATTTTCAGTTTGCTCTTCTATTATTTTTCTTTTAATTTCTAAACTTTTTTTAGCAGATGAAATAGCTTCTAATAATCTTGCGTTAAATTCAGTTTCTGAGTGAGATAAGTAAGCTATTCTAGGTAGGTTAATTGTTACCACGCCAATTGAACCAGTTAGCGGATTAGATCCAAATAATCCTCCACCTCTTTTTCTAAGTTCTTTTGTATCTAATCTTAATCTACAACACATTGATAATGCGTCTTCTGGTGATAAATCTGAATTAATATAATTTGAGAAGTATGGAATACCATATTTAGCAGTTATTTCCATATATTTTTCTATAACGGGACTGTCCCATTCTAAGTCTTTAGTAACATTGATAGTTGGGATTGGGAAAGTAAACACTCTACCTTTGGCATCGCCTTCCATCATAACATCACAGAAAGCCATATTTATCATATCCATTTCTACTTGGAAATCACCATAAGCTTCAGGCATTAACTTTCCAGCGACGACGACATTTTGATTCTTTAAAGTCTTAGGAGCTTTAATATCAAATGTTAAGTTTGAGAACGGACATTGGAAGCCGACTCTTGTAGGAACATTCAAGTTAAATACAAACTCTTGAAGAGCTTGTCTTACTTGTTTGTAAGTTAAATTATCATATCTAACAAATGGAGCTAAGTATGTATCAAATGATGACCAAGCTTGTGCACCGGCTGTTTCACCTTGAGTAGTGAATGTTGAATTGACTATTTGACCTAATAAAGATCTGAAGTGTCTAGGGGGACTTGATTCGACTTTATTTGGAACTCCACCAAAACCATCTCTAATAATTTGTCTTAAATCCCATCCGGCACAGTATGGACCGAAGAAACCTAAGTCATGAATATGAATGTCACCTTCTAAATGGGCTTTTCTGATGCTTTCGGGATATATCTCATGTAGCCAGTAGTTCTTTGTAAATTCTTCTCTAACATAGTTATTTAATCCATTAATCGACTTTTGCGTATTAGCATTCTCATTAATTTGCCAGTCACGATCATTTAAGTATTCTGTAAACATATCGATAGTTGCGCCAATTAACGCATTTGCTTCTCTTGATGCTCTTCGTTTTTCTCTATATAAGATGAAGGCTTTAGCAGTCTTTGCATGACCATTTTCAATCAATACTTTTTCTACGATATCTTGTAGTCCTTCGACTTCGCCAATACCATTTGGATATCTCAAATCGGCAATTTGGCATACTTCGTCAGTTAAAGATTCTGATTTAGAAAAATCAGATCCGCCAACAGAACTTGCAGCTTTGAATATAGCTAAAACTATTTTTTCTTTTCTAAAGGGAACAATATTTCTGTCTCTTTTGATAATTTTGTTTAGCATATACACTCCTCTTTCTTGTTTTAGTATGTATCAATAATAATATAATAGAAAGAGTAAAGTCAAGCGCATATCTGAAAAGAATTTTTTATAAAATTTCTTGGTTTATTGTTTAATTGCACTATTAGGCGATTAGCGATAATATTAGTTTTATTAAAAAATTTTAATGAAAATATTTACATTGAAAATATAAAAGTTTTATAGGTTAAATTTTATTATATTGGTTTGACAGTTATTGAATAAAGTAATATAATAAATTATCAACGAGGGAAGGATTTGAGTTAATATGAAAAAAGCATTTATTGAAGGTATGTGCTGCAAAGGCTGCGCTAATCAAGTCAAGCATATATTTAAAAATCTTTATGGTATTACTAATGTCGAAATATCAGCTGATTTAAAGTATGTTACTTTTGAAGGTTATGTATCCAAAAGAATAATCGCAGAAGCGCTTAATAAAACTACTTATAAGTTAATTCGAATCGAAAAAGTTGAAAAGTAAAGCTCTTAGAGCTTTTTCTTTTTATAACAAAGTTTTATCATATTTTATAAGGAATATAAGCATAAGTGATATAATAAATCTATGTAGGTGGTATATGTATGGCTAGTATTATTTCGCAAGTCACAGATTTAGATAGAATAATGAGATTAAAGGTAAAGGAACTGGAAACAGTTAAGGAAAAATTACCTGAATTTTTGCGTGAGCAAAAAAAGACCTTAAGTCAGAAGCTAGAATCGGAATCTAGAGCTCAAATTAATGCCAGAAAACGAGAAATTGAAAATGGCATTAAAGGCGCTAAAAATAGTGCTAAAATTGATTTAGAAAAAGCACTTAAGGAACTAGAAAAATATAATCGTGATTTTAAAGAAAAATGGATCGATGAAATCTACCATCAATGTGTTTTTGATTACTTGGAGGAATAATTTATGAGTCATTATGCAGGTAATGCAATCATTGCAAAATGCAAGTCTCTATATGGTAATAGACTAAAACCAGATAATTATGAAGATTTATTGAGATTGAATACTGTTCCTGAGATTGTAACTTATTTACAAAAACAAGATAAATACAGCAATACATTAAAGGATATTTATCCAGAAAACATGCATCGTGGACAACTGGAAGATCTCATAAAGAAGAGCTATTTTGGCAATTTGGCTAAGATGGTTAAGTTCGTCAGTACAAAGGATAAGAAGTTTTATGAACTAGATATGATCAGACGTGAAATAGAGATTGTACTTTCGAGTTTAAGAGCAGTGATTTCTGGAAGTATAGAAAGTTCAATTAGAGACTTGCCATTATTCTTTATTCAACATGCTAGTTTTGACATAGGAAAAATTTCAAAATCGTTAACAATGAGTTCTTTATTAAAGGTATTAACGGGAACTAGATATTATGATATTGTCGAAAGATATTACGCAGAAAATCCAGCTGATATTAGATACTCTGATCTTGAGCAAGCATTATTGAATCAATATCATGACATAGTAATCGAAAGAATTAATCATTATTACAAAGGAAAAAACCAAAGAAATCTAATGAATATCTACCAATCAAAAGTAGAAATTGATAATATAGTTAAAATATATAGATTGAGAAAATTTTATGGTGCTTCTGAAACTGAAATAATGAAAACTCTTATTACAAGAAATATTAGAATGAGTAAGCAAAAATTAGAAGATTTAATCAATATAGAAAATATTGATGATATTTTAGGAGTACTATCAAAATCTCAGTTTTCTGAGTTTAGAGATATGGATGATTATGTATTTATTGAATATCAAACTGGGAAGATCAAGTACAATCTCTCAAAAAGATTTATGTATTTTTCCACAGTACCACCGATAGTTTATTCTGCATTTTTATTCCTTAATGAAATTGAGAGAGGTAATATTTTTAATATTATTGAAGGTGTAAGATACGATATAGACAAAGAAGACATTAAAAGAATGCTTATATATTGAGAGGATTAATATGGCAATTGCTAAACTGAAGTTATTTAAAATAAACTCAAACGTAACGAATCTAGACCAAGTCTTAGAAAAATTCGTTAGTTTGCATTGCGTTCATCCTGTTCAAGCAAATCAGTTTGTTGAACAGGTAAAAGGATTAACAGCGTTAAATACTACTAACCCATGTAATCTAATATATAAAGAAATTCTAGACTTAGAAAGAGAAAATAATTTCTCTATACCTGAAGTAGCTATTTATAAAATGGACTATACTTTAGAAAAAATGCAAGAGTATGTTTCAACAACTCACGAGACCCTAAGAGAGTTAACACAATATAAGAAAGATATAGTTACACTATTAAATAAATATAAAAACGCATTAATACAAGTCAAGAATATAGAGCAATTGGATATTTCATTAGATGATTTATTCTCGTGTGAATATATCAATTCTAGAGTTGGACGAATGCCTAATGATAGTATTATTAAACTTAAGTATTACGAAAACAAGCCATTTATCTTTGAAGAGTTCCATGAAGAGAAAAATTATACATGGTGTATGTATTTATCTACTAACAAATTTGAGAAAGAAGTAGATAATATTTTCTCGAGCCTTTTCTTTGAAAGAATTCATATTCCTGATTTTGTTCACGGCACTCCAGAAAGTGCTCAAGAATCGTTAAAGATGGAAATTGATGTTGCTGAACAAAATCTCAAAAATATTGAAGCTAAAATCGATGGTATAATTCAAGTTAACATAAATAAGTTATCCGTTATCAAAGGAGAATTGATTTTCCTTAATATGATATATGATGCTAAGAAATATGTTGTTGGTTTAGGAGACAAGATAAGTATCACTGGTTTTGTTCAAAATAAAGACGCTAAGAAAGTAGAGAACAAGTTTAAGAATTTAGAAGATGTTGAAGTTGAATTCATGCCACCTGATTCTGATAAACGATTGACTCCGCCGACTAAGTTAAAGAACTCTTGGTTTGCTAAGCCTTTTGGATCATTTGTTGAGATGTATGGGTTGCCAGGATATTTCGATATTGACCCAACCCCTGTTGTTGCAATTACCTATTCATTACTCTTCGGTATGATGTTTGGTGATTTAGGACACGGATTAGTATTAGCTTTACTTGGATTCTTGCTATACAAAAAAACCAAAGGAGCACTAGCCGCTATTGCAATTAGAATTGGACTAGTGTCAGCTCTGTTTGGATTGCTTTATGGGTCATTATTCGGTAATGAAGAAATATTAATTCCTTTATTTACAAATGTATTTGGATTTAATGATAAATTGATTCATATTATGGATCCTGATTTCACAATGACTTTACTTATTAGTACGGTTGCTTTAGGGTCTTTAATTATTGTGATTTCCATGATATTAAATATGATTATAAATATCCGGAAGAAGAATTATGCAGAACTGTTCTTCTCCCATAACGGCGTCGCAGGTTTTATATTTTATATATTTATTCTAGCGGCCGTTGTTGGGAAACTTACTGGTTCATTCGATGTATTGGGCTCTATAATGATTGTCTTATTCATTGTATTACCACTATCAATGGTTGTAATGAAACATCCATTTGATAGACTCTTTAAAGGAGAAAAGATGTTCCCTGATAGTGTCTTTGGATTCTTCATTGAAGCATTCTTTGAATTATTTGAAGTTATCTTATCGTATATTACTAACACAATGTCTTTCTTAAGAGTTGGTGGATTTGTTCTAGCCCATGCGGGACTAATGTTAGTTGTTTATACATTAATGGATATGAGTACTGGCTTTATGGGTCAAGCAATCATTTTCGTTGGTGGTAATTTATTTGTTATGGCACTTGAAGGCCTACTGGTAGGGATTCAAGTACTAAGATTAGAATTTTACGAAATGTTTTCAAGATATTTTGATGGAAATGGAATACCATTCAAAACATTTGAATAATAGGAGGAAACAATATGTTATTAAAAATTATTTTACCGTTAGTTTTTGTTGTATTAATCACGCTTCCACTGATTAAAGTTTTTAGAGGTAAATCTACAATGAAATCAGCTAGAACAAGATTATATACTCATGTATCTTTGTTTTTTGCTTTAGTTGCTTTTGTATTTATTTGGCAATTAGCTGGTAGCGGAGTTTTAGCTGCTGATGAAGAAGAAGTAGTTACCGGTTTTGTTGGTTCAATTGCTCAAGGACTTGGATTCTTGTCTGCCGCTTTAGCTACAGGATTGGGGTCTTTAGGGGCCGGGATTGCTGTTGCTGCTGCAGCACCTGCTGCAATCGGAGCTTTCTCTGAAAATGAAAAGAACTTTGGTAAATCACTTATCTTTGTTGCACTTGGAGAAGGTGTTGCGATTTATGGATTACTTATCTCGATCTTAATCATTGGGTCATTATAAGAATGAAATTTCATTTATTAACTGATAATACTGATACTTTAATGGGAATGCAACTAGTAGGCATTGAAGGTGTTGTTATCCATGAGAGATATGAAGTATTAAGAGAATTAGATAAAGCAGTTAATAATCCTGAGTATGCAATATTACTTATCACTACTAAATTAGTCAATCAATGCCCTGAAGTTATTTCAGAATTAAAACTGAAATTAACAAAACCAATTATTGTTGAAATTCCTGATCGACATGGATCAACTGATATTGGTGAATCGATTGATAATTATGTTAGTGATGCTATTGGTGTTAAATTAAGAGGTGATTAATCATGGCTTTGTTAGAAAACAACGCATATCGTTACTTCAAAGAAGAAATTGAAGAAGTAGGTAACAAAAGGATTCATGACTTAGAAGTGGAAATTGAATCTGTTAAAGCCAGATCTTTAAAAATCATTGAAGAAGAGTTAAACGATACGGTTACAAGAGCTAAGGATAATGAGTTAGATGAGATGAATACTGAGTATCACGCTCAATTAAACAGAATTAAATTAGCAACTCATCAAGAAATAATAAAGAAAAAACGCGATTTATTTGAATCGGTTCTTTTGGAAGTGAAGAATCAACTTCAAGAATTTGTTAAGACTGATGAATACAGAAACAAAATGATTTTAATAGTTAAAAAAATAAATAAAGAATTTTGTAGTAAAAATGTAACTTTTAAAGTAAAACCTAAAGATGATGTTATGAGAAACATTATCAAATCAAACTATAAAAACGATTGTGAAGTAATAGAAGATGAACTAATTACTCTAGGTGGTTTTATTGCTATATGTAATGATAAAGGGATTCTAACTGATCAAACAATAGATAATAGTTTAGAAGAAAAGAAAAAGTGGTTCTATAAAAATTCAAAATTAGCATTAAAGAAATAAAACTGAGGTATAAGGATGAATAAGATTTATTCAATTAATGGTCCGGTTATTAAAATTAGAAACGCTACCGATTTTAAAATTATGGAAATGGTCTATGTAGGAGAAAATAAATTACTTGGTGAAGTTATTACGATTAGTAAAAAAGAAACTGTTATCCAAGTTTATGAGTCAACTACAGGATTAAAACCTGGAGAACCTGTCTATACAACAGGCGAGCCAATTTCATTAGATTTGGGTCCTGGGTTAATCGGGAATATCTATGATGGAATTCAAAGACCGTTATCAGACATTGCAAAAATAAGTGGAAATTTCATTACTCCTGGATCAAATGTTAAGGCATTAGATGAAGAGAAAAAATGGGAAGTTACATTTAAAGTTAAAGTAGGAGATAAACTGTCGCATGGCGATGTTTTTGGCTGTGTTAAGGAAACGGAACTAGTAGAACACAAATTGCTTATCCCACTAAAAAAATCCGGAACAGTAAAATCAATCAAAAAAGCTGGAAAATATAAAGTAATTGATAATCTTATTGAAATAGAAGGTGCTGAAGGTGAAGTGTTTAAACTTACAATGGTTCAACGTTGGCCGATTAAAAAGCCAAGACCGTTTTATAGAAGATTACCTCTAACAAAACCACTGATAAGTGGCCAAAGAGTAATCGATACTTTGTTCCCAATCGCTAAAGGCGGTACAGCCGCAGTTCCTGGTGGTTTTGGTACTGGTAAAACCATGATGCAACATCAGTTTGCTAAATGGTGTGATGCTGATATCATTGTTTATATAGGTTGTGGAGAACGCGGAAATGAAATGACACAAACTTTAGAAGAGTTTAAAGAGTTAATTGATCCAAAATCAAATAGGCCACTTATTGAAAGAACGATATTGATTGCTAATACGTCAAATATGCCTGTAGCCGCAAGAGAAGCTAGTATCTATACTGGAATAACCCTTGCTGAGTATTACAGAGATATGGGCTATAATGTGGCTGTAATGGCGGATTCTACTTCTCGATGGGCAGAAGCATTGCGTGAAATCAGTGGGCGCTTAGAAGAAATGCCAGCTGAAGAGGGCTTCCCTGCATACTTGCCAACTAGATTGTCTCAATTTTATGAAAGAGCTGGTTATGTTAAGACCTTGAATAAAGAAGAGGGGTCGGTATCAATAGTAGGAGCTATTAGCCCTCAAGGAGCTGATTTCTCTGAACCAGTTACACAAAATACAAAGCGTTTTGTAAGATGTTTTTGGGCTTTAGATAAAGAACTAGCGTATACGAGACATTATGCAGCTATTAACTGGAATTTAAGTTATTCTGAATATATTGGTGATTTGAGTAAATGGTATAACCGAAATGTAGGAGTTAACTTTACTAAAGATAGACAACGTATAGTGGCTATTTTAGCCGAAGAAAATAAACTTATGGAAATAGTTAAACTAATCGGTAAGGACGTTTTACCGGATGATCAAAAATTATTATTAGAAATAAGTAGAGTTATTAGAGTTGGGTATCTTCAACAAAACGCTTTCCATAAAGAAGATACTTATGTGCCTTTGAAAAAACAATTACAAATGATGGAGATTATTCTATATTTATACAGAAGAGCTCAACATGTAATTAAACAAGGAAAAGCATTTAGTTTGTTGACAAATACTGGTGTTTTTGAAAAAATAATTAAAATAAAATATGATATACCAAATAACGATTTAAGTAAATTTGATGAATATTATACAATGATAGACGAATCACTAAGCTCAATTATATAAGAGGTAAATATAATGAATCTTCAATATTTAGGATTGAAAGAAATCAATGGACCATTGATATTCATAGACAATGTCAAAAACATTGGGTATGAAGAAGTGGTTGAAATAAAACTTAATAATGGAGAGATAAGACACGGTAGAGTAGTAGAAATCGAAGACGATAAAGCTGCTATCTTAGTTTTTGAAGGAACTAATGACTTATCACTTAATAACACTACTACTAAATTCTTTGGGCGTTCTATGGAAATAGGGGTCTCAGAAGAAATACTAGGAAGAATGTTTAATGGGTTAGGCCAACCAATAGATGGCTTAGGAGCTATCTATGTAGAAAAAACTTTAGATATTAATGGCCAACCATTAAATCCAGTTTCAAGAGAGTATCCTAAAGATTATATCAATACTGGTATTTCTAGTATTGATGGTCTAACTACGTTAATTAGAGGACAAAAACTACCGATATTTTCTGGCGCTGGGCTTCCACATAATGAATTAGCAGTACAAATTGTAAGGCAAGCAAAAATCGCAGAAAAGAACGACGAATCTTTTTGTGTTGTTTTCGCGGCTATGGGTGTTAAAAACGATGTAGCTGATTTCTTCAAACGCCAGTTTGAAGAAGCAGGAGTACTAGAAAAAGTTGTGATGTACTTAAATCTTGCGAATGATCCAATCATTGAAAGATTAATTACACCAAGATGTGCTTTAACAGCTGCAGAATATTTAGCTTATAGCAAAGATATGCACGTATTAGTAATACTTACTGATATGACGTCATATTGTGAAGCTCTACGTGAATTTAGCTCTTCTAAAGGTGAAATTCCCGGACGTAAAGGTTATCCAGGGTACTTGTACTCTGAACTAGCTTCATTATATGAAAGAGCCGGAATTGTAAAAGATGCAAAAGGGTCTGTT
>Ga0209345_10006706_pt1 | contig 10376 bp, 9 predicted proteins | sample Cruoilmetagenom7_FD_187294 | JGI IMG/M metagenome (GOLD analysis project Ga0209345, IMG submission 187294) | Oil polluted marine microbial communities from Coal Oil Point, Santa Barbara, California, USA - Sample 7 (SPAdes) (version 2) | ecosystem: Environmental > Aquatic > Marine > Oil seeps ... | reverse complement strand
CTCTGAATACTCTCCGATAGAAGCCATAACTAATGCATTTCGAAAATATTTAGCATTTTCTTTAATCAAATAGGCATCATAAGTATATCCATACTGTTTCAAGAATAAGAAAGCTAAAGTTGATACTGACCTAGTATTACCTTCTCTAAATGCATGAATTTGCCATATTTCTGAAATCATTCTCGTAAAACAATGTATAAAGTCGAATTTACTTAGTTTATTCCAACTTAAACCAAAGTATACTTTGTCAACCCTTTTTAACTCTGATATTATCTTGCTATGTTCTGAATAAATAACACTAAGTCCATTTAATATTGGTTCTTGTTTTTGGATATTAATTATTCTATGTTTACCTGCCCATTCGTATACATCTGAAAACAATCTCTTATGTATCTCAAATATATCCATAGAACTTTCAATTACCACTTCATCTTTATAAATACTAATAATGGCAAGTGTAGTCATTCTATTCTCATATTCATCTAACTTAGTATTTTCCTTGATGTTTAATTTATTAATTAGAACGGTGACATCATCATATAAGTATGGATCTTTCATTATAGATTTCTCCCTAGTGCAAACTTAGCTGTTTCAAAGTCGATTATATCTTGTGCATATAAACTAAGTATTCGTTTTGCATAAGGAGATACATCCTTACCACCTGTTAAATTTATTGCTTCTGCTAAAGTCTGGATTTCCCTCATTTTTTCATTAGCAGGCAACATAATTTCAAAAGGGATTCCTCTTTTAATCTCAATTTGCTTTAAATACATATTTATTGCATAAGATAATGTAACTCCTAAATCATTTAGTATTTTTTCTACATTACCTTTCAAATCATCTGACACTCTTACGTGAATCACATCATTTCTCATAATATCACCTCATATATATTGTATCACATTTGATACACGCTATCAATAAAACTAATTAAAAGGTTTACTCCTTTTGGAATAAACTTAGTTTGTTATTGGTACACCCTGGGAGGCTCGAACTCCCGACCCATTGATTAAGAGTCAATGAGCCTTAAAACTAAAGCGGCTAAATCTAGCCGTTTATGAGGTGCTATATTTATTTTGACACCTATTCTGACACTCGTTGTGACACCAATAAAATTTGATATCATTCTATTATTAAAGCAGCTAAAGGAATTTTAGCTGCTTTATTTTACAATTATATAAGTTTTAGACTTCTTGCCAAAATTTATATTTGATGATTATTACTCTGTGTTTTAAATAAGAAATATTTTTTACTCTTATTATGTTAAAATTACTCATACTTATTAAGGTCATTATAAAATCTACATTTTGAATCTTATTGTGAATATCAAATATGCTTTGAATAATTGGAAATCATTTATTATTATAATAATATTTACTAATAAAATAAATGTTAAAATAATTAACCACAATATCAAAATTCAAAACTTATTCCTCCACCACTGACTTCTACAATATATGTTCCTGTTTCTGTCCATTCATCACCTCTGACTCGAAAATAGATGGTTTGACCACTGAACATTGTAGTAGTCTTACTGAAATTTAGTCCAGCTCCACTATCATTGTTATAATACAATATGCCAGATGTACTTGTTCCAGCAACAGGATTATTGAAGAATTCAACATATGTATCAGTTAATCCTGTAGATGAAAATGTATAAATAGTGTTCGAAGATGCAGTGAATTTATACCAAATATAATCTCCTACAGCTAAAATACTACCTGATCTTGTAAGACCTACTGCTATTGTCAGTGGATCTGGAAGATTACACGTTAGTATTCCTGCAAAATAAGGACCAGTATCTATATTTGTTGTTTGTATAGCACTAACATTCCAAACAATATTTGAAGTTCCGGATGACAAAACAGTTGTCCATTGAGATTCGTTAAGCGTGTAAGATATATTGTTGCCTACAGGGATGGAATCTAGTAATAAATCTCCTGAAGAATCCATGATATATAATGTAAAATCATTATTTATATTGTAGTTAATACCGCCTTGAGCATCCCAAGTAAAGGTTGGAGGATCGTAAGATACACTAGCAGGAGATGTTAATGCAGCAGATATCTTATAATAAGACATTAAAGGACCAAGGTAATCATCAGAGGCATCAATATTAAGAGAGTTATAAAATTCATTAAAGTAAAATAGTACATAGTCTGGATCGCTAAATTTCTTAGTTTCAACGTAACTTTCTAACCAATCAAATAATGCCTCATGTCCAATGCCAATGTTATCCACACCTCATCGTTCGTATCCGCGATATCATACAGTAGAAGACCCATTACATATTCATAGCCTTCACCCATTAGATAAGAAGGATCATTTACTGTTTCCATATCATAAGTTCCTTCCAAAGTATCACCAACATTTGGCACATTAGGTAGGGAACTAATCATAACTTGTTGAACCATAACACAAAAGTAATGAGCCCAGCCTTCAGACCACACAAGTTGTCTACCTAAAGTTTTTCCAAAAATACCATATTCATGTATTTGATTATCTTCCATGTAATGCACAGCTGGCAAAAAACTTGTTATGTCATTCTGATGTGCGACATAATGTCCGAACTCGTGAAATAGAGTATCCCACATGTAGTAATTAATGGAATGGCTTCCCATATAAATATCAGCGGTTATTGGACTATACCAACTGAAATCCTCACCATACGGATACTCAATACCTAATAATGTATAATCCTCTATATCCTCGGAATCAATAATATCAATGTACTCAAAACCTACAGTTGCAGCTTCATACAAATTTGCAGCCACTCCAAAATCATCTACAACGTTATTAGCATCATAATATTCAAAAGTGTGACTAATGTTTGTGAATTGATTTGTAACATCAATGTATGGTCCGTACTCAACTTCATAAACCTGAAATAAGTCTTGGACTTGATAATAATCATTACCTAATCTAATCTCAAGTATCAAATCATAACCGTTTTCAAGTACTGAGGTGTCGTTTTCCACTGAAAAAAGGTAGAACCCGGTATCACTAGAAAAACCAGTATCCAAAGTTTGTCTGAGGCCTAATAAATCTTCATCATATAATGTTACTTTAACATTTTTTGCTGGATGAGAACTTCCATTGATATCCTTAAATTCAATATAACCATAAACATAAATCATTGTTGATGATTTAGTTGTTTATTCTTCAAACTCTTTCGGACTAGGAGTATCTTCTATAAATTCTGTAATATCAGTGTGCTCTTCATATCCATAAACAATATTATTATAGTCCTCTTCATTTACCTTTTTATTCTCGTATAGGTATATGAAATATTGTCGTTTAGCTTGTGTGAGGCTAGTTTTACTTACAAAATCTGACTCCTCAGTTGAAAAAACATACAGACTTTTCTGAATGCAATTTCCTTGATTGTCATCAGCAGATATATTTATCTTATATTCACCTATAGCAAAAGAATTAAAATTTATTTCAAAACTGAGATTTGTTAGTATTTTTATGTTTTTATCTAGGTTAACTCCATTAGAGTCAGCAGACACAGTATATTCATACTCGCCTTTAGAATCTTCACTGTTCCTAATCTCAAATTGAATGCTAATATATTCTCCATGCTTATAGTAAGTATCTTTAAAGTCGATATATAAACAATCTTCCTGACCATTTAATAAATTAGTTTCCGCTTCTTCTTGTATAAATCCATAATCCTTATAATCTACTGCATTGACAGTATAAGGAACTAGCATAGTAAGTAATGATAAACATAAAATAACAAACAATTTCTTCATAATAATTTCTCCTTTTTTCTTACTCGTAAAAGATTAAATTACCATTAGTATTTGTAAAGGAAATCGTCTGATATTCTGTCGCAAGATCATCTTCCATACCTTCATAAAAAATTCCCCTACACAAAACAAAATACAATGTTCCTCGCTCATATGGTATATTACTAGCCGTTATGGATAATTCAAATGATTTGTTAAACTCTATTACACCAAATAAACTTTTTGTATCGCCACTAACAAGATATTCATTAGTAACGAAATCTTCAATATCTTCTTCATATAAAGTGGTGTATTCATCTGCATTTCGATAATGATTAGATGGAGATGGGGAAACAAATACAGCTATTGAATGTGTTTCATACCATAAATTGTATTGACCCGGATCATAATCATGACCATACTCGAATAGAATATTCGTTGATTCATCTTCATCCAAAACAGGATTGGGTATCGTAAAAGCAACCCATCCTGGCCATGTAGCAGCTCCTCCTCCAGAACTATAACCAATTTCGATTGTTCCTGTATAAATTGTTGTACTTGAATCACAACCTATAAGAAATATTAAAAAAACAGACATTAAAGCAACGAGCATTTTTTTCATTAAAATCACCATCATATACGTCATTTTTGGCACCTTTCAACTGCATAATATCAAATTAAAAATAAAATGTCAATATGACTATTTACTTTTTGTAAATATTATATTAATTCAGTTATTAGTTGATATGCAATATATTTAAATCGCCACACAAAAAAATACAAGTAAAAAAGTTTACTCCAATTGAAATAAACCTTGTAAGTTATTGGTACACCCTGGGAGGCTCGAACTCCCGACCCATTGATTAAGAGTCAATTACCCCTAAAATTAAGACTGCTATATTTAGTCATCTAAGAGGTGTTAAATTTGTTTTGACACCCATTCTGACACCCATTTGCACCTACATAAAATCTGATATCCTTTCTATTATTAAAGCAGCTAATTTCACTTAGCTGCTTTGCTTATATAATCATCTTTGTTAATAATAAGATCTATAACTCCTTTTGAATCTTTCATTACACTGAAACCACAATTAATATGTAACTTCTTTGCTTTAATTCTTGAAGATTCAAATCTATTATGAACTGCATTAGCATTATATTCATAAAATGCAATTTCTAACAATTTTTTTAAAGCAGATTTGGAATATCCTAACCCTCTATACTTGTTTTCTATAATAATGCCCATTTCGTACCAGTCTTTATCAACATTGTAGTGTAAATTAACTTCTCCTACATATTCGTTTTGTGATACATTAAAAATATATGCATAGTATGTTTTTGGTTTGTTATTTATCCAAAAACTATACCACTTACTCCAACTAGTTTTAGGAAAATCAATACAACCAGTTTCTTTATGATATCCATTAAAATCAATATTATGCCCCTTATTGTAGTCCATAGTAGTTTGTTGCATCAATATCTTTTGTCTATACGATAATTCCTCAAAAGATGGAACATGTAATTCAAATTTCTTATCCATATCATTCCACTCCTATTTAATGAGTCTATTAATCAAGTTCTCTAACTCTTTAATAGTTTCCATAATTTTATTGAACTTAGGTATTTCACCAAACAACATATCTTTCATAGCTCTATAATCATTTATAAGCTCTTTAAATCTATATTGATCAGGTACTAGTCTCAGTGTCCCAGGTTTTGCTAGATTGTAGTTTGCCCAACCTCTTGGATAGAATTTCATCTTAAACTTAACCACTTTCTTTAGTAAATCTAAATCACTTATCAATTCTTCTTTAGGTAACTTTTCATACATCATTAACACATCATAGTAATGTCTTGAGTATCTTGTTGGTATTTTTGATGAAATTGGACGATTCGCTTCATGATAAAGTATTGTTGCTTTTTCCCAAAATGTTCTTTCTGGAGTAACTGTCAGAACCTCAGTAAATGCTTGTTTAAAGACTTTTGGATAAAAATCATTTATATAAGAACTTACCTTTGTTAGTTTCGATGGTATCCAAGCAGCCAATGGTCCGAACTCGATTCGAATAACTCTTAAAATAGAATTATTATTAAACTGTCTCGGATATTCGAAAATAATAGTGTTTTTTTCTTTTGAATCACAATACATATTAATTTTATAATCCAATATCGTTTCTAAACCATTTTTAATTTCATCTAATAATTGGTTTTCTATAAACACTTCAACTAACTTACTAATGTATTCATTATATTGTCCTTGCTTTGTTTTACTTCTATCTCTATAAGGTTCATCTTTTGGTACACCTAAAATAGTCCAATCAAGAATGATATCTATATCTTCAGAAAACCTTCTGATTATTGAATAACTTTTGGATAAGCTAGTTCCTCCTTTAAATGTAAAGTAATCTTTATATTTACATTTATTAAACAAATACTCAAGGATTAAAACGACCCAAAAATCCTTTTCAATAATTGCTTCATTAACTTCCATTTTATTTGCAGTATTAATAAAAACTATTTCTCTATCATTAGAGCTCATTCTCGCTAAATCATACATAGTTACACCTCAAATATCTCTTTAATTTCTTCATAAATCCATGCTGGTGCGTTTCTTGATTCTTCTCTAATCATTATGATATTACTATTTCCAACAAAATAGTCTCTTATTTTATCTTTTTGCAATATATTAATATTATCTTTACCAATTTCTTTAATTGCTTGTATAAGGATTGATGTCTCTTTCGATGAATCAAACATCATTCTATTATTAGTATGCTTGAATACTAATTCTCTATTTGCAATATAGTATTTTTTATAAGGTCCAGAACTCACATATATATATTGAGCAGGAACTTGAGTAGACAATCCTAAATAATTAAGAGCACTAGTTCCACTTGGACATATTTTCCAATTATATGCTCTAGCTAAAGCATAAGCAACATCTCTTATGGATGGTGCAGCAAATTCTTCTAAAACCGAACTGAATTTTGGAATATCATAAACACCAGAAATTATACGTCTAATAGTCCCTGATTTTTCCATTCTTTCTAAGTTTTTATTTATTGTTTTTATATTTCCTAGTTCTATAAAGTCTTTCGCAGTAAATACTTTATAATCTACTGTCTTTATCCTTGTTGAAATTCTTTCACTCATTGATAATGAATCATTCATAAGAAACACTCCTTGTCGTTATTATTATACACTTTATGCGACAATAAAACAATTACAAATAAAAAAAAGACTATTCTATTGGAATAATCTTTAATAGTTATTGGTACACCCTGCCGGGTTCGAACCGGCGACCCATTGATTAAGAGTCAATTGCGCCTAAAATTAAGATGGCCTAACTTAGCCATTTAAGGGGTGTAAAATTAATTTTGACACCCATTATGACACCCGTTGTGACACCCATGAAACTCGATATCATTTCTATTATTAAAGCAGCTAAGTGAAATTAACTGCTTTCTTTTCTACATTGTTACAATTACTAACCATACATTAATTATCATATACATAACGTGTGATTTCATACCAACCTATAAGAACAAGTAATAAATACATTAACCCTATCTTTCTAAATCTATATCTGACGTTAAATATGATATATATAGTGAAAATCCTAAAATAAAAGACAAAATCGATAATCCGAGATGTATCCGTATATTTTCATTTGAAAAGCCTTCATAAAGTCTATTTTTGTAAAAATGAAATACATTACTTTCTTTATACTTTTTATATTAAAACTCACAAAAGTCATATTTACAATATACAAAAATGTTTTTATAAAAAAAAGTTTACTTCACTTATGAAATAAACTTAGTTTTATTTTTGTGTTTCTTTACAATGTTCATCTTTTTTCTAGTGTAAACTTAATAATGTCTCACTCTTGTCTATAACGTGTTGCGTGTTTAGAATATGATATCATAAATAATCACCGGTTATTTTTCTTTACAGTCTAACACTCTTAAAACAACTTGTAATTTATAATTAATACCTTGAATACTCAAACTCATCATACAATGCTCCGTAATCAACAAAAGCTGATCCATATGAAGATGAACCTTTAACAATTCCAGCAAATGGAGCTCCTCCATCAATGATTACTGGAATAAAAACTCCTCCTCCACTATCACCATGATCCGAAACAAAATCAGCCGCAATTAGACCAGTAAAATATGTTCCACTATAAACTCCCGAATAATTTAGACTCTTAATTTGGCCAGAAGTATATTCAGTTGTATATCCGGACTTTGCTACTGCCTTATTAATCATTAAATATGGACACATAGTATTTTGAAGAGAAGTTATAGATCCGCTTGTATATTCAAGATCATTAGTAGGTGGATTAAACAAGTTTGTCCATAAAGTTGTTTTTACAAATGCGGCATCTACAATACCATCATACACCCAATACTTAACAGTTCCACCTTCAGAACTATCACCAACGCCACTAAAACAATGTGCTGCAGTAAAATATCCTTTATAACCATTCACTTTAGCTCTAAATCCCATTGAACAAAAACCAATATCTTGGCCCACATTTATTTCATAATTTACGTTAAACCCTTGTGTGTAGTGAACGTAATTTGCAGTTAGATTAATTGTACTGAATATTCTATCACTTAATAAAGATTCCCTAAATATTTCAACTTGTTTAGAGCTATTATCAACTAGTTCAATAACAACAACATTATTGAAAACATCAACATAGTGTGCGCTTAAATTTTCTAAATTAGCTTTCTCGGAAGAAAAATATTCAATTAAACTCCTATTTATCTCATTCAGTTCTTTGTAAGAATTTTCGACAAACTCAAACTCTATATCACCTTCCATACTAATAATCTGATTAAAACTTAAATATTCACTTGTGTCATCCTTGCTTGGAATATTATTTTCAACAATTTGAACAACCAATTTTGTTGAATCATCTTTAATATAAAGCCCACCAAAGTATGAAGGGTATGAATCATCTGAGATAATTTTTTCTACCTCTTCTGCTAAATCTGATTGCTTTGTGTTTAATTCTAAAAAAGAATCTGTGAATTCAGCACTAGCAGTTACATTAGATGGATTTGTAATCGTAAACCCAAATAATGCAATTATTGCAAATATCAGTGACAATAATTTTTTCATAAAACCACCTTGAATATAATTTTTTAGGATAATTCCTTGTTAATTTACTCTTTAAACACATAAAAAGCAAATATAATCCTTATATAAATTATATCACAATTAAATCTAGATGTATATTAGTTCATGAATATTGTTGATTTTTTCAAAAAACATATCTTGCTATAATATTTTACTTCAAAACAACCAAAACTCTAACTAATAGCGAAATTACATTAAATATACCATTTATTAGTGTAATACCAACTCACAAGCTAGCTAAGCTTACTAGTTCTCGAATAACCTTAATTAGTTATAGCACATGTTAAAAGATTCGAGTTCTCAGTCGTTTGCATAAAATGTATTTATTAAGTATTAAGATATGTATTCAGAATAATTTGACGAACACTAAAAATTAATAACCATAGATTTTATTATCAATTCTATTTCAAATTCAATAAACCTGATTTCGAAGTTTTGATCTAAAATCTTTTCTTCTTATATATTGCAGTTATTATACCATTCTCTATTCTTCGATTGGGAGTTCACTAATAAAATAACTCGTTTTATAATATCCCTTTGAATTTTCGTAATATACTTCCCAAGAATTTGTAGAATCGAGGTAATCTATAAACACTGTCTCTCCATCTATAATCGATGTTACCCCTAGAGATAATGCTCCAACCTGTGTACTTTCTCCCTCAATAATCTCACACCATGCTACAACAAAACCAAATATTAACCCACCAAATTCATCTTCTTTTTGATATAAGTCAACTCTTATTAAATCATGAACAGCTGCATTTGGAAAACTATAACTAAATGCGTCCATATAATACCTTATATCATTATCCACTAGAACAAAGAAGAAAGTCATATCATCATCTGATTCAATGTTTATATATACTTCTTGATTTCCATCGGAACCAATTAACTCATATCCATCATTAACGAATTCATGTAGATAATATGTTGAATCCTCTTGCTGAACATAATCATAAAAGTTACTCTCAAATCTATTTTCTAAACTTTCACATCCTATAATGATTATCACACTCGTAACAAATAAAATTACAATTAATATAATATTAACTACACCAAAGTTAGGTAATTTTCTAACTTTTAGCCCTTTTATATAATTATTATAATTTCGCTTATATAAGTACATATAAATAACACTTAGAATTATAGTTACCAAAATTGCTATTGCTACTCCTATTATGGCATCAGTGTTATCTCTGAAAAACACAGATAAATTGTTTCCATCAATATCTGATACGGCTTGCCAATCCAGATCAGATGCGTTATTAGAGTTAAATTTATCTATTAATATCTTCTCCTCATTTGGTAAAGTAAGTTCAAAATCTGAATAAAGACCACAATAGTCAGCAACTTCTTCGCCAGGAACCAAATGTGAGTCTATTCCTCCAGAGTCCCAAGATCTTCCACCTGATTGAAGACTATGATTACCACAAGTTAAACTTAACATAGTTATCTTAGATATATCCCACTCCAAAAGATAGTTTATATATT
>Ga0209345_10006705_pt1 | contig 10376 bp, 10 predicted proteins | sample Cruoilmetagenom7_FD_187294 | JGI IMG/M metagenome (GOLD analysis project Ga0209345, IMG submission 187294) | Oil polluted marine microbial communities from Coal Oil Point, Santa Barbara, California, USA - Sample 7 (SPAdes) (version 2) | ecosystem: Environmental > Aquatic > Marine > Oil seeps ... | reverse complement strand
ACCGGAAGGCACACCTATCATTGGTCACGCCGATGTGCGGCGCATGCTCATGGATATGAAATCAGGCATAATGGGCGCGCGGGCTATCAATATGGCCACTGCATTTGCTTGCGATATTGCGGAAAGTTCTGACGATGCAGATGTGCGCAAAGCCGCAGATGCCCGCCAAGCTTTGCTGACGCCAATCGCCAAAGCTTATGGGTCTGACATGGGTGTTTCTGTGGCCAGTACAGGTATTCAAATTCACGGCGGCATGGGTTTCATCGAAGAAACGGGCGCAGCCCAACATTACCGTGATGCCCGCATTGCGCCGATTTACGAAGGCACGAACGGTATTCAAGCACTGGATTTGGTGGGTCGCAAAGTGCGGCGCGACGGCGGGGAAGCCATGGCTTTGCTGATTGCTGATCTGGACGATATTTTGGCGAATGTGAATGCTATGCATAATGCTGACGGTCTTGATTTAGGCTGTAACCAACGGCATTTAACCGCAGGTGTTGCGGCCATGCGTTCTGCCACAGATATGGTTTTAGCCATGAGCGACCAAGACAGCGGCGCGGCCGCTGTGCCGTATCTCGCGCTCTGCGGCGACGTTATTGCCGGTGCGTTCCTGATAAAAAGTGTGCTGTCGGGCATTAAAGAAAACGACCCACAAGCAGAGGCCATGCAAAAACTGGTCTGGCACCATAGCCTGAAATATCTCTCCAAAGCTCCGTCGCACCTAGAGCAAATCAAATACGCCGCCGCCCCTGTGTTTGCATATCCAGAAGATAGGTTGGCTGATTTGTAGGGAAACTGATGTCTGCTTTGGCGGTAAAACGGACGTTAGACAAGGCTTGGTATCTGGACAAATATAAAGGTTAGTATAGAACGAATGCTATGAAAAAACGATCAGGAGTTAAAAGAGCTCTCCAAATTATTCCAACATCAGAACTCGAAGGCTTGCCAACTGGTGCGCTATTAGCACGCCTAAAAAGACTTAGGTGGTGCTTGGAAAGTCCCGAACTCACAGATTTGACTTTAGGTGAATTAGAAAGTGTCAAATACATGATATTATTCAAATCTGAGGAAACTTGGAAGCAAGCATATACAGATGTAAAATCAATTACAGATGTAAAATCAATTTTAGACGTTCGTGAGAACAAACCTAATATGGGTGAACATTCCAATGCCTACTTCGACAACAGAAGGGGGCATTAATTGTTCAGAGATTGGGCGGGCATTCCGTAGAATTGCGGCCAACTCCAATAGAACAATACGCAACGATAAAACCATTCGAATCAAATCGAATAAAACCAAGTTGTGTATTAATCCACGAGTCATATTTTCCACCAAAGTCTTTAGTCAAAATTAAGCCCAATCCTTCAAACGCTAATTTATCATTCTCGTATTCACGCCTCGATTTAATATAGTCAGTCAACTGAATATTTTGAGTTTCCATATCTCTATAGCTGTCTTCAAGGTAATTATAGCCAACACCCTGAGTAAGTGGTTGGGCATAAAGAAATCCGAAAATTATCATTCCTACCCAAGGAAAAAGAGTGACTACGATATTCAAAGGTTTTTTCAGGGTTTTCTCCTCCATAGAATATGGCACTCTATATCATTGTATCACACATTGAGCCAGACTAAATTCAACTTCACCCGTAATGCCTAGGGAATACAAAACCATATCTATTAGGTCATTTTTATTCCGAATGCCCGTTTATAGGGAAAAGCCGACCAAAACTAACGAAGCAAATGCGCGCACTATTCCCCCTACAAACTTTCGCAAAATGACACGATAATTTCTGACAGTTCTGCAGGCACATCTTCTTGTAGGAAATGGCCGCCGCCTTTGACGGCTTGATGTGGTTGTCCCTTGCAACCGGGGATGAGTTTTTGGAAAATTTTATCGGCGCCCTTGGTTATGGGGTCTTGATCGGAGAAACTGGTTAGGAAGGGCTTGTCCCAGTTTGATAGCACTTTCCACGCTTCCACATTGTCCGCCGCGCCGTCCATATCTGGGCTGGTCGGGACGAGCGCCGGGAAGATGCGCGCACCAGCTTTATAGCTCTCATCAGGGTAAGGCGCATCGTAGGCATCTTTGACACCTGTGCCTAAATCTTTCACTGTCGCGCCTCCGATAATGCCGCCGACTGGAAATTCCGGTACGGTCTTGGCAAATTCACGCCATTTTTTAAAAGCCTCGCCAGGATCGCGGTCACCCGTTGGCAAGAACGTATTGGCGGCTATGACGCCTGCAAACCGCTCGGGATATTTCGCCACAAGGCGCAAGCCCAGTAACCCGCCCCAGTCTTGGCAAAACAGGGCAGCACCGCGAACGTCTAGCTGTTCAAACCATTCGCTCATCCAGCCTACATGGCGCGTATAGCTGTAATCTGATGTTTCGGTCGGTTTGTCTGATTTTCCAAAGCCGATAAGGTCCGGTGCAAGCACGCGGTAGCCCGCCGCCGCGACAGTTTTAATCATATGGCGATAAAGAAATGACCAGCTTGGCTCGCCGTGCATCATGACAACAACACGACCGTCTCGCGGTGCTTTATCAACACTGCGTGGCTGGGTATCTACATAATGCAAACGCAAACCATCCCCAACCGTCACATAATTTGGTTTAAAATCATAATCCGGTAAGTTTTCAAATTGACTATCAGGGGTGCGTAAAGCTTTCATAGGGTCTCTCATTATGGGGGTAAAAACAGATATCAGACCTTACTCCGAAGTCGCAAACCCGCACTGTCCCTGCTCCATCTTAATCTGTTTTGTGAGGCGGACAGCGTTCTGTGCATAGGCTTCTGTGACCGAGCCTTCATTCACGGTTTTGCCGCGCAATGAGCTCACGTCTTCGCATAAGTGAAATACAAGCGTATAGGCAGATTTCTCTGTGCCTTCCTTTGGGGCAATCCAATAGACGACATCCCGGCCGTTTGGATTTTCAGCGTTCTTGGTTGCCTCGGCCACCGTCTCTGAATCTCTAGCAATGTCCTGTGCTTGCGCGGCGACTTCTGGTGAACACGCCGTCGTCGGTTCATTGGCCTTGACCTGGGCTGCGCACGCATTCATATCCACCGTATATTGCTCGGTCGACGGCGGACTGAAGTCTACCCCAATAACTGTGGCAAGTGCAGCCAGAGCAAGCCCGACACCGCCAGCAATCTTTTTATTCTTCGGATCCATATCCTTGTCCATGAAAATCAAAGCGAGGAGTGGGAGGAAAGCAATCACAGTAATGATCGCACCGAGTTGGTTTTGGACAAAGAATTTAAACTTCTCAGCCTCGCTTGCTGGATCGTGCTTATTAGCTGCTTTCCACATCAGACTGCCAGCAATCGCAAAGATTGCGATCCCAACCAAGAGACCAATCAGAAGCGCAAGGTTTCCCTCGCCGAACTTATTTTTAAGGAGGAGAACAATCCCTGCGGCCTCAGTACCAATGGCAACGAACCATGAGAGGGCCGCAAAAATGCGAAGTTTTTTGGCGGAAGATTTTTGGTTTTGCGATGCCTGCCAAGCTTTGGTGACATCGGTTTCTTTTGTAGGTTTGTTATCGGTCATGTTCATATCCCTCTATATAGACACTTCTGCAATTTACATTTCTGCACGGTCGGCTTTGAAGATAAACCCTAACCCGTACCCTGCATCATCATTTGTCTAACCTATTCCTCGGAAAATACAAAGCAATCTATAAAGCAATCTATAAGGTCTACCTGAAAAGTGATTATTGAAAATTTGGTTCTGGCACCAATATTCCGCTCGGCGCGCACTCAGGATAATACTTGAATTTCTTAACTTTATCTAAATGTAGATAGCCCTCGCAATAGCTTTGCTGTCTACTTATATAAGCGGGGTAAGCTTATGGAGTTTTTATGTCTACACAGTCTATGATAACCCGGATTACCGCGCCTGAAATTACTGCGCGGAAGGCCAAAAACGGCGAAGATGAGCCGATTGTCTGCCTGACCGCCTATGATGCACCTATGGCGGCGATTGTTGACGAACATTGTGATTTGATCTTAGTTGGGGACAGTGTTGGCATGGTCGTTCATGGTCTTTCGTCCACGGTCGGCGTAACATTGGATATGATGATTTTGCACGGTCAAGCCGTGATGCGGACATCCCAAAAAGCTTTGGTCGTTGTCGATTTACCGTTCGGTTCCTATGAAGACAGCGTCGAAACAGCCTTTAAAAGTGCGTCTCGTGTCCTGATGGAAACGGGCTGTCAGGCCATAAAAATCGAAAGCGGCTCCTACGCACCTGAAACCATCAGCTATCTGACAGAGCGCGGCATTCCGGTCATGGCCCATGTGGGGTTAAGGCCGCAATCCGTCAATGTTCTGGGCGGTTACCGTGCTCGTGGCCGAGACCAGAAGGTTGCCACAGAAATCTTGAACAATGCCGTAGCCGCCGCCGAAGCCGGAGCCTTTGCAATTGTTGTCGAGGGTGTGAACACGGCACTGGCTGAAAAAGTGACAAAAGCCGTACACGTTCCGACCATAGGTATAGGCGCATCAAAGCATTGCGACGGGCAGATATTGGTCACGCCGGATATGCTCGGTATGTTTGATTGGACACCAAAATTCGTCAAAAAATTCGCGGATTTAAAAGGCGAAGCTGAAAAGGCCGTTGAAACCTATGCAGAGCAAGTAAAAAAACGTGATTTTCCGTCCAAAGAATATACTTATAAATTCAAGTAAGATGGGCAAATTTAAATAAAATATGGACAAGACTTCATGTGCTGATGTATTGCACACCGATGCGCATGCCTGTAGGTTGGCGCAAATTTGAAATTTGTAATAAATAAAAAAGAATAGGGGCCAAAATTGGTCGATTTTATCAACGAAGTTGAAGAAGAGCTACGCAAAGACAAGTACAACCAATTGCTGCGTAAATTCGGGCCTTATATTGTAGCTGTGATCATAGTGATCGTAGCAGCGACAGGGTATGTCGAATACAAGAAAAGCAAAGTCTCCAACACGGCGAAATCTGCATCTGCTGCTTATATGAGTGCCGGGAAGGTTGAAGCAACTGGCGACCTACAAGCTGCCATTGCTAAGTTTGTTGCACTGGCTGAGGTAGCACCAGATGGTTACGCTGGGTTATCCTTAACTCGTGCTGCTGGCATGAAGGTTCAGATTGGGGATTTAGACGGTGCTGTCGCCTTATTTGATCAGGCCGCTGAAAAATTTGCTAAGCCGGTTCATAAGGACTTGGCCGGGTTAAAGTCCGTTTACATTTTACTGGATCAAGCACGTTACGATGAAGTGCAAGTTCGCGCCAGTGCATTGGCAGTGGACGGCGCACCCTATGCCGACCTTGCCAAAGAAGCGTTAGCACATGCGGCATATAGCTCCGATAATGTAGACTCGGCCAGATCGCAATTCGCATATTTGTCAAATGCGCCAGGCGTATTAAATGGTGTTAAAGCCCGTTCGGGGCAAGCATTGGCATTGATTAATGCAAACCGACCTGTGGTTAAACTAGATAGCGAGACCATCAAAGAAGCTCTCCCGGAGCCTCAGCCAGAAACCGTGCAAGACGGCACAGAAAATAAAGACGAACAGGAATAATGATGAATGTTTTGATGAAAAATATGCGGGTTTTGCCGCTCCTTTTTACAGGCCTTTTTGCAAGTTCGGCTTTGCTGTCTGCTTGTTCGACTGTCACAAAAGTAACGGATGCAGTAAATCCCTTTAACAATTCCAACGACGTTGATCAGGGTGACATTCCAACAGACCCAGAACGTATTTCGATCTTGTCTTTAGATGACAAGCTAGAGGTTGCCGGCACTATGCTCACGTCCGAAATCGTATTGCCCCCTGTTTACACCAATCCAGATTGGCCGCAGACAGGTGGCTACGCCAGTCATTCTGTGCAGCATACTGATGCGCCTGGTGATTTGTCACGATTATGGTCAACAGGGGTTGGCAAAGGCTCCTACCGTAAGGGTAGGGTTGTTGCGTCACCCGTTGTTGCAGGTGGACGGATTTACACCATGGATGCCGCCAACCGGGTTACAGCGATGGACGCGCAAACAGGTAACAAGCTTTGGAACTATAAAATTTCTGTAACCAGCAAAGGTAAAACTAGGGTCGGCAAGACAAGTTTAATTGATCGCTTCAAAGACCCGTTAACACTCGGCGAAAAAGGCGGTAAAGACAAGGAAGCCGTTGGCGGCGGTGTTGCAGCTGCTGATGGCCGTTTATATGTTTCATCTGGTTTTGGCGTTGTAGCTGCTCTTGATGCCCAAAGCGGCAGCGAGATATGGGTAACCCGCACGAGCACACCGATGCATTCTGCGCCGACAGTTGCAGGCGGCCGTCTGTTTGCAGTTTCTGATGATAATGAATTATTTGCATTCGATACTGAAACTGGTGATGTGTTGTGGACTTACCAAGCTATTATCGAGACGGCGCGTATGTTGACCTCTCCGAGCCCGGCTGTGATTGACGATGTTGTCATTGCCCCGTTCTCGTCTGGTGAAGTTGTAGCGCTGAAAGCCCAAAACGGCGGTGTTCTCTGGCAAGAAGCTTTAGATGCAACTGGCAATTTGACGCCTCTGGCCACACTCAACGATATAGCAGCCGGCCCTGTCATTGCTGATGGTTATGTGTTCGCAACTACCCAAAGCGGAACATTTAGTGCCTATGATTTGCGGACAGGCCAACAAGTTTGGTCACAACCCGCAGGTTCGCTCGGATTTCCGATGGTTGTTGGCGACTTTGTCTATACGGTGACTACAGAGGGTGAAGTTGTCTGTATGTCCAAAACGGACGGCACTGTCATTTGGTTGACGCAACTGCGTGTGTTCAAAAAGCAGAAAAAACGCAAGAAACGGATTTCTTGGACTGGCCCTATTATGGTTGGTGAACGTTTGTTGATGATGAGCTCTCGCGGTGAAGCGGTTGAGATGAACCCATATTCGGGTGAAATTATCCGTTCGTTCAAAGTGTCTGGCGATATTTATGTGGCACCTATTGTTGCCAACAATACGGTTTATTACATAACTGATGGTGCCAAATTGGTTGCGCTTAAATAAAATTGAGCTAAGTAGCGCTATCTCAATAAAGTAAGTAAAAATAAAGTAAGATAGTAAAATTATGTGCCCGCCTGAAAATGATGATGCCAATTACGACGAGGATTTTCCGGAATTCGAAGAGGAACAGGAAATAACCTTCACACCGCGTATTGCGGTGGTTGGTCGTCCTAATGTCGGTAAATCCACCTTGTTCAACCGCATTGCCGGTAAAAAATTAGCCATTGTTGACGATACGCCTGGCGTCACCAGAGACCGCCGCGAAGCCAGTGCTGTGCTTGGCTATCAAGCCGTTACCGTCATTGATACGGCCGGGTTTGAAGACGCGGTCGGTGAACGTCTCGAAGCCCGTATGCGCGGCCAGACCGAAGAAGCGGTCAAGACGGCGGATGTGGTTTTGTTCGTTTACGATGCTCGTGCAGGCGTAACAGGTCTGGACGAAATATTTGCTGATTTTATCCGCAAAACCGGAAAGCCAACCGTGCTCGTTGCCAATAAGTGCGAGAGCCGCGCCTCTGTACCGGGTGTCGGCGAAGGTTACGGCCTCGGCATGGGCGAACCAATCGAGGTCGCCGCTGAGCATAATGTTGGGATGATGGAGCTGAATGAAGCTGTCGCAGAAGCGCTGCAAGGCGTCACACCCGAAGCTGATCAAGCCATTGACACCTCCGAAGCCCCTGTGCGGATCGCCATTGTTGGACGTCCCAATGCCGGTAAGTCTACCTTAATCAACACATTAATCGGTACAGACCGATTACTCACAGGTCCCGAAGCCGGCGTGACCCGCGACAGTATCACTGTCGAGTGGGACTGGCACGGTCGTCGCGTCCATATTCACGATACGGCAGGCCTGCGCAAACGGGCCAAGGTTCAAGATAAGCTGGAGAAAATGTCAACGGCAGACACCATTCGCGCTATTAAATACGCACAGGTCGTTGTCCTTTTGATGGATACAAGGTGTGCATTTGATAAGCAGGATATGCAAATAGCAGATCTTTGTGCCCGCGAAGGCCGTGCTTTGGTGATTGCTGCTACTTTTTGGGATGTGATTGATAACAGATCAGAAATGCTGACATATCTGCGCGAAAAAGCCACGCGCTTATTACCGCAGCTTCGCGGTGTGCCCTTAATCTTTTTGTCTGGTCTGACGGGTAAAGGTGTGGACCGCCTGTTCCCGGCAATTGAACGCATTCAAATCGACTGGTCTGCGCGTATCAAAACGCCCGACCTTAACGAATGGCTACGCCAAACCGTCAGCCGCCACCCGCCGCCTGCCGACAAAGGTCGTCCGGTCAAACTTAAATACATTACCCAGACCAAGACGCGGCCACCGACATTTGTGATAAAATCTTCTCGCGCTGACAGTGTGCCGGAAAGCTATAAACGCTATTTGGTCAACACTCTACGCGAAGATTTCGACCTTCCCGGCATCCCGATCCGTATCCACTTACGTTCAGGCGAAAACCCTTACGCATAAGTGCAGGGTTGAATTTGCGAATACGGTTGTCCTAAGTTTACTCTGGTATCAGAAACCCTCGTTCATCTGTGAGATTGAACGTGATCAGTGTTTCTACACCGCGTCTGGCAACAGCTATACTGTTTTGGATTTTTGGGTTGTACGTCCACTTTTGTACTGCCTTAATGGTAGGCCTTTTGAAAACGGACTGAGTGCAATAAGTGGTCATTATTTCATAGGGCTGTCCTTGGGCGGTTACATTGAACTTTACGTTACAATGGCCAGATTTTTGGGCGCGCGGGGGCATGATGGGTTCTATCCGCACAATTGGCTCGGCATCTCTATCAGGAATTATAAACTTGATTGTGGTCGGATTTATTTTGGGTCTACCGGATATAGGAATTGCCGGCAGGGCATCAGCAATCGGTTCGGTTGGCTTGGTGGGTGTTTCTCGCTCGATGATAGGCGGTGCAGGTGGTGGTGTTACCTTTACCAACTCTGCTTTGCGTTTCTTTACAGGCGCGATTTCAGTGATCTCCGGATTGATCGTAAAACTCATTTTTTCTGGTTTATCCGGTAGGGCGACGAACGGCACATAGATCATTTTGGCCATAATCAACGCCAATCCAGTGGTGACAACAAAGGCGCCAGGGCCGCTTAGAATTGTTCTTGCTAATACATTCATATTATCCTCCCATTTTGAATATGGTTATTATGTAACATATTTTAATGTAATGTGCAATGGTATAATATAACATAAAATTAATATCAGTTTCCCATAGCCAAATTGGGAGCAGGACGTTAGATTTCGCCCATGGCAAATATAAAGACAAATATATCAACAAAATCATCAAATATTGCCCTTGCCTTGCACGGTGGAGCTGGAAATTACGTTAAATCTGAACAAGATGCGCAAATAGAACATTTACGCGGTGTGGCCGAACAAGGTCGCACTATGTTATTGGACGGTGTATCCGCTTTGGACGTGGTCGAAGCTTTGGCAGTTCAGTTAGAAGACGCCGGGCTTTATGTGGCGGGCAAAGGGACGGGGCCAAATTCTGCGGGTGAATATGAATTGGATGCCTGTATTATGGACGGCAATAGCCGTGATGTCGGTGCGGTCGCTGCGCTTAAGGGCTATAAAAACCCTGTGCGGGTTGCGCGTGCGGTATTGGAGCATACACCCCATGTTATGTTAGCGGGACGCGGGGCGGAAACCTTTGCGGCACATCAAAATTGTCAACCTGTAGAGAAGCCTCTGGAGTATTATGTAATACGCGGCGTCACCCGTTTGCCTCACGAATTAGACACAGGCACAATCGGCGTCGTGGCGCGAGATAATAAAGGCCGCCTTGCTGCTGCTACGTCTACAGGTGGATTGTTGGGTAAAATGGCAGGACGGGTCGGGGACAGCCCATTGCCGGGCGCGGGGTGTTGGGCGGATGAACGTGTTGCCGTATCCTGTACGGGGCAGGGGGAATATTTTATCAAAGCGGCTGCTGCGGCTGATATTTCGGCGCGCATGGCTTACGCTAAGACGCCACTAGCGGATGCGGCAAAAGGCGCTCTGGCAGATATGAAAAAACAAGGTGGTTACGGCGGCGTTATTGCGCTGGGGCAGGCGGGGCAACCAACAATGCCCTTCACATCACAAGGCATGCGCCGTGCGTGGATTGATGCGGACAGTAATATAGCGGTGGACGTTTAAACCTATTACTGCGAGGCCATAGGGGTTTCGTTAGATGTATTTGTTTCTGCTACGAAACCAGGGGCAAGTTTAACCGCATCTACTGGCGGGTTAGGGTATTGGGAAGAAAATTTTATGGCTTGACCGGGTTTCAGCATGGCTTGCTCTGGTTCTACCACCCAAGAGGTCAAGACCTCACC
>Ga0209345_10006703_pt1 | contig 10377 bp, 9 predicted proteins | sample Cruoilmetagenom7_FD_187294 | JGI IMG/M metagenome (GOLD analysis project Ga0209345, IMG submission 187294) | Oil polluted marine microbial communities from Coal Oil Point, Santa Barbara, California, USA - Sample 7 (SPAdes) (version 2) | ecosystem: Environmental > Aquatic > Marine > Oil seeps ... | reverse complement strand
ATAATAAAGGAAGCTTTTTCTCCATGGTTCATACCCATTACCCGGGTTTCAATTGATGGCAAAAAAAGGCCTATTCCCACCATAAATTGCAGGGGGGTTGAGTTGTATGTTGTTTCAAGAAGCTTTTTTTCACTGTCCCGTATGGAATAGTGCATAGTTACAATGGAGTTTTGTTTTATTCCCATGGATAATACCTCCAGTAAATGATATTATATTATTATTTGTTATAAACTTGATTTATTATTAATTCAAGCTTATATTAATACATGTGAAGGATTTGTAAACTAACAAGCGGTTAAGGCTGTTTAATTTTGGTTAAGCGTAAAAATGCTGATATTTACTTTTTTTTAATTTGAAAAATTTTTAGTTTTCACTGGGTACTATTTTACCCTGTTATATTTGGAGAAGTTATGGATAACACAGCTGAGTGGTCAGAAGAAATGTGGCAAATTTGGAACGTTGGTTCCGGGATATTTTGTATAAACGAAACCCCCTATGAATATGGATTTGACGATAAAAGGGAATTTGCATGGTTAAAGGCCAAGGGGAGTGATTCCCCTGTAATTCATGCAAACATCAAAAGAGATGATCCAGTTTATATCAATGGGACAGATCTTTTTCGAAAAGAAGTGGAAACAGTAAGAATGATAGATAATCTCATTAAGGCAAAAACAGCGGCAGGAAAAATCATTTCAGCAGAATAGAACCGGCTGATGGGATATGATTAATTGGGTACTATTTAGGAGGCTTTTTAAGTGAACCAGCAAATACTGCACGAGGAATCAGAGAAAACATCATCGCCTGGAAAAAAAGAAGATTCTTTTGCTTCGGATGATACTCTTGGGATAATCACCAACATTCAGATGTTTTCTTTAAATGACGGCCCGGGAATACGAACAACCGTTTTTCTCAAGGGGTGTGTTTTAAACTGTAAGTGGTGCCATAACCCCGAAGGTATGAAGAGATATCCTGAAGTATTTCCTAACAGTAAAAATTGTACAGGATGCGGCAAGTGTGTGGAGGTTTGTCCAGCAGGTGCGATAACTTTTCCCAAGGAAAAAACGCCATACATTAATAAAGACCTGTGCATTACCTGTGAAAGTTGTGTTGACGTCTGTGAATTTGACAGCATGAACCTGTGGGGTGTGTTTGTACGGGCTGGAGATGTACTGGATGCTGTGGAAAAGGATAAGCTTTTTTATGACCAGTCAGGGGGGGGATTAACAATTTCAGGGGGTGAACCCACTTCGAGATTTGAATTTTCCCTTGCACTCTTAAAAGGGGCAAAAAAACGGGGTATCAATACTGCTTTGGATACCTGCGGCTATCTTCCCTGGGAAAAGCTTGAAACTCTTTTAGGCTATGCTGATCTAGTTTTGTACGATTTAAAACATCTTGACCCCAAAGCACATAAAGATTTTACAGGGAGGGATAATACCCTTATCCTTGAGAATGCGAACAAAGTGGCTGAAAAAGGGATTCCCATGCGGATAAGAGTCCCTGTAATTCCAGGACGTAATGACACAGTGAAAGCTTTGGCAAAAACTGCCGAGTTTGTGGCTGAACTGGATAAAAAGGGGGAAGTCGTGGCAGTGGATTTATTGCCCTACCATCCCTATGCCGGAGCAAAATACAGGCTTTTCGGCTGTGATTACCCTTTTCCTGCTGAGGAAAAGTTTACAGATGATGATATTATGCAGTTTGTTGAACTTTTTACAGAACAGGGTATAGACGTAACTGTGGGTGGGTAAAGTTTTATAAATATTTCATTTTAATTGTAAGGAGGCAGACTATGATTTGCGATGATTGTGAATATGAAGGTATGCTGGCAGAATTTAAGTATATTGCTCCCAATTCATGATGCGGTCCCATCGATGTGAGGGAATGCCCTCACTGCGGCGCCCGGGTTAGGTGCCATCGAATGGAGGAGCAGGAGAGTGAAATTCCAATAGCATTAAAAGAAATGTATAAATGTTATCAAGGAGGAGATTTTAAAGAAGCAAAGGGGATTGCCAATAGAATAGCTTCCAGAAATCGACAGCTTGGTCTGCCTGGACTTGATGAAGAAATAAGAGTTTTGTTTAAAAAAATGAAAGAAAAGCGCTCACAAACTAAAAATGCGCTTTATGCTTAAGATTAATCATGGCCGTATTTGTATTTATAACTGAGACTAATAGTATTGCAGCTGAATATTTTTCGCAAATTATTAGAAAAAAAACAGATCACAGATTTGAAATTGTCTCTTCAGTGGAGGATGCCTTAAGACTGCAGCCTGATTTTTTTATGCTCACCGCATATGATCAGGCTGAAGAATATTTCCTGGCAAAGGGGTGGATCGAAAAAATTAAAAGATTCACCCCCACGGCAAGGATTGTTTTAGGCGGGCCTGCTTTTAAAAGCAGGCCGGTGGCATTTTTCCGAAACCTCAAAGCTGATTATGCTTTAAAAGGTGAGGCAGATTTTACATTTTCCCTACTTGCAGATGAAATTACTAAAAAAAAGCCTGATTCCAGGCAGATAACAGAAATTCCAGGGGTCATGTTTCTCGATAACGGGCGTCTTGTTGTTAACCAGGAATATCCCTCTCTAACCAGAAACCAGCTTGAGGCCCTCGATTTTTCCCATTACTGTATGTATGAAGGGGATATGGTTTCCATGCTCACAGAGCGGGGATGTCCCTATGGATGTACTTTTTGTTCCCGTATATTCGGGAAAAGGATTAGATTCCTGTCAATAGACAGAATCATAGAAATACTTAAGGAGATATCAAAAAAGCCGCATATACAAAGGGTTATGTTTGCCAATGATAATATGATCTACAGCTTACGAAGGGCGCATAAGCTTTTTGGAAGAATTATTGAGGAAAAATTAAATCACAGGTTTAAATTTTTAATTAATGGAAGAATCGATAACTTTCTATTAAGAAATGAAAAATACTTGCCCCATGGAATAAATCTGGAGCTGGTCGATCTTTTACAAAGTGCTGGGGTATCAAAAATTTCTTTTGGTACGGAGTCTTTTAATGATGCGGAAATAAAACGTTTAAAGCCTGAAGCCCTTTACCGGGGTGTGGATGCCATGCGGCTTACAAGGGTTCTTGGTAAAGCCGGCATAACTGTTGTCCATTTTTTACTTGAACCGAGCCCGGATGCCATGCCTGAAGAGGCCATAGAATCAACATGGAGGCGGCTTGTTGTCATGGAATCTTACCCTGATTATATTGAAAAAAGTGCCTCCTTTGCAAATCCGTCTAAAATTTTTCTTGTAAGGGGATCCGGCCTGTATTTACGGGGATCTGCAAAGGATTTTGAGGTTAAAGATATTAATGGAAATCAGGGCTGCATAAATGAAGTGGAAAAGAATGAAACCGAGTTTATAAATGATTCTAAAAAAGATTTTTATCTTCCATTCTTGACTCCTGTGAACCGTTTTGGAACAACTTCTGACCCTTATATGAACCTTTTGCTCCTTGAGGAGGAATTAAAAAATTTACTGGAAAAAGAAAAACGGTCTCAAGGAGAAGATTTAAGGCTAAAGAGGCTTGTGAAGCAGGTGAAAGTTTGTAGAAAATATGTAAACCGGATTAATGCTGTTATCAAAAACATTAATGAAAAGACCGTTGCAAGGTTCAAAGAGATGCTTGCCGAAATTGGCGGGGTTGGAAAGTTTTTGCAGGAATTTTTAAAACTTTCAGGGGAGAACAAAAGAGAGCAGATTGCCGGTATTACTCAAAAATTTGAAGAAGCCTCCAGATTAGGGCCCATTGATGCTTTTGAGGCTGATACATTGCAAATATTTTATATGTACATATTAGACGCTGTTAAGGAACTCCTTGCAAATTCCGGTAAAGAAAAACAGACTGTTAAAAAGTATAAAAAAATAACGCACAATGTAATGATAAACAAGATGATGCTTTTAAGGCGGGAGACTCCCTTAAATATTTATATGAATTATCTAAAAAAAAGTCTTCCAACAGATCAGCCATCTATAAATATATTGAAAAAATATGCTAAAAATAATCAGTAGTGTCCGGTTAGGAAATTATAAGAAACAATTAAACTTTCCTCAGCAAGATTCTAGCCGGACACTACTGAAAAATAATGGATGTTAACAATGATTATAGATCAGCCTCAGACACATTTTATATTTGGATATCATCCTCAAATATACGATGGACATACTTATATTGCATATAAAAAAAAGCCATTAACAAATCAGGAATACCTTGATTACTGGGGCAAATGGATTTTATTTGGCTCCAGGAGGAAACTTGATAGGATTGGGAAAACCCTGGATCCCCATGTTGACTCAGGCACAATACCCTGTTTTAAATATGACAGAAAGCCCCTTATAAATCTCGGCATGGAGGAATGTGTAATGTCGATCTATTGTCATGTAAGGGAGAGGGAGCAGGTTTGGGAGAAAATAGCCGAAACCGGTGAAAGGCTCAAAGCCTGGATCTTTGACAGGGAGACAGTGCAGATGTGGCTCCCCGAGGGAAGATTACTTGAACAGTGGATCAAATCAGAAAAAGTAAGCCAGAAAGAAGCCGCAGAAGTAAGAGAAGATTCCCGTCAAAGGTTTTCAAAAATTTTTGATTTTCCGGACAGGGCTTTTGCAGGTTGGCCCCAATAAATTTTGCTGCAAATTTTTTATGAGGATTTAAATGGCTTCCAGGGATAATTTAAATTTTGGACATTCAGAATATTGGAGAAAAAATATATCGGCTGTTGAATCGCAGGAGCTTGTCAAGGTGCTTTATGCCCTGCGAAAAGTTGGAAGGCACATAGCCACCAACTTAAAGCCGATTGAATGGCGAACCTCTTCCACGCCTGACCCTTCTTTGATAGGAATTAATATTAACCTTGCAAAAGGGGAATATCCTCTTCCCCCGGGGAAAATGGATATTCTCGTCGGGATTACAGCAAGGGAGGCATTCCACTGTAAAATTCTTTCTGATATTGTTTATATAAATGTAAAAAAACAGGTGGGTGAAATTTCAGAAGATCATAAATATCTTCTGGATCTGCTAATTGGTATTGGAGAGGACATTTTTACAAAAAATATTGCTGAAGATACTATCTGGAGATATTATCTTTCCAGATGCTGGCTCAATGTGAGATCCCCTTTTAAATCAAAAACAGATAAGCCTACCATTCTTGCATTTCTTCATATATTTGCAGATTACATTTTTTTTGATAAACTTGCTGTAAATATGAACCCTGCATATCATGACCTGTTCCAGATATGCCTTGATGCAAGGGATGCAATTAAAGATTTGCTTAATGAGAGTTCAATTTCAAAAAGATCCTTTTTACGCGCAAATATTTATCTGAATCTCTGGAATAAAATTTTGCAAAGGTCTGAGACCTGGGCAGAGAAGGACTCTTTATCAGATGCCACCGGGCTTGCCGAAGAATCGTTTTCCGAAAATAATGAAGATTCCTGTGATGACCCTGCAATGGATATGGAATCAGAGGAAAATGCAGGTGCAAAGCGTTTTACAGAAAAGGAAAACCAGGCTATTATGCAAAGAGTAAATGATATCCTGGATGAGATGGATGAAAAGAGTATAAACCAGGAGGTTGCCGATGTCGCCGGGGAAGAAGAACAATGGAGGATTATGGATACTGTTTACGGCAGGGCAACAATCCCGTGCAGGATATCGGCTGATGAAGCACTGGTTGCACGTTTAAGAAAGATTTTCAGAGTACAGCGATCCCGCCGGAGCAGGCGTTATTTTTATAATCGTGCCCAACTACTGGGAAAAATAGATGGGAGGCGTATTCACAGATATTCTCTGGATGGAAAAATTTTTAGAAAAAAAGAATATTTGACTAATGATAATACAAGAAATATAGCAATTTTGGTTGATGGTTCTGCGTCGATGACCGGAGGGTTGCCAGGGGGTGGAAAAGAGTGGGCCAAAACTGAAAAGATTTTTCTTTCACTTTTTGAAGCTGTAAAAGGTACAGGAAACAGGCTGGATCTCCTTTGCTACTATGAGAGGGGAGGAATCTGTGAAGTTAATGAACTTGTATACGGGAACAGGCTTTACACAGTCCGTCCCGGTGGACGGACTCCCACAGGCCAGGCTATTATAGCCACAGCCACAATGATGCCCAAAGATAAAAAAAGGCTCATTGTACACATTACAGATGGTGAACCCAACTGCGGTTTAAGTGTCCAGAAAAGCCTTGAATTTTGTGACAGGGAGGGTGTGGATATTGTAACCATCGGAACCTATTTTGAGGAAAAAACAAGAGAGCTTCTTGAAAATCAATACCATGACAGGGCTATTTTAATAGACTCCATAGATCTTTTACCTGTACAGTTAGAGACGGTGCTGAGGGCTAATTTATTAAAATGAATTTTTTAGAAAAAACTAAAAAAAAATATTATGAAGCAGTAAAAAATCCCGTCCCGTTAATTGCGGGTCTCAGCGTTACCCAGGCCTGTAATCTCAGGTGCAGGTTATGCGGAGCCGCCGCAGGTGAGCCAGCCCCAGGTGAGCTGACCACAAAGGAAGCAAAAGTTGTTATTAACAACCTTGCTGAAGCTGAAATCATGCACCTTTCATTTGGAGGGGGCGAACCTTTGGTACGGGATGATATATTGGAACTTGCTTCATATGCTTCAGGCCGTTTCAGAAGCATTGGGATTGTTTCGAATGGTTATATTATCGATGAAAACCTGGCCAGGGAGATTGCATCAGCAGGTGTTAAGCAGGTGATGATCAGTATTGATGGCCTGGATCGTATTACCCATGATTCCAACAGGGGTGAGGGTAGTTATGACCGGGCTCTTGCCGCTGTAAAATATTTAAAGAGCGCAGGGATAACTGTCCGTATTTCATTTACTATTTCCATGGCAAATTACTCGCAGCTTTCAGGTATAATTGATAAAACAGGGGCGCTTGGCTCAACTTTGCATGTTCAGGAATTTTTCCCGGGGGGCCGGGGAAAGGGGAATGAGGATCTTACCCTGACCAGGAAAAAGCGGCGTGATATACAGAGACTTCTTTTTAAAAAACAGGCTGACCTTGGGGTTTCCTCCATCGGATTTGAGAACAGATATATTATTTCTGAAGATAAAGGGTCCCAGAAGATTTGCACAAATTCTGATCTCGGTTCAGGGTTTTATGATTTTTGTGTGGGATGCTTCACAGGGATCTATTCCCTGTTTGTTTCGTCAACAGGAGAACTCAGGCTCTGTGGAAGGTATGGAGAGGGGGAGCTTGGTAATCTCACGGATACTCCCCTGTCACAGATCTGGAAGGAATCAAAGATACTCAAGGATATAAGGAACCGTGAAAATCTCACGGGAAGATGTGGTAAATGTAATTACCGATATATATGCGGCGGATGCAGAAGAAATGCCTATTTTTTAAATAATAATCTCCTGGGAGAGGATCCCCTTTGCTGGCGTGGTCGCTCAAACGAGGAACTTGAAAGCTCGGGTATTTAATTCTCTTATATATTTTTTTTTACCCAAAAAAAACTTATAGCTGTGCGGTGGCCATTATAGCCCTTAACCGCACAGTTTGAGCCTTTCATTCCCACTCATTTTTAAACTACGCCTAACCTAATTTATACAAACCGTTTATATTGATTCGATTTAATTTCATGTTCCTGTGTTTCAACATGAAGTGACAACAGTATGCTTTCAAGAATATCACGGGATATGGAAAGACTGTAAATTATAGCTTCCTTTAATCCTGCTCCTGCACCCATTAGTTCGGATATCATCAAGCTGTGGCGCACAGAGATTGTTGAGTCTATTTGAGGATCACTTCTTAAATGCCCCAGCACTTTTAAAACCAGCTCAGAATCTTTTTCATTAATGTTGGTTTTATTTATTAATACCTGCTTTTCAGTTTCATAGGGCAAATAATCAACAGGAATTATATAAAATCTGTCCCGCAATGCAACATCTAAAGCGTCTGTTCCCGTGAATTCTTCTCCTTCATTCATGCTGGCGAAAAAGACAACATTATCAGCTACTTTTACCTGGCCCAGTTGATCCACCCATATTGATCTGTCCTCGGAAAGAACCGAAAAAAGTTCATTCAGCGCCTTGGGATGCTCAGGTCTGTTTATCTCTTCTAAATGGATAACACATCCCGGAGTTGATATGGCTTTGGGGAACAAGAATTCCTGATAAAATGTCTCCCCGCATTTTAGCCCATGCTCTCCAAATAACTGCCCTGGCTCGGAAAGTTGTCCAATCTGAAAAACAGCAAGGGGTCTTTTAAAATAAGCTGCAAACTGGCGTATTAAAGACGATTTTCCACAGCCCTGGCGCCCTGTCATTAATACATTAACAGGGTGTGTGTTGGATAATTTTTCCAGGCTTTTAAGTATATCCGAGGTCTCTTCCTGAACATAAAAGAATGGATCCAGTTCAGGTGGCGCTAAAAGGTTTTTATTATCCATTATTTTCTCCATGTTAGGAAACTTCCAAAAAAGAACCCATTCTGCACTATATGGGTATATTATTTTTTTCCAGTTCCCTTAATATTTTAAAATCCTTTGAAACAGTCGTTCAATAGCCTTTGGCAGTTCTTCAATGGAGTCAAGGAACTGTACCTGTTTTCCATATTGCTTGATCATTTTGTCTTTTTCTTTATAACTGCATCCCAGTGTTACCATATCTATCTTTTCCTTTTTGCAAAAATCGATGGCATACTGGACGTCAGCCCCTGCATTTGATTCACCATCTGTGATATGGAGTATATACTTGGGCTTACTTGTGTCCGCGGGCATTAATAAGGCCGCTGCGATTATTGCCTGACCCGACGGGGTTCTCCCTGTGGGAGCAATGGAGTAAAGAATGTTATGCCTTAAAAGCTCAGATATCAAACAGACACCATCCCATTCAAAATAACCAAATATCCTGAGATTATTTTTGTACCCTTCCAGGGCTTTACGAAGTGAGCTCATGGTATTTTCAACCACTTTCCATTTGAATCCTGCCATGGACATGGATGCATCAACAACAACTGTAAAATTCCATGCAAATTCAGCCAGCTTCTGTTCAATTTTAAAACATCTGGCATCAATGGGAGCACGGTAGAGCCGCCTTCTGTCTATTTTACCGCTTTCAAGACCACGATTGACTTTTTTAATTCTTTGAGAATAATATTGAAAAACATTTTTCAGCCGTTGAACCAGACGTCTGTCCGTATACGCATTGGCCGGTACAGTGAAGTCGGTTAGTGATGTACGCAAGACCTTTTCGTCATTATTGCAGGCCAGTTGTATTAAGGGGGTTAGATCTGTGGTATCCCTGGCAAGCTCAAGATTAATATCCTCCCACATATCTGTACTAATAGCCGTATACGATCTTGTATCCTTATCTTCTTTTCTTTTTTTCTTCTTGATATCCTTTCTTCCAGGGCCCCGTGAAAAAAAAGCCACGGGCTCTTTTTCCCACTCCGGAATAAATTCTTCAATTTTTTTAAAGATATCCAGGTAGACATCTGCCCGCATACCACACCTGACTGTCACAGATTTTTTGTTATGAGCAATTGATGCAATGGTATCCACCTCTTTTTGCAGGACATTCAAAGGCTCATCATACAATTTGTTTAAATTTGAATATGCAACTTTGTCCAGGGCACTCTGTTCCCAAAGATCGAACAAATGCCATGCTGTGGGAATTTTTGCGGGATCCCTTAAGATTCCAGGGATCAAAGCGATGCGGGCTTTTTTAGTATATTCGCCCAAAATATTCATGGAAGCTTTTTTATCAAGATATATGTTTTCAGCAACAGAAAACAATTTCCACAGAGTATCTTTTTTTAAATAATTTGAAACTTTGCTGAAGCTTTGATCTTTTTTGAGCATCTCTTTCCACACAAAACCACTCCATTCGCTTTGGCGAAGTGCTTCATGTATGGAGACTCCAACAAGTACATCCATTTTACCGGGGGGAACAGGATAATCTCCTAATATGAATTCAGGTGGAAGAACAAGAGATTCCTTATCTATTTCTGAAGATATCTGGCCTGACCAGGTTACGCGCCCCACGTTCATTCCAATATGGCCTATGACCGTGTTAAGAGATTTAAGGACACCTGCAAGTTCTGCTGATTCGTAGCCTGCCTGGGTCATCCTCCAGTAACTTGAATTACCCTTGAAAACCCAGCTCGGTTTATTCCATATGTTATCCAGAGCCTGCTGACAATATATATCCAGCCGATTAATATAATTCATAGGCATTTTCAGGCACCTTTGTCTCATCCATTTCCACTTGGACAGAAAGGAGAATTGCTTCAAGGGCTTCCTTGCTCATCTGCAAGCTGAAAATCAAAGCTTCCCTGATACTTGCTCCTGCTTTTACAAGCCTTGCAATCATTAGGCTGTGTCGTGTGGA
>Ga0209345_10006702_pt1 | contig 10377 bp, 12 predicted proteins | sample Cruoilmetagenom7_FD_187294 | JGI IMG/M metagenome (GOLD analysis project Ga0209345, IMG submission 187294) | Oil polluted marine microbial communities from Coal Oil Point, Santa Barbara, California, USA - Sample 7 (SPAdes) (version 2) | ecosystem: Environmental > Aquatic > Marine > Oil seeps ... | reverse complement strand
TAAGTACATATAAAATGCATAGCCTAAAATCAGCACAAAAAACAGCTAAATATGTTGTAAAAAAAGGTGTTGGAGTTATGAATAATAAAGATCTATTATTAACAAAAAAACAACTCAAAGAGTTAGAAAAGTAAACATAATGTCAAAAGAGCTAGAACTTTTCAAGTCACTTTTTGACAATTCTCCAAATCTAGCAATACTACATATCAACAATAATTGTAATGAGATTAACATCGAGTTACAAAATATTGTTGATAACTCTTTTGGGGAATTAACCACAAAAGAGTTTCATCAAATTCAACCAAATACTTTTAGACTTAAAGATAGAAATTTTGAATATGCAATCATAAGTGACTGTTTGCATTTAGTAGAAAATAAAGACCGATTTATAACTGGTGTTTATCATAGTTTAGAAAACTCTGCTTTTATAATAATCTTGCAAAATAAAGAAAACATCTCAATCCAAGAGATGATAGAACTTTTAGATAAAAATAATTTTAGAGCGGTAAACGATATAAGTGTTTTTGAAAAATATCATCTTGTTATGGCTAAAAAACTTCATATGTGGGGAGCTGGGCAATAGAACTTATTACAACCAGTGATGGGAGTCATACACTTTATAGCAAACAATTTGATCAACACTATCATAGTGTCAAAGAGGGAGCTTTAAATGAGTCTCTTTCAAAACATGCCATTCCAGCTTTTCATTATCATAAAGATAAAAAAGAATTAACTATCTTAGATATCTGTTTTGGTATTGGATATAATAGTTTCGCAACCTTATATTATATACAAACAAATAACTTAGATATAAAAGTCAATATTTACTCTCCAGAATTTGATTTAGCGTTACTTCATAGTATAAAAGACTTCACATTTCCAAAAGAGTTTGAATCTTTAAAAACTATTATTCATGAAATTTCACAAAACTTATATTATGAAGATAAAAAGTGTAAAATTGAAATATACCATGGTGATGCTAGAGAATATTTAAAAATTTTAAACACAAAAGAAATACTCTTTGATATAGTGTATCAAGATGCTTTTAGTAGTGAGGTTAATAGACTATTATGGACTCAAGAGTATTTTGGACAAATAAAAAATATTTTAAATGAAGATGCAATAATTACCACATATTCTATTGCAACACCTATTCGACTCTCTATTTATAACAATTATTTCAATATTTACGAATATAAACCAGATAGTTCTAATAGAATTACACTAGCATTAAACAAACAACAAATAGATAAAAACTATAAATATATAGATATGGAATTAAAACAACAACGAAATAAAACTGCAATTGCATTAAAAGATAAGGAGTAAAGATGTTTGAACAAGAAAGAGTAGTAAAAGTTTTTAGAGTCACTGTAAAAAAAGTTATTGAGAGATTATTAGAGATACAAGATTGTCCCACTGAAGAGTTTAAAGAATTAGTAATTGAAAAATTTGATGGGTATGATTATGAAGGAGAAGAGGAATTAATTGGACTTGACTCTTGGTCGAATAATCCTACAGATGGTGACTATACACTACCTATAAAAATCAATCATGAACATGCATATGAATTCACTTTATATGTAAGAGTCCTTAAAAACAAGGCAACTATTATTAATGTATTATAAGTAAATTTTAACTTATGATATAATCAAAACTTATTACTATTTAAGCAGTATTTAAAAAATTATCTATTACAATAACTTATGTATGACTACTGGTCAAGTAATCAAAGCAAAATTTAAGTAATAAGGGGTAGATATGGCAAGATTAATCGTACTTGGAGGCGGTGTTTCAGGTCACACAGCAGCAACATTTGCAGCTAAATGGCTAGGAAGTGCTCATGAAGTAGTAGTGGTAACACCAAATTCAAAATGGAATTGGATACCATCAAACATTTGGGTAGGTGTTGGTCAAATGACACCTGAAGATGTAACATTTGATTTAGCACCTGTATATAAAAAAGCAGGAATCACTTACAAGCAAGCAAAAGCTGTATCTATCCATCCAAATGGTAAAGAGGGAAGTGATAAAGAGTTTGTAACTATTGAGTTTACAGATGTTGCGAATGCTGGTAAAACTGAAGAGTTAGAGTATGATTATCTTATCAATGCAACTGGACCAAAACTTAACTTTGGTGCAACTCCTGGACTTGGAGAAGGGAGCAACTTAGGTGAGCATACAGTATCTGTATGTACAGCAGACCACGCGCATCACGCAAGTCATGAACTAGAAAAATGTATCAAAAAAATGAAAGAGGGTCAAAGACAAAAGTTCTTAATAGGAACTGGTCACGGTATGTGCACATGTCAAGGTGCCGCTTTTGAGTATATCTTTAATATTGAACATGAGCTAAGCAAAGCAGGAGTAAGAGACCTAGCAGATATCAAATGGATATCAAATGAGTCTTTCTTAGGTGACTTTGGTGTTGGTGGACTACATATGAAAACTATGGGTTATGCTGTAAGTTCTAAAATATTTGCAGAATCACTTTTCACAGAAAGAGGAGTTGATTGGATTATTGGAGCACATGTAAATAAAGTAGAAAGTGGTAAAGTATCTTACGAACTTCTTGATGGTAGTATGGGTGAAGAGGAGTTTGACTTCTCTATGTTGATCCCACCTTTTGCTGGTGTTGGAATTAAAGCTATTGATAAAGATGGTAGTGATATCACTGATACAATTTTTGCTCCAAATGGATTCTTAAAAGTTGATGCAAACTACGCAGCTGGTGCTTATGAAAATTGGAAAGCTTCAGATTGGCCAAAAACATATCAAAACCCAACATATGAAAATATATTTGCTTGTGGTATTGCTTTTGCACCACCACATACAATCTCAAAACCTATGAGTTCTCCAAATGGAACTGCAATCAATCCAACACCTCCAAGAACAGGTATGCCATCTGGTATTATGGGAAAAACTGTTGCACATAGTATTTGTGACAGAATATTAAAAGGGAAAGATGCTCCACTACATGAGGCAAGTATGGCAGAGATGGGTGCAGCTTGTGTAGCTAGTGCTGGTAAAGGTATCTTTGATGGTACTGCTGCTGCTATGACTATCTATCCTGTTGTTCCTGATTTTGAAAAATATCCAGGAACTGGGAGAGATACAGATTATACTTTTGGAGAGATTGGTCTTGCTGGGCATTGGATTAAACACATTTTACATTACCTATTCCTATGGAAAGCAAAATTAAAAATGGGATGGACAATGATTCCTGAATAATGATAAATCTTTCATCATTATTGGTTAAATTAAAAATTAAAATATACAAAGGAAAATACAATGGCAAAAGCTAAAGAAGAAGAAAAAAATATTAAAGCATATAGTCAAAACTTTACAACTATGACACCAGGTCCATTCGCTAAAAGAATGAGAACTTGTGTGATTTGGCAATTTATCAGATTTGTAGTTATCAATTTAAAAATGATAATTGTTGTTGGTAAAAGTCACTAAAATTGGTTAAAGATATTATCACATACCCAACACCTCCGAGTGTTGAGTATGCAACTGATGTAAGAGTTTTCGATGATGATTTATTTACTTTAATTGAGGACTTAAAAGATACGATTAAAGCAAATCAATTGGATGGACTTGCAGCTTATCAAATAGGAAACTATTTTAATGTTGTTATTATAAAGCAAGATGATGATTTTTTGGAACTTATTAATCCAAGGGTTATAAACCCTATAGGAAAGGTAACTACAGAAGAAACTACATCTTATTTCCCAAATCTTAGTGCAAAAGTACCAAGATATGAAAAAATAAGTGTGATTTATCAAGATAGAGACTCAAATCAACATTCACTCAAAGCTGATGGTTCTCTCTCTATTTTATTACAACGAAAGATTGATTACACTTTTGGTTCAACATTTTTAAATAAATTAACTAAAGATGAGAAAAAAAGGTTTGAGAAAAAACTAGAGTTTGGTTCAAATGTAGCGATACCTGAGAGTTGTCCGATAGTTTCATATAAAGATTATTTGAATAAATTATCAAATATATTTTTAATAGTTATTGCTCTGTTATTAGTTGGATCATTTTTTATAAGTGATGAAACAACTTTACAAGAGATATGGAATTATCAAAAATATATCTCGTATGCTACAGTGATAAATGGTTTTATTTATTTAGTTTACGGCTACTATGAGGGGAAGAGATATTCTTCTTGTACTAGTTGCCAAATAGGAAATTTAATAGGCACATTAACTATTAGCTTTATAAAGTTAACTGTATTGATGATTCTTTCTTTCTTTTTAGTTACTTGAAATATAAATAAATTTAAATATCTTAAAGGAGAGATTATATGAATAATAATAAATACTGGCACCCTGTTATTGCTGGTTTTGTACTTGGTACTGCTATTTTTATAAGTTTTATGGTTGCAGGTCAAGGGATGGGTGCTAGTGGAACTTTTGCTAGAGTAACAGCACAATTAACATATTTAGTTGATTCTTCGTTTGCACAAAATGCCTATGTAATAAATTATCTAAAAGATGGAAATGCCTTAGCAAACTGGACAGTTGTAGAATCTGTTGGGATATTTTTAGGTGGTTTTTTAAGTGCCGCACTTGCAGGAAGAATCAAAAGTGGTATTGATAGAGGTGAAGATTATCCTGCTTTTAAAAGACTTTTTTGGGCTTTTTTAGGTGGTGTAATTATCGCTGTTGCATCAAGACTAGCAAGAGGATGTACAAGTGGTCAAGCACTTGATGGGGCAGCTACCTTTAGTGTAGGTGCATGGATTTTTATGTTAGCAGCTTTTGGTGCTGGATTCCTATTTGCTCCTTTGTTTAAAAAACAATGGAAAAATGTGAAGTAAAGGAGAGAACAGATGGAAACAACTTATCCTTTATTTACAACAGGGGCAATTGACTCGAATTTAAACCTATTTTATGGATTATTTATAGGGATGGCATTTGGATTTATAATTGAGCGGGCTGGATATGGTAGATCAATAAATATAGCACCTATTATGTACTTTAGAAATACTAAGGTTTCAGATATGATGATTAGTGCTATTTTAACAATATCTACTTGGATAATCATTGCATCTTATATGGGTTGGATTGATTATAATCAAATCTTTATACCTACAACTTACCTATGGCCTTACTTAGCAGGTGGTGCATTGTTTGGACTAGGAATGGTTATGTCAGGATGGTGTCCAGGGACAGCTTTAGTTGGTTTTTCTTCAGGAAAATTAGATGCTGTTGCATTTTTACTAGGTGTGATAGCTGGTATGTATGTGTATTTCATAAATTTTGATGCAATTATTGAGTTTGCAAACTCAACAAATGTAGGTAGATACACAATTCATAGTGTATTAGGCGGAGATATTTATACTTCATACCTTATTACAATTGTATTGGGTCTAGGACTAATAACATTTATGAGATATATGAAATCAATTAGAGATAAAAAAGGGGATGATATATGAGAGCGATATCAGGTATTATAGGGCTAGTACTACTACTAACAGCAGTAGTCATAATAGTCTTATCAACAGGTGATGATAGTTATACTGCAAAAAAAGAACAAATGATTCAGAAATATATAACAAATGGGAACAAAGCTTTAGATAAAAATGATTATATTACAGCAACAAAATTTGCAAAAATGGCAATTCAAGTTGATCCAAATAGTAATATTGGGTTTACTCTATATAATAAAATTATGGAAGCTAAATTTAAACCTCAAGAAAATATAGAAATAAATCAAATAGTTGAAGAGTCACCAGTTCAAGAAGTGATTGAAGAAGCACCAGATATGGGTTGTTAATACAACTCATATATAATAAGAACTTTTTAGAAAGAGATTATTTAAATAATATTTTTCTAAAGACTTTATAGTCTTTTATACTCTAATTCATTGGTTTAGCACAGGCTTTTAATCAAAATATCAAAGGAGAAAAAATGAAATTATTTCACACAATTATTGCTAGCTTTATGGTAGTGGCAATGGCAACAACCTTAAGTATGGCTGCACCTGCACCAACCAATGCAAAAAAACAAACACCACAAGGTATCTATCTTACAGCTGTAGAGGCTTATGAACTTGTAAAAAAAGAGGGTGATAAAATTCTTTTTATTGATGTAAGAACACCTTATGAATTTCAATATGTTGGTTCTACACCAATGGTTGATAAAAATATACCTATAGTACTAATAACACTTACTAAATGGGATGAAAAAAAACAAAGATATGTAAGAACGATGAACAAAAACTTTGTTCAAGAAGTTGAAGCTGCTATGAAAGCAAAAGGTTTAACTAAAAAAGATAAAATTGTCTTTATGTGTAGATCAGGAAAAAGAAGTATCTATACATCAAAACTGATGGCTAAAGAGGGTTATATGAATGTAGCAACTATAGTTGATGGTTTTGAAGGTGGAAAAGATAAAAAATATAAACAAAGAACTACAAATACTGGATGGAAAAATACTTGTCCTCCAGAGTCTTGGGGATATAAAAATCACAAAGAAAAAATGTATTTTAGTAAATAGTTTTTACTATTTATCTACAAAGGCTTAGTGATAATCACTAAGCCTTTTTTATTATCTAAAAATAGCTATAATCTTTTATGAAATTTCTATTACTCTTTTTTTACTTTACACTTTTTTTATATGGACAAAATATTGATAACTGTTTAAATTGTCATCAAAATACAACTGCTATTGATAACTATCACCCCTACAAAGAATTTGGTTGTGCCTCATGTCATGGAGGTGAACCAAAAGCAACTTCAAAAGAAGAAGCCCATAAAAATATTGTTTTAAATCCAAGTAGACTCGAACATGCTAGTATGTTTTGTGGGAAATGTCATCAAGATATAATCAATCGTGTTGATAAATCTATTATGAATAATATGCATGGTGTACTAGATGTCTTAAAATACCAATTTGGTGAAACAAAAACTATAGAAAAATCAACAGGGATAGAGTATTTAAAAAATAAACCAACCCAAGAACAATCTTTAGCAGAAGACCATTTTAGTAAACTGTGTGCTGCTTGTCATATCAACCAAAAAGAGGAGATATTTAAAAATACAGGTTTTACTGCCAGAGGTGGTGGTTGTGTTGATTGTCATAGAGTAGAAGATGGACAAAAAATAGCAATAAAAGATGATATATTAAAACTCAAACATCCTAAACTCTCTACTAAAATTCCTAATTCAAACTGTCTTAAATGTCACAATCGTTCAAACCGTATAGGACTCTCTTATTTTGGAAAATTTGAAAGCGAGGGGTACGGAACTCCATATAAAGATGGTAACCTTACTCATCAAATAGATACAAATAGATACTACTATGAACTTCCTGCTGATATACATCATACAAGTACAAAGATGGATTGTATCGATTGTCATACGGAAGCTGGAGTGATGGGAGATGGAAAGCATCATGCCCATATGGAAGATGCTGTGGATATCACTTGTAAAGATTGTCATGATCCACAATTTAAACCATCAAACCAATTTGGTCTTGCAGGACTCTTAAGTACACTTAATGGTGATATCCCCTACTCTAAAGAGATAGCTGTGACCAAAAAGAAAAATTCTCCTATTTATAACTTACAAAAAGAAGATGAAAAAATAGAGTTTTATAGAAAATCAGATGGTAAAAAGTTTGACTTGACAAAAATGAGTGATGCCCCCTATCATAGTTCAAAGAATCATGAAAGATTAGACTGTACTGCTTGTCATAGTTCATGGATACCTAGCTGTTATGGTTGCCATGAAGTGTACTTTAAAGATGGGAAGCAATATGATTGGATAAAGCATAAACCAACAAAAGGAAAATGGATGGAGCTTAGAAGTTATCTTCGATATGAATCCCCAGCTCTTGCTATTGGGTACAATAAAAAGATAATGCCAACAGCTCCTGGATGTCAAGTTATAGCAACCATTTATGATAAAGATGTAAAAGTAGATGAATTTCACGCTTTTGCCTTTGCAGCTTGGGATCCACACACCACACAAAAAGAGAGTCGAACTTGTATTGACTGCCACTTCAATCCACAAACATTAGGACTTGGAGCTGGAATTTTAGATATAAAAGATAACAATGTCACTTTTAATCCCCACTATCAAAGTAAAGAAGATGGACTTCCTATTAACTATCCAATCGATGCCCTAATTTCAAAAGAGGGAAAACAGTTTCAAAGCTTTTCAAGAAAAGATGCAAGAGGTTTTAATAAAAAAGAGGTAAATAAAATAATAGAAGCATATAAATGTATCATCTGCCATAATAAATGGGATGATACAATCTATAAAGATTTTCAAAAAAGTAAAAAACTTTTTTATGATAAAAAAACTTCTTGTAGTAAAGAGGTATTAAAATGAAATTAACCATACTATTTTTATTACCATTGGTTTTATACTCAAATGAGTGTATCACTTGTCATCCTAAAAAAATGGAACAATGTAAAAACTCAAACCATTTTACTATGAAAAATGAGATAAATATTACTAGGTCTGCATGGGGGATAAAAGATAGCAATGTTACTTTACAAACTTTACCAATGCCCAAAGACACTATAGATAAACCAGCTGATTTAGTTGATGATTTTTTACGAAGAAAATGTTTACAATGTCATCTCACAAGTAAAGAGATAAACCCTACACAAAACCTTTGTTTAGCTTGTCATAGTCCCCATGTAAATAAACAAGATAGTTTTAAAGCAAAACCTGCACAAGAAAAATGTCTCAAATGTCATAATAATAACTATATAGGGACAGACTATCTAGGACTTTTCCCACATGACTATGACAAAGCATATAGAAGTCCACTAACAAAAGAAGGAAACTACCCTAAACGACCCTATGGGATAGATTTTCATCATCTAACACCAGATATACATCATCAAAAAGGTTTGAATTGTATAGATTGTCATAAAAATGGTAACGATAAAAAATGGGAAGATAAAGTTGATTGTAAATCTTGCCATAGTGATATTTCAAAACAAAACCATCAAGAATATCATACCAATATTTCTTGTAATACTTGTCATAGTGCATGGAATATTAGTAACTATGAACTTAATGTTTTAAGGGATGATACAAAAAACTATAAACAGTGGAAAAGACTCACAGTCCAAGAAGATAAATATTTAGAAAAGTTTTTAAAGAAAGCTCTAAAAAACCCAGAGTTAAAGCCTCAAATGCCAGATTATCTAAGTAACAAATTAGAAGATGGAGTTTGGTATAGTGGTTGGAGATTTAAAAGATGGGAGAATTTCTTTTTAATAAATGATGAGAATGGAAAAATTAAAATAGCAATACCAAGATATCAATATAGAATCAGCTTCAAAAATGAAAAAGGGGAGATGATTTTTGATGATGTGTCACAAATTGATGGTAAAAAATTAGAAGCATTTATACCAACTTCGCCACATACTGTTATAAAAAAAGCAAAATCATGTGAGATGTGTCATGAAAACAAAATTATACTTGATAGTAACCTCATCAATAAAGATCTTTTTCAAGGTGCTATTTTAAACGGTTCTCCTCTTTTACCAAAGCAACTAGAAAAACTCAACTCCCCATACTATAAACAACAAAGAGCTAAAATACTTTTCTCTCCAAAATAATTATAAACTTGGCTCTAAGTAGTCAAGTTTTATAAGTATTTTCACAACCTCTTTAAAAACAGGAACTGCTGAGTTTGAAGCGTAATAATAGTACCATTTTTCTCCCCTATTTACAGGGTCATTTACGGTAACTCCAACAGTGTATCTATGCTCTTTATCATTTACAAAACCAAAAAAACTACTCATATATTTTCTTTGATATCTTCCATTTTCAACCACATTTGCAGTACCTGTTTTTCCTCCAATTTCAAGTCCATCTATTTGTGTTTTTCGCCCTGTCCCTTTTTCTACAGTATGGACAAGCATCTTTTTCATATAGTTTGCTGTTTTTTGTGATATAACTTGTGGTTCTTGAACTTGAGGATTTTTATTTACAATATATGGAGTTACTATCTTTCCATCATTATTAAAAACACTATACGCTTTCATAACTTGCATAAAAGTAGCAGTGATACCTTGACCGTACGAATCTGTTGCTTTGAAGACATTATCCTCACCCTTGTCTTCCCCTGCTCGGTATTGGTAGAGTTTATGAATAATCCCCTTAGATTCAAAAGGTAGGTCTATCCCTGTTTTCTGAGATAGTCCAAAATTTAAATAGCCATTATAAAACTGTTCCGCACTTAATCTATTTGCAATAGTAAGGGTTCCTATGTTACTAGAGTAGATAATAATATCTTCTAGGGTTAAATAGTTTTTTTCAAACCTATGATCATCTTTAATAATATATCTCCCAATTTTATATTTTCCCTTTGGGAACTCCCCTTTTTTATTCTTTTTTCC
>Ga0209345_10006700_pt1 | contig 10379 bp, 8 predicted proteins | sample Cruoilmetagenom7_FD_187294 | JGI IMG/M metagenome (GOLD analysis project Ga0209345, IMG submission 187294) | Oil polluted marine microbial communities from Coal Oil Point, Santa Barbara, California, USA - Sample 7 (SPAdes) (version 2) | ecosystem: Environmental > Aquatic > Marine > Oil seeps ... | reverse complement strand
ATCGGTGATTGCACTGAAAAAAAGAATTGATGCCATTACCATTGAGCTGGGAGAGAGAAGCGACTACGAATCGAGTGCTTACCTGGCTTTGATACAGGAGCTTGCCAATGCTAATGAGCTCTTTGAGATGGAAGGCGGACATACCATCCATGCCGATGTGGAGCAGACCTTGCTGGGCCTGGGATTCAAAAAAAGCGATATGGATCGTCCGGTGCATGAATTTAGTGGTGGCTGGCGTATGCGCGTGGAGCTGGCGAAGATCCTTTTGCGCAGACCGGATTATATCCTGCTGGACGAGCCCACCAATCATCTGGATATTGAATCCATCCAGTGGCTGGAAGAGTTCCTGGGATCCTATCCGGGAGGCATCCTTATTATTTCGCACGACAGAGCTTTCCTTGACAATGTAACAAATCGTACTATTGAACTTTCTCTGGGAAAGATTTATGACTACAAAGTCTCTTATACTCAATATGTTAAATTAAAGGAGGAGCGAATTACGGTACAGCATGCCTCTTATGAAAACCAGCAGAAGTTAATCCAGGATACCGAAGAGTTCATTAACCGATTCAGGTATAAGGCCACGAAAGCGGTCCAGGTGCAATCACGGATCAAACAGCTGGAGAAGCTGGATCGCATTGAGGTGGAGAAGGAGGATGATCTGGTCATGAACCTGAAATTTCCCCAGTCCATACGTTCCGGAACCATCGTAGTGGAAGCGGATGGACTAAAGAAACAGTTTGGAGAGATCAAGGTATTGGATGGAGTGGACATGGTGATCGAACGGGGCGAGAAAGTGGCCTTTGTTGGAAAGAACGGGGAAGGGAAGACCACTCTGTCCAGAATTCTGGTGGGAGATCTTGATTACACCGGGGGATTAAAGATGGGACACAATGTGGAGCTTGGCTATTTCGCCCAGAACCAGGATGAGATTATGAATGGCAAGCTTACCGTGCTGGAGACAGTCGATCATGCTGCTGTTGGCGATATTCGGACCAAAATTCGTGATATCCTGGGAGCCTTCCTCTTCAGTGGCGAGGATGTGGACAAGAAGGTGAGCGTACTATCTGGAGGGGAACGCTCCAGGCTGGCAATGGCGAGAATGTTGCTGCAACCATTCAACCTCCTGATTCTTGATGAACCTACCAATCATCTGGATATGCGTTCAAAAGATATCCTGAAAAAAGCCCTGCTGGCATTTGATGGTACACTTATTGTGGTTTCTCACGACAGGGCGTTTTTGGATGGACTGGTCGATAAGGTTTTTGAATTCAGGGACCAGAAGGTGAAGGAGCACCTGGGGGGTATCTACGACTTCCTGCAACGCAGGAAACTTGCCTCACTCAGGGAGATTGAACGAAAAGAGAATAAGGGGAAGCCAGAGAAAACTCCGGCCGCCACCTCCCCGGAACCGAAGAAGAAAGTAAAGGATCTTCAGGAGCCAAATAAACAGTCGAATAAGGCGCAGTATGAAGAGAAGAAGAAAGAGGAGAAGAAGATCAGGAAAATTTCCAACCGGGTGAAGGGGCTGGAGCATGAAATTGAGGAGATCGAAGAGGAGCTTTCTAAAATGGATAAGCTGTTAATGAACCCGGACAATATTGATGGAATGCATGTATATGAAGCCTATGAGCAGCTCAAATTAAAGCTTGACGAAGCACTGGCTTCATGGGAAAAACAGACACTCTTGCTTGAGAAAGTGTCGGGAAAGAGAAAATAGTTAATTTTAGGGACATGCGACGGATCAGAATATGCTTGATGATTTGCTCTGTTTTAGCCGTAATGGCAGCCGGGTGTGGCACCTCAAAGGATGCCGCAACCAGGGAGGCTCAGGGACAAATGGCTTCGCTCTACAATCCCAGCAGGCTTTCTTTGCATCCTGATTTCTCCATCTATCATGAGAACGATAACTACACGGTGCTTTATCTCAGAGCATATCCAGCTGAATTGAGATTCAACCAGACCAATGATGATTTTGAATACCGCGCCTTGCTGGAAGTTAAATATGAACTGATTAAACTTGGGGAGTCCGGAGAAGAGGACTTTCTTGCCGATTCGGCCTCGGTGGTCTACAAGTTGCTGGCTAAGGACGAGAAGAGGCCGGCCTTTTTTGCATCTCTAAGCATTCCTGTAAGGCAGGGGGCCAGGTATCTGCTCAAGGTGGAGACAAAGGATCTGAACCGTGGAAGCATAGGGCTAAAATACCTCTATGTAGATAAAACCAGCCCTTATAGCGCCCAGAATTTTAAAGTGGTCTCCGCCTATTCGGGATATCCTAAGTTTATGCGCTTTTTTCTGTCGGGGGAAAGATTTTCTGTGAAATACAGGGACCGGGGACTTGACTCGATCTACGTAGACTATTTTAAATCTACCAGTGAATTACCCCGTCCGCCCATCACAGCAACTTCCGATTATACCATGAATTATACACCGGATACCAGCTATGTATTTCCCCTCATCGATACCATAGATTATGATCTGCGATTGGAAGGCATGTATTATATAAAGGCGAACGAAGAGCTGGATGAGGGACTTACACTGTTTAATTTCGGAGGCTCCTTCCCCGAGGTGAAAGCACCCAGGGAGCTGATGGAACCCCTCTTTTATCTGGCTACTCTTACGGAGTACAGGGATTTACGAACACAGGCTAACAGGAAGCTGGCAGTGGATAATTTCTGGTTGAAGATGGGCAATAGTGTTGAGAAATCCCGTGAGCTGATTCGGATCTATTACAACCGGGTAGTGTATTCAAATCTTTACTTCTCTTCCAATAAAGAGGGATGGAAAACAGACCAGGGAATGATTTTTATTTTGTTTGGACCTCCGGCCAGGATCCAGATGACAAGCAGGGGTGAGAGCTGGTATTATTTCGCCAAGCGTAAAAGTAAAGTTGTTGAGTTTAATTTTGAACGTGAACAGGATGCCTTTTCCGATCAGAATATGATGTGGCAGAAGACCCCTGAGTCCCAGTCCTACCGAAATGAAGCCATCAGGTCCTGGAGAAATGGCAAGGTTTATTCAATGGGTTCCTGATGGCAAAAAATACAAACTATATTTTCGGCATTCATGCTGTTCTGGAGGCTGCTCAGGCCGGAAAGGACCTGGATAAGGTACTCATCAGGAGAGGAGCAGGATCGGATCTGATCAAAAAGTTGCTGGCAGTATTGAGTCAGATGGAGATTCCTGTACAACAGGTTCCGGTGGAGAAACTGAACAGGATTACGGGAAAAAACCACCAGGGAGTGATTGCCTACCTCTCTGAGGTATCCTATGTGGATATTACCAGCTTGCTTCCTTCCATTTTTGAAAAAGGAGAAGATCCCCTGATCCTGTTACTCGACGGAGTATCGGACGTTCGTAATTTCGGTGCCATTGCACGTAGTGCCGAATGTGCAGGGGTTCATGCCATCGTTATTCCAGCATCAGGGAGTGCGGCCATAAATGCTGATGCGGTCAAAACTTCAGCCGGAGCGCTGCACCGAATCCCGGTATGCAGGCACCGCGACCTTCTTACGGTTATGAGGTTCCTGGCTGATAGCGGACTGCGACTGTTTGCCGCAACAGAGAAAGCCAGCGACTCCATCTATGAGACGGACATGAGAGGTCCTGCAGGAATTGTACTTGGAAGTGAAGATTCGGGAATCTCTGCCCAGTTGCTTAAGAAAGCAGATTCGTGGATCTCCATCCCCATGAAAGGAACCATCGCTTCGCTGAATGTATCAGTGGCTGCCGGAGTGATGCTTTTTGAAACCCTGCGCCAGAGGGGAAGGTAAATACTCCGGGCCCTATTCCAGTGGTAGCTGCCGGTTAAAGCTCTCTTCCAGGGAGATAAAGGTTTCTGTTCTTGAAATACCTGTGATGGCCTGTACCTTATCCACCAGAAGAAGCTTCAGATCTTCGTTGTTCCTGGTGTAGATTTTAATAAAGATGGAGTAACCTCCAGTAATATAGTGGCACTGGGTGATCTCCGGAATCTCTTTCAACTGCTCTACCACTTCAGGGTAGAGGTGGGCACTGTCCAGGAAAATCCCCACATACGCACAGGTATTAAAGCCAATCTTTTTAGGATTGATACTAAATTCAGATCCGGTGATCACGCCCATCTTTGACAGGCGCTGGATTCTTTGATGAATAGCAGCTCCGGATACCTTACACTCCCTGGCAACTTCCAGGTAGGGGATTCGGGCATTTTTTGTTATCAGAGAGAGGATCTTTCGATCAAGCTCATCAATATGGTGAGTATCGTCCATGCAGCAGCAGATTTATAATTTCTTATGAATCCCCAAATGTAGTTACAATTTGAAAGAAGTTCACATCACATTGTGTGATTTTAAACATATTCTTCCCCCAAACCCTTACAAATGATATTATTCCGTCAGCTTTTGAAAATCACTGCCGGTGGGATTCTGAAATACATGTAAATCAAATTCCGGAAGAATGGCCAGGATATGGTCGAAGATATCCGCCTGTATTGCTTCATAGTTGGCCCAGGCCTGGTCCTTGCTAAATACATAAATCTCCACAGGCAGACCTTTTTCATTTGGCTGCAAATGACGGACCAGGAAGGTCATGTCCTTGTGGATCATCGGATGTTGTTCTAAATATGCTTCCAGGTATTTCCTGAAGGTACCCAGGTTGGTCATTTTGCGCCCATTGGTTACAGTGCCATCTTGCAGCTTGAGTGATTTATTAAATTCAGTAATTTCCTTTTGCTTTTCGGTGATGTAATCCTTCAGCAGGTGGAAATTGCCCAGTTTCTTAATTTGTTCAGGGCTCAGGAAGGTTACACTGCTCATGTCGATGTTAATGGAACGTTTGATTCTTCTACCTCCCGAATCCTCCATACCTTTCCAGTTATTAAAGGATTCTGATACCAGGGCGTAGGTGGGTATGCTGGCAATGGTTTTATCCCAATTCTGGACCTTAACCGAGGTAAGATTTATATCAATCACATCCCCATCGGCATTGTATTTGGGCATGGAGATCCAATCGCCCACATTGACCATTTTATTAGCCGATAGCTGGATACTGGCTACAAAGCCCAGGATGGTATCCTTGAAAACAAACATGAATACAGCTGCCAGTGCACCCAGGCTTGCCATCAGCGCTGTGGGAGTTTTTTCACTGAAGATGGAGATGATAAAGATGATAGCAATGAAATAGAAGATGATCTTAACCACCTGAACAAAGCCCTTGATATTCCTCCCCTTTGAAATGGGCAGGCGGCCATAGATCTCATGCAGGGCATTGAGAAAAGCATCTACGACCAGCAGGACCACCAGCACCATGTATGCCTGGGTAATGTTGCCCAAAAAGGTGACCAGTTTCTCCGCGTCAAAAATAAACTGGAGTGCATAGAATACGATCAGGGCCGGAGCCAGGTGGGCAAGACGGTTAAATACCTTCTGTTTTACGAACACGTCATCCCAATCGTTCTTGGATCTTTTCGCCAGTCGGGCAATGGATCCAATGATAATCCGCTTTACTACAATGTCCGCCAGGATAGCCAGGAGAATGGTAAGGATAATTATGGTGGTATTTTCGAGGAAAATTGCCATGCCATCAGACATTCCAGTTCCGGAGAGCAGTTCAGCGTACCAGTTAATACCTTTTTCAATAAGGCTTAGGTTATCGTTTTCAACCATGTTGATCCTGTTTTAGTGTAATCCATTAAGAACATACTAAAATATTAATAATTAAGTCAGGAATAGCACTTATATTGCGTTGTTTATATCCTAAAACCCACAGGAATGAAAAAAATATCTTCCTTTCTTATTTTGATGTGCCTGTTGTGCACCACACATACTGCATTCAGCCAGGATTTTGATGTGCTTTTTGATCAGGGGGTGATGCGAATCGACCTGGTGTTTTCCGGAACAGCAGAGGAATCCTCCTATGCCCTTTCTGGAGTGAAGAAGGAGCAGTTTTACAGCGGCTCCCAATCCACACTGATCGATCCATTCGATTATGGCGATCACAAGTTTGTGGTGAAGAGTGAATCCAGCGGTAAGGTTATTTTCAGCCACAGCTATTGTACCCTGTTTCGCGAATGGCAAACCACTGAAGAGTCACAGCGCGTAAGAAGGGCGTATCCTCATGTACTCAGGTTTCCCTGGCCAAAGGCTTCTGTTGTGGTGGAAATTCATGACCGCAACCGAGCCGGTGAATTTGAGCTCACCTGGTTGGCCTCCTTTGATCCTGCATCCATATATTCGGATCCAGGCAATCCCTTCCAGTTTGAGACGGTGGATCTGGAGATCCATGGCAGCAGCGAGGAGATGGTGGATATTCTTTTCCTTGCCGAGGGATATAGCGCAGAGGAAATGGAGAAGTTTCTGAATGATGCCAGGCGTTCAGCCGGGTACATCTTTTCGGAGGAGCCTTTCAAAAGTAACAGGGGGAAATTTAATATCAGAGCAGTCTTATCAGCCAGCCAGGATTCCGGCACAGACATACCCGGAGAGGGTGTCTGGAAAAATACAGTGGTGAACTCCAGTTTCTATACCTTTGGAGTGGAACGCTACATGACCACCATGGATTACAAATCTGTTTGTGATGTGGCGGCCTGCGCTCCCTACGATCAGATCTATATCCTGGTAAATACAGATAAATACGGGGGAGGGGGCATCTACAACCATTATAGTATTTCTGCTGCCGATAATCTTCAGTCCAGAGCGGTGGTGATCCATGAATTCGGGCATGCATTTGGGGGACTTGCAGATGAATATTTCACATCGGCAGTGGCCTATAATGATTACTTTCCCCTGGATGTGGAACCTTGGAGCCCTAACCTCACAACCCTGGTTGATTTCGATTCAAAATGGAAGCACATGGTCCCGGAGGGAACTCCTCTCCCAACACCTGCTGAAGATAGGTACAGGGAGCTTGTTGGAGTCTATGAAGGAGGTGGATATGTGGCCAAAGGAGTGTTTCGTCCCATGATCGATTGCCGGATGCACACCAACAATGCGGCCTTTTGTCCGGTTTGCTCAGCAGCCCTGCTGAAGATGATTGCACGTGTTTCGGGGCTTTAGAACATTATAATTTTTATATTTGTCGTTCAGCAAATCGCAACCCTGGTCAAGTGAAAAGGCTGTCGGATGAAGAAATAATAGCCGGACTCAGAAAACGGGACAACCGTGTTCTGCAGTACATATATAAGAACAGCTTTACCCCCGTCAAGCAGCTGATCCTTCATAATGCTGGTTCTGAAACGGATGCGGAGGACATCTTTCAGGAGGCTTTAATAGTGATATTCAAGAAGATAAGGGATGAACAAGCTTTCAAACTTGATGCCGCTTTCTCCACCTATATCTATTCCATTGCGCGTTTACTCTGGTTAAAACATCTGCGGCAAATCAAGAAGATTGATATAGATCCCCTCAACAGGGATATGGAAGAACGAATCGAATTTGAAGAACCTTTACCTGTTGAAGACAAGGATCTGCGGATGGCGATTTACCAGCGTACCCTTCAACGCATACCGGAAGATTGTCAAAAGATCCTTCAATTAACTGCACAGGACCTGAGCTCCTCTGAAATTGCTCATCAACTGGGATTTAGAAGTGAAGGATATGTGCGAAAACGTCGCCATTTCTGTAAAGAGTACCTGATCAACAAGATCAAGGATGATCCCGATTACCAGGCCATGTTTACCGATTAGGGAATTCTTAAAGGTTTTTACGCCAGCCAGGGCCTGGGTCTTTTACTTTTAAAATCAGAGTTTAGAACAGACATGGCGATATTTGCATTGTCAACCACCTGAAAATCATACATTCCAACACATATAAAATCAGCACCACTTTCAAAAGCATGCCTGAATCCAACTTCAGGTTCGATGGAGCCTGCAGCCAGTATTTTAAATGCAATCCAGGGCTGCTTTAATGTTTCCATGTAGGCGATCGTTTCTTCAGGCCCATAGCAAAATACATTCTTATACATGACCTCCTCATTGGTGGTAATTTTGGTCTTATCCAACTCATGCGGAACCTTCAGGTAGGATTTCAAATGCAAGGTCTTCATCCAGAAATCTGGTCTCAGGCCATAATCCACACATGCCTTGACTGTGCTTAGTTCGTGAGCACCAATTCCTGCCGGCAATCCATTCTGTCTGATGAATTCCAGGGCTTCTGCTATTTTGTCAATCCTTCCGGCTCGTGCAAAACTATCTGCAAATCCTCCGTGAATATAACATGCTGCTGCACCATTATCAATAGATGTCTTTGCGCCTTCTATGAGGTTGGCTCCTCCACAATCAGAAATGAACTTAATGTTTCCCAGTCCATTTCTCCAATACCTGTTAATAACACGGCATAGCACAGGGTTTGTGAGAAAAGTATTTATCCCACACTCTTCAGCTAAACGGAAAGTAGTATATACTTTTTCATCGGTATGATATGATTTTATGAGCTTCGAAACATAAATCAATTCCCGGGCATGAGCCCAGCCTCCAATCAGATTGCCCCCAAGGATTACTCTGCTAATGTCTATATCGCCAATGACCCTGGAGCTGGGAACCTTTTCTTTCAGTTTCTTAATATCTGAAAAGTCAAAAGATTTAATTGTGGCCGTTGTTATGGCATCTGTTTCTGCAAGAAACTTCTCTTCATAACTCAACCATCCTTTCTTTTTCAGGGCAGCCAGCACAAATCCCCCAAAAACAGGAAGTGGGATCAGATTTTTAATTAATTCCCGACGTCCAATACCATCTCCGGGAATCTTATCATATGGATTTGGATCACTTTTAGCTGATTTAAATTTAGCTCGTACCAGGCCCCATAATCGATCGATGCCCGGGATTATTTTTTGAGGGATTGCAATAAATACGATTAAAACAATCAGTTCGATCAAATTCTTATTGACAACCAGATAATGACCTTCTGCAGGGAAACCAAAGTCCATCCCAATCAAAGGAGGATTTGCCATATAATAAAAGGATAACAGTACTACTCCGGCAATGGATGCAATCCGGGTAAAAACTCCAAAGAATAGTGCCAGGCCAATAAATATTAATCCCCAGATATTCAGGAGATCTACAAACTTTAGGACAGCTGGTGATTCTGCAATCCAATGGAAAAAGTCCGAGAATATCCACTGGGATAGTTTTAGATAACTATAGGAAGACCAGGATTCTGCAAATAACTTTGACAGCCCTTCGTATAGAAAATGCCACCCGATGGCAATTCTTAGAACAAGAAGGATTGTTTGTACGATGGTAATGTTCTTGAATTTAATGACCTTTTCCATGCCTGTTTCGTTAAACTTTGAAGCCCTGGTTCCATAAAAATAGGTCATGATTCCCTCAAATCAAAGCTATATAAGGTATTTGGGGACAAGATACCCTGCTGCTCCGGGGGAAAGTAAATTGTATTAAAAAAGGCTGAGTCCGAAACGGATCAGCCTTTTTATCTTCGGCTTTGCCAGAGCTTACTTTTTTAGAACTGTACTGAGTACTTTTTCTTCGCTCACTTTTTTGGTACAGAAGAACCAATCTACACATTCGACACCTTCTTCTTTGCCTCCCATGCGATCTGCTGCTGTTCCGCATGATCCGGCAGGAGGAACGATAACGTCATCTCCCGGACGCCAGTCGGCTGGGGTCGCACAATCAAAAGCATCTGCTGTCTGCATCGCGATCAATGCCCTGTATAACTCATCGAAATTTCGTCCCAGGCTAAGTGGATAATAGACGATTGCCCTGATAACACCTTCGGGATCCACAAAAAATACGGCCCTGACGGCTTTGGTTGTATCCTCATTGGGTTGGATCATTCCATATTTTTTTGCTACATCCATGGTGATGTCCTCAATCAATGGAAATTTCACTTCCACATCCTTCATTCCGTTGAATTCCATTTTCTCCTGGATTCTCCTGAGCCAGGCAATATGGCTGTAAAGACCATCTACAGAGAGACCTACCAGTTTACAGTTGGCCTTTTCAAACTTCTCCTCCAGGCTGGCAAAAGTCATAAACTCAGTAGTACAGACCGGGGTGAAGTCGGCCGGGTGACTGAACAGAATACTCCAGCTTCCTTTATACTCGGAGGGGAAATTAATATCGCCCTGGGTGGTTTTTGCTTTAAACTCAGGTGCTTTGTCGCCAATACGTGGCATACTTACTACTTGAACTTGTTCTTCCATTGTAATTGTTGTTTTTAAATTATTAATCTAAAATCTATTTTTTATTGTGTTTAAAATTTCCTTTTATCTGGAGGTTGATATCCTCAATGTTGAAGTTGGTCAGCTTCTTTTTGCTGAAGTAGTCCTGAAGCAAATCATCCAGTTCCTCATCAAAATAGTCCTCGATGCGATCTGATTCTGCACAATAGATATGGTGGTGTTTTTGCAGAATCCCATCGTAACGCATGGCATCTTTGTCA
>Ga0209345_10006699_pt1 | contig 10381 bp, 10 predicted proteins | sample Cruoilmetagenom7_FD_187294 | JGI IMG/M metagenome (GOLD analysis project Ga0209345, IMG submission 187294) | Oil polluted marine microbial communities from Coal Oil Point, Santa Barbara, California, USA - Sample 7 (SPAdes) (version 2) | ecosystem: Environmental > Aquatic > Marine > Oil seeps ... | reverse complement strand
CATCTTCCGCCTTGGCGCCCTCTTTGCGGGCTTTGAAGTCTTGTGCGGTTTCGGCAAGGCTTGCCAGCGCTTCTTCGACGGCGGCGTCGTCGGCCTTCACGACCATCTTTTCCAGTTCGATCTTGCTCAGATCGACTTCGGGGATTTCCGGCAGTTTTTCGTAAGCCATGGAAACTTCAACGTCATCGCCTTCTTTCCAGTCTTCGTTGGTCATTTTGACTTCGGGCTGCATCGCGGGGCGATCGCCGGATTTTTCAAAATGCTCTGCCATGGCGCCATCGATGCTTTCCTGCATCGCTTCGCCCATGATCCGCTGGCCGAACTGCTTTTTCAGCAGTGCCATCGGAACCTTGCCCTTGCGGAAGCCCTTCATTTCGACTTCGGGCTGCGCTTCGGCCAGCTTTTCGTTGACCTTGGCTTCCAGTTCGGCGGCGGTCACGGTGATGTTGTAACCGCGTTTCAGACCTTCGTTCAGCGTCTCGTTGACCTGCATGTGTGCTCCATAGGGTAAGGCCGCGCAGCCGTGGCGCGGGCGAAAATTTGTGTCCTTCTATGGGTGTTGATCCGCCTGCGCAAGGGGGTCCGGGGCCATCGCGCCACATCCGCAGAAATCGGCCCCAACCCCCGTTCAATGCCTGCCGACAGCCTTAGATCAAAAGCACACCGATGTAGCCCGCATAGGCCAAGGCAAAGATCGCGCCCTGCCCACGTGTCACATGCCCGCCAAACGCGGCGCAGCCAATCAAAGCCAGCGTGGCCACGAGCATGACCCAGATGTCGAGCGTGGCAATCTGCGCAGCTACACCGACCGGCTGGATCACCGCCGTAATCCCAAGCACACCAAGAATGTTAAAGATATTGGAGCCGACCACATTGCCCAGAGCCACATCGCTCTGCCCGCGGCGTGCCGCGATAACCGAGGTTACAAGTTCCGGCATGGAGGTGCCCACGGCCACGATGGTCAAGCCAATGACCGCCTCAGAGAGCCCTACGGCCTGCGCCAACGCCACCGCCCCGGTCACCAGAAACCGCGCTGAAAGGATCGTCAGCACCAGCCCCCCCAAAAGCCAAAGCAGCGACAGCCCCATCGGTGCCTGATCCGGCAGGGGCTCGATGGCCTGCAGGCTGCTGCGATCACTCCGGAAGGTGTAAATCAAATACCCCGCGAGCCCGACGATACAGATCAACCCGGCCACACGGTCAACGCGCCCCAAAAGCACCGCCCCCAAACAAAGCACGCTCGCCGCCAGCATGACGGATCCATCGCGGGCAAAACTGCCCCGATTAATCGCAAAGGGCGCGATCAGCGCGGCAATGCCTAGAATCAGCAGGATATTCGCGATGTTCGACCCGACGACGTTGCCAAGCGCGATGTCCGGCGCACCCAGCATCGCGGCTTGGACCGAAGTCACCAGTTCAGGGGTTGAGGTGCCAAAGCCCACGATTGTCAAACCGATAACCAGCGGCGACAGCCCAACCCTTTGTGCCAGTGCCACGGCACCGCGCACCAAATACTCTCCACCGAGCACGAGACCCAGCAAACCGCCGAGTACAAACAAAATGTTCACGAGAAAATCTCACCGGTCTCACACCATCGGGCGTCGCGGAGACCGCGCAGACGCCCGATGCAAATGGGCATGGCCCGGAGGAGTTCAAGGCCGCGCGGAAAATTCAGTTCCGCTGCGGCCCGGCGCTCACATGCCCAAAGCTTCTTTGTACATTTCCATCACCGCTTCTTCTTCGGCGATGTCGTCCTTGTCGCGCTTGCGCAGGGCAATCACTTTACGAAGCACCTTGGTGTCGTAACCGCGCGATTTCGCCTCAGCCATGACCTCTTTTTGCTGTTCAGCGAGGTCTTTCTTCTCTGCGTCCAAACGCTCGATCCGCTCCACAAACTGGCGCAGCTCATTGGCTGTCACGCGGTAAGTGGCATCGCCTTGGGATTCGACGACGTCGGGGTTGGTGCTGGTATCGCTCATGGGAAGTCCTCACGGAATGGCTGGCTCTGGCGGGTTTGACTACAGCCTGGATGTCCAGCCCGCAAGCGGGACTTGCCCCCCTTGGCGGTTTGGCGTAGCTCTGCCGCCATGGAAAGCGCAAACACATCTATTTTCGATCTCATGGTCTGGGGCGGCGCGGGTCTGTCCCTTCTGGGATTGCTCGGTCTTGGCTGGTGCATCGTCAAAGTGAGCCGTGCCAAACGCGCGCAGCTGGACGATGAGGCGATGCGCGTTGTATTGCGCAAAGTGGTGCCGTTGAACATGGGCGCGCTGTTTCTATCCGTCATCGGCCTGATGATGGTGATTTTGGGCATCTCTCTGGGCTGATCGAGGCGGCTGATCGGCGGGCGGTCGCGGCGGGTCTTAGCCGTCTCTGGACAGGGCCGCTGCATCTGCTTAAATCGACGCATGGATATTCGCCAAATCACCCCCCGCTATTTCGTCGCCCCGCAGATCGAGCCCGATGACATGGAAAACCTGCGCGCCCAAGGCATCACCCGCATTCTGTGCAACCGCCCCGATGCGGAAGTGCCGCCCAGCCACCAAGCCGCCGCCATGCGCGAGGCGGCCGAGGCCGCAGGCATCGCCTTTGCCGAACAGCCGCTGACCCATCAAACCATGACCCCCGATGTCATTGCCAACAACCGCGCGCTTGGGGTTGAAACGGATGACACCGTGCTGGCCTATTGCGCCTCTGGCACCCGTTCGACCATCGCTTGGGCGTTGGGTCAGGCCGGGGAGATGGACAGCGACGCGATCATCGAAGCGGCGCGTCAGGGGGGCTATGACCTTGAGAACATGCGCCCGATGCTGGGCCAGAGCTACAGCTAAGACCGCGTATCGGCCCCGACCACGGGGCCGACTACTGGGCCGGTGTCCTTTGCAGGCGGTGTCAGGACGCTCTGCGGCAATTGCACCCGGAACGCCGTGCCGGGCACATTCCCCAAAAAGCTGATCTCGCCGCCCAAGCGGCACATGATCTCGCGACAGATGGCAAGGCCAAGCCCCGCGCCATCGCCCTCTCCGGTGATGCGCGAAAATTTCTCGAAAATCAGCGCCTCTGAGCCCGCGTCGATCCCGTGGCCGTTGTCGACGAAATCGATCACCAGCCCCTGCGCCGTGACCTGTGCCGAGATCACCAGTTGCGGCTGATCTGCAGCGCAGTATTTGCGCGCATTGGTAACAAGGTTGATGAACACCTGCACCAGCCGGTCGAGGTCGCTGGTCAGGGTGATATCCTCAGCCTGCGGATCGCGCAGCACTTTAAGCGGTCGCGTGGCCCCGGCCTGCGCAGTGGTCACCGCCAGATCAAGCAGATCGCGCAGCTTGCCCTCCCGCTGGTTCAGCGTCACCTGCCCGTTCTCCAGCACAGACAGGTCCAGCAGATCGTCCAAGAGCCGGGTCAGGCGGATCGTCTCGCTGTGGATGATCGTGGCGTAGCGATTCTTATCCGCGTCCGTGAGACCCGGCGCGTCGCGTAGAATCTCCGAAAATGATCGGATCGACGTCATCGGCGTGCGCAATTCATGGCTGATTTGGCTCAGAAAACTGTCCTTTTGCAGCGACAGTTGAGTGAGCTTTTCATTCGCCGCGCGCAGCTGCGCCGCCGTTTCGGTCAACTCGCGCGATTTGGTTTCAAGCTGGCTGGAATACTCCAACATCTGCGCGGATTCGTCGGCCACGGCGAGCAGGTCTTGCACCGAAACAGACGCCCCGCCGACGATCTGCGCCACCATCGCATGGGCCGTCGCCGCCCCGACCGAAGCCGCCAACTCCCGCTCCAACGCCTGCACGAATCGCGGTGTGGGTTCCGGCAAGCGTTGCCCCTGCCCCTGCCGCTCGGCCTCACGGGTGAAAAACGCCTGCGCCTCCCGCGCGCCCAAGATCCGCTGCGCCATGATCATCAGGTCTTCGCTGCCCGCGACCGATGCCGTCCACCCCCGCGCCGGGCCGGAGTGGTCAAAGACATTGACGAATTGCGCGCCCTGAAGCCGCTCCAGCGGCGCGGGGAAACTGAAAAGTGAGACGACCACAAAAACCAGCGTGTTCAGCGCAAGGCTCCAGACCACCGCATGCACGGTCGGATCGATCCCGGCGATGCCGAACAGCGCCTCGGGGCGCAGCCATGCCAGCCCCCAAAGCCCGCTCTCCAAGGTCGCGCTCGACAATGCCACATCCGCGCCGAAACTGGGCAGCAGCATGGTGAAAACCCAGAGCACAAAACCCGTGCCCAGCCCACAAAGCGCGCCTGCCCGCGTGGCACCGCGCCAGAGCACGCCGCCCAGCATCGCTGGCAAAAACTGCGCCACCCCGCCGAAAGAGATCGTGCCAATCGCCGCCAGCGCCCCACTGCCGCCCGAGGCGCGGTAGTAAAGATAGCCCAAGCCCACCACGCAAAAGATCGACAGCCGCCGCGCGAGGATCACGATGTTGCGCACATCTCCCGATTGCGTCGCCCCATCGCGCCGCAAGGCCAGCCAGATCGGCATGACGATATGGTTGCTGACCATCGTTGATAGCGCCAGCGTGGCGACGATCACCATCGACGTGGCCGAGGAAAAACCGCCCAAGAAGGACAGCATCGCCAGCCCGTTCTGCCCTTGGCTAAGCGGCAGACTGAGGACAAACAGATCGGGGTTCGCGCCTTCAGGCATCAAGTCCAGCCCCACAACCGCGATTGGCACGACGAAAAGGCTCATCAGCATCAGATAAAGCGGGAAGGCCCAACTGGCGATCTGCAACTGGCGCTCGTCGTCATTCTCAACGACCATCACCTGAAACATGCGCGGCAGGCACAAAAGCGCGGCCCCCGAAAGGACCGTCAGCGCGGCCCAACGGCTGCCCTGCACCTCCCACTGGCCAATGGCCGAGGCATCGATCCGCGCCAAGGTCTCACCCAAGCCTCCGGCAAGACCCCAGATCACGTAGATACCGACCGCCACCAGCGCCAGCAGCTTGACCACAGCCTCCACCGCGATGGCGATGACAACGCCGTGGTGCCGCTCGTTCACGTTCAGGTTCCGTGTGCCGAAAAGCACCGTAAACAGCGTCAGCCCCGCCGCCACCCACAGGGCGGCCTGCCCGCGGTTGATGACATCGCCCCCCGCCTCGGCCAGCGGCACATCGGGGGCGGCAAAAATCGACAGAGACAAGATAACTGATTGCAATTGCAGCGCAATATAGGGCGTTACGCCGATCACGGCCATGACCGTCACCACGATCGCCAGCGTGTTGGATTTGCCGTAGCGCGAAGAAATCAGGTCGGCGATAGAGGTCACACGATGGCTTCGTCCGATGCGCACCAAACGCCGCAGCCCCCACCACCAACCGATCATCACCAGCGACGGGCCAAGGTAGATCGTCACATATTCCAATCCCGACCGCGCGGCATAGCCGACCGCGCCATAAAAGGTCCAAGCGGTGCAATAGATCGACAGCGACAGGGTATAGACCAACGGCGAGCGCAGCAGCCAGCCGCCCTGCCCGCGCAGGGCCGCGCGTTCGGCGGCAAAGGCCACGATGAACAGCCCCGCGACATACATCAGACAGACCGCGACCAACTGGTTGAGCGACACCATCAGCGCGGCCCGTCTTTGGTATCGGCACCCCCGTCCGACGCCACATCGCGCGTGCGCCGCCAGAGCGCCCATGTCGCCAAGATCAGCAACGCCCAAACCCCAAAGAGATAGCGCAGCGCCACGCTCATCGCGATTGTCGGCTCACTGGGTTCGAGGGTGGCGTCAGGCAGGATCTCTGGCACGGGCCACAGCAACGGCACCATCCAAAGCATCAGCCCCAGAAACGGCAGCAACCGCACCGCATCCATCATGCGCCGCTGGCGGTAGCCGCGTTTTTCCAAAAAGATCGGAGGGCGTGGCATGGTGGGTTAACTGGCGATCAGGTCGCGCACCGCGTCCAGCATCTCTGAGTTCGAAAACGGCTTGGTCATAAAGCGGCTGACCCCGGCCTTCTCGGCCATGGCGCGGTCCCGGCTTTGGCCGCGCGCGGTCAGCATCAGAACCGGCAATTCCCCCATCGCCGGGTCGCCGCGCAGCTCATCGAGTATTTCAAACCCGCTTTTGCCCGGCAGCATGACATCCAGCATCACCAAATCGGGCGATGCCTTGCGGATCACCTCTACCGCACCCGATCCATTGGCCAGCGTCTCCACCCGCCAGCCCTCTTGGCCCAACAAAAAGCGGATGGCCTCGGCGATATTCACCTCGTCCTCCACCAGAACTACGAGTTTGCTCATCGGCAAAAAATCTCCCCCTCGGTGTACGTTCGCCCCGTCTTGTTGCGGGGTCACGCGCACCGGGGCGAGCATGCATCGGTTTGGCAGCGCTGTCAAAAACTGCCTGAACCCCTGCTAGATTCCGTCGCGCAGGATCGACGGCTCACGCCGCGCGCGGCATCCTTCCACCGGACAAATGCGGCAGGTTGCGCCCACGGGCTGCGCGGGGGCCGCCCCTGATGGCACCGGCAAAAGCAACATGACCGATTGGCTCAAGGGCGGCGTATTGTAGGCGGCAGCGGCTTGAACCTCGCAGGTCGCGATCGCTTCGAACTGCGCCTGACCCCGGCCCATCTGCATGACGCGGGATTTCACCACCAGCCCCGGCTGGCCCTGCACCGCAAAAAGAGGCCAAAGCGGGCAACAGGCTCCAAAACGCGGCACGGTGAACCCTTCGATCGACTTGGCAAAGGTCACACTGCCCGACCGGTCACAAACCACCAGCCCCGCGCCCAGATCGGGCAGTGAGGCCAAGCGACGCAGCACCCGGCCCATCGGCTGGTCCAACCGGCGCGCCAATTCGGCTGGGTCATGGCCCGTCTCCTCAACGGTCCGCTCCAAACGCGCCAAGGGCAACGCCGCCGCGTCCCGCGCGATCTGCTGCAACACCCCCGTCGCGATATGCTGCGCGGCCTTGGTCTTGAGCGCATCGGCCTGCGCCACAAGCGCCGCGATTGCCTCTTGCGGGGCGCGGGCCTGCTCCAACGGGTCAAAGCGGTAGTCATGCGCGGCGAGGAAGGTTTCCACCTCCGCCTGCGGGGAATGGGCCACCTCACGGGTCTCGGCGGCATTGTCGAAATAGGTGACCAGCGCCTGCGCGCTGTCGGACAGGCGGCGGCTGTCTTGGTGGATATTCGTGTGAAACCTGTCGCGCCATTCGGGTTGCAGACTGTCCGTCTCTGCCAAGATAGAGGCGGTCGAGCGGATGGCGGCGGCCGTACTCAGCAATTCATGCATCGACGTGGCAAGCTGCGGGTCATGGGCCAAACGGTCAGACAGCGCCTCAACCGTCTGCTCTAGGGCCGCGATGCGACGCTGGCTGCTGGCAAGCACCTTGGCCCAGCCCGGAAACCGCCCGGCAAATTCATCCGCCCGGTCACTCTCGGGCCCGGTAAGCGCTGCATCCTCTGCCGCTTCGCGCAGTGTGGCGATCAGCGCGGCTTCGGCCCCTTCGGTCAACGCCTGCGGCTCGACACCAAGCGCATGGGCGATATTGAGCAACAGCTTCCCGCCGATTCTGCGCCGGTTGTGTTCGATGAGGTTCAGATAGCTGGCCGAGATCCCGCTTTGTTGTGCCAGTTCGGCCTGTTTCAGCCCCGCCATCACGCGCCGCTCACGGATGCGGCTGCCGGTCAGCCCCTCACGCATGGGACCGCGCCGCCCGATAATTCATGCGTTGTTTCAAGGTCTTTCTGCGGCGCAACATCATATTCTTTACAAACCTCCCTGGACGGTTGCGAATATATTTACAAAAAAATCGTTTCGATCAAGCGCCTTATTGATCGGTTTTCAGTTTCCGCGCCATAGTTTCTTTGCACTATTGCGTGTTGTGGCATCGGGGGGAGGTTCCGGTGCCGCGACTTACAAAAATGGGAGGACTTCATGTCGTTTACGAAACTGACACGCCGCGGGCTGATTCAGACCGGCGCGGTTGCCGGTGCAGGGTTGGCGCTGCCGACCTATCTGCGCGCCGAGGCGCACGCGGGCTTTACCAATGCCCCCACGGGCAGCACGGTCACGCTGGGCTTTAACGTGCCCCAGACCGGCCCCTATGCCGAAGAAGGGCTGGACGAGTTGCGCGCCCAAGAGCTTGCGGTCGAGCACCTTAATGGCGGGGGCGACGGCGGCATGATGAACACCTTCAGCTCCAAGGCGCTGAAAGGGAACGGCATTCTGGGCAAGAAGGTCGAATATGTCACTGGTGACACCCAGACCAAATCCGACGCCGCCCGCGCATCCGCCAAGGCGATGATCGAAAAAGACGGCGCTGTGATGATCAACGGCGGCTCGTCCTCAGGCGTGGCCGTGGCGGTTCAGGGCCTGTGTCAGGAAGCGGGCGTGATCTTCATGGCCGGTCTGACACACTCCAACGACACCACGGGCAAAGACAAAAAGGCCAATGGTTTCCGTCACTTCTTTAACGGTTACATGTCCGCCGCCGCCCTCGCGCCGGTGCTGAAAAACGCTTACGGCGAGGACCGCCGCGCGTACCATCTGACAGCCGACTACACATGGGGCTGGACCCAGCAGGAATCCATCGCCGCCGCGACCGAAGCGATGGGCTGGGAGACCGTGAACAACGTGCTGACGCCGCTGGCGAGCACGGATTTCAGCTCCTACATTGCGCCGGTTCTGAACTCCGGTGCCGATGTGCTGGTGCTGAACCACTACGGCGGAAACATGGTGAACTCGCTCACCAACGCGGTGCAGTTCGGCCTGCTGGACAAAGAAGTGAACGGCAAGAAATTCGAGATCGTCGTGCCGCTTTATTCCGAGCTTATGGCCGCGGGTGCCGGTGCCAACGTGCAAGGTGTTATCGGCTCGATGAACTGGAACTGGCAGTTACAGGATGAAGGCTCCAAAGCCTTTGTGAAATCCTTTGGTGAGAAATATGGCCGTCCGCCTTCCAACTCCGCACACACCTGCTACGTGCAGACGCTGCTCTATGCGGATGCGGTGGAACGTGCGGGCACCTTCAACCCCTGCGGTGTCGTTGAAGCGCTCGAAGATTTCGAGTTCGACGGTCTGGGCAACGGTCCGGTGCTGTATCGTGGCGACGACCACCAGTGTTTCAAAGACGTGCTGGTCATGAAAGGCAAGGAAAACCCGACCAACGAATATGACACGCTGGAGATCGTCGAGGTCACCCCGCGTGCACAGGTCGAATACGCCCCGGATCACCCCATGTTCGCCGGCGGCGAATTGGGCAAGTGCAACCCGGGCGCCTGATCCACTGAACCTTTGGGGGCGCATCGGCCTTGCGCCGCGCGCCCCCTTTTCTCACCACATGGGGCGCGCCCTCATGTGAACGCATCCCTTACAGGTGGGGTCCATGGACGCTGTTCTTCTGCAAATACTTAACGGGCTCGACAAGGGCTCGGCCTATGCGCTGATCGCGCTTGGGCTCACATTGATCTTCGGCACGCTTGGCGTGGTTAACTTCGCTCATGGGGCGCTGTTCATGATCGGGGCCTTCTGCTCGGTCACGCTGCAACGGCTACTGACGCTGAGTTTCGATACCATCGACGAGACCCAGAAAGATTTTCTGGGCAACCCGCTCAAGGTCAAAACCCCCTATGTCGAGAATTGGTTTGGTACGGAGACGGGACAGGCCATAATCGATTGGTCGGTGCCGCTGGCGATCCTCTTTGCGATCCCGGTGATGCTGCTGATCGGCTTCATCATGGAACGCGGGCTGATTAAGCATTTCTATAAACGTCCCCATGCAGATCAGATCCTTGTGACCTTTGGCCTCGCCATCGTGCTGCAGGAAGTGGTCAAGTATTTCTACGGTGCCAACCCAATTCCCACACCCGCGCCCGAAGTGTTCAAAGGCAGCTTTGACTTCGCGCCGCTCTTGGGCTTGGACACGTCGCTGGCCTACCCCTACTGGCGTCTGGTCTATTTCGGCTTTTCCACGGTTATCATCGCCGCCGTCTTTGCTTTCTTGCAATTCACCACCTTCGGCATGGTTGTCCGCGCCGGCATGGCAGACCGCGAAACCGTTGGGCTTTTGGGCATCGACATCGACCGCCGCTTTACCATCATGTTCGGCATCGCCGCCGCCGTGGCGGGGCTTGCGGGCGTGATGTATGCGCCGATCAACTCACCCAATTATCACATGGGCATGGACTTTCTGGTGCTGAGCTTCGTCGTCGTCGTGGTCGGCGGCATGGGCTCTCTGCCCGGCGCGGTGCTGGCGGGGTTCCTGCTGGGAATCCTCGAAAGTCTCGCCTCCATGAATGAAATCAAAAGCATCATCTACGGTATCGACCAGATCATCATCTACGTCGTTGCCATCGTGATCCTGCTGGTCCGCCCGCGCGGTCTGATGGGTCGCCGCGGCGTGATGGAGGAATAAGACATG
>Ga0209345_10006698_pt1 | contig 10382 bp, 12 predicted proteins | sample Cruoilmetagenom7_FD_187294 | JGI IMG/M metagenome (GOLD analysis project Ga0209345, IMG submission 187294) | Oil polluted marine microbial communities from Coal Oil Point, Santa Barbara, California, USA - Sample 7 (SPAdes) (version 2) | ecosystem: Environmental > Aquatic > Marine > Oil seeps ... | reverse complement strand
TGCATCAACCAGACCATTTATTATCGGTATCACATAGGTGCTTCCTTGGGCTTTTACTTGATCCAGTACACACTCACCGCCTAACTCTTCAAAGAATTCGCAAAGAGCAACTGAATAAAGTCTATGGTAAATATCTGTGTCTCCCCGGACAGTCGCGATTTTCTTTGCACCCAGCTCGTTGTAAGCATATTGAGCAGCAGCTTTTATCTGGACAAGGTCATTTGGACTTGTGCGAAAATAACCAGCAACATGAGTATCGGGCGCAGTCAAATCGGCTCCAGTATTTGAGGGCGATATCAAAACCCTGTTATTATCCGAAACAATTGGAGCAGCTTGTAATCCAGCAAGGGAACATGTTGTTCCAATAACTCCGATGATGCTCTCATCCTGCATAAGGATTCGTGAGCCTTGTTGCCCGGCGAATGCATTACATTCGGTATCGAATCCTGTTAGCTCAACAGGGTGGCCATGCAGTTCACCAAAATCAGCGATAGCAATTTCTACACCTCTGATCGAATCGACTCCCAGCCGGTTAGATTCCCACAGCAAATAGCCAATATTCACTGGCTCACCTGCAGGTATGGTCAAAGACTCTGGCGATAAAGTAGGAGTTATCGTGGGTGTCTCAGTCGGAGTTGGTGGGAGTGTTGAAGTAGGGATAGGTGTTGAAGTTGGGATAACGGTCGGTGTGTTCGTGACAGCGGCAGCAGTCTGGGCTACATATGTAGCTGCCAGTTCATCTGCAGATGGACCACAAGCCGACAACAAAGAACCGAATAATAAAATGATCAGTGCAATAGTGAGTTTCTTAGTTGAGAATATCATTGTTCTGCTCCTTGTCACCAAGTGGATATTAAGAAACTGATAACTATTTAATTTACGCGAAAATGACTATTAATAATCAATGAATAAATCAACAGAATGTATGATTTGATAATAGCATAATTACTTTTTAACATCAACAAATATGGGGTAATCTATATCTGATAAATTACCCACCCAGTCGTAGAGAAAACTGTAGAGAAAAAAGATCTTGCTCACCAAACATACTCAAGGGACTGGTGAGGTCCTGGTGGAAGGTTTATTTGGATGTTATCACCAGGATGAACCTCTCCGCCTCTTCGCACAACGCCCATTACCCCAGTTTTGCGAACGAGGTTTCCATTTTCATCCTTGTACAATACGGCCTTTAACATTCCCTCCTGAAATTCATCGATTTGTTTGCATGGATTTCGCAGAGCGGTTATTTCAATTTCAACTTCACTGCCAACATGCAGAATTGTTCCTGTGGGCATAGCGAGAAGATCGATTCCACGAGTTGTGATATTTTCTCCTAGTTGTCCAGGATTTACAGAAAACCCTTTCGAATTCAGTTCATCGAGCAATTCTTTGTGGATCAGGTGGACCTGGCGAATATTTGGCCTTGTGGCATCCTGTTTCACCAGGAAACGATGCTTGACTGTTTTTCCCGAATGTGCATCTCCTTCAACACCTATCCCTTCAATTAAATTGATCACATCCTGATTTGGTTTGCTAAATGAGTGCGTTTCACTGCAGCTAACAGCGATGACAATAGGGTCCATTGTTGTTCTTTCCTTATTGCGTTTCGAGCCAGATCTTTCTTGAAAAAAAAATGTCGTGATAAAACTGGATTCATCAAAGCCCAAAAACAAAGTTATTTTTGTAATTCAAAGCTTTGGTAAAGGGTCTCTCCGCAGCAAAATCTTTCATAGATCTTTGATCCTTTTGCACCAGCAAACTGGAGAAAGAATCCAACCATTGGTTTAGGCACTTTTTCTTCTATCAGAGCGATCCGGCGTTGATCATCCAATTCCAGAGCTTTAATGATATTTGCTGTAATATCAACCTCTTTGATCAAAGTTAGTCCTGAGTTATCTAAGTTATCTCGAAGAATATTTATGACCTCTGTTCTTCGGAAATCAGTAAAAAGAAAGTATCCACCTTTACGAAGCACCCGCTTTACTTCACCAAGAAATTTTTTCATTGAACCGTAGCAATGGGAAGACTCAACATTTAATACCACATCAAAACTTTCGTCCGGAAAAGGCAGAGACTCAGCATCCCCATCCTTAAAAGAAAGACCATTTTGATCATAAATCGTATTACAAAATAACACAGCACTTTCCGATAGATCAACACCAACCATTCTTTCAGGTTCAAAATATCGTTTTATATAGTCTGCTCCACCTCCCCTACCGCTGCCAACTTCCAGCACATCCAAATCTTTCAGACCGACAGCGCCTATGACATGATGGTACAGCTGAATAAAATAACGATTCTCCTCATCTGCTTCCTCTAAATCAATTTGATTGATTTGATCAGTTTTTTGTTCATTTAACAGAGCAAAACCATAATTCATAAATATCCAGTCCTTTCTGAGATAGAACCTGGATATAAATTGATACCACCGTTTATAAAATACTCCTCTGAGCTTAGGAGATAGACGGGAAAACAAGGTATATAGATTCGCTGTCATTTATGATCTATCCTTTGCTGAGATCTGGATCAAATCACCATATCTATCATAAACCAGATTTGACCAATTCTATCAGATCCAATCCGCCTATTTATTATAAAACTCCTCCTTGACATACTCTTCACTTTGTTGTAGTATTTACTTCATACTAGTGCTAAGTATTTTATACTATTCAGTTTATGGTATATACCAGCTAATTATAGTGGAGAGAGTTAAGAGAAGCAGGAGGTTATAAATGGAACTAAGTGAAACCCACAAAAAATTTCAGAAGGAGCTCAGTGCCGGTACAGTTAGTCTAGCCCTGCTGAGCATCTTGGCCCAATCAAAGGAGCCGCTTTACGGCTACCAGATTGGTAAGTCGATCGGGGCCGGGGACGCGGATACCGACTCGGTCATGGTCAAACAAGGCGCGATCTATCCGGTCTTGCGCTCCCTGGAAAGCCAGGGACTGCTGAGCTCGGAACGGGAAATGTCCGATTCGGGGCCGCCACGCAAGTATTACCAGGCCACGGATACTGGAAAAGAGGTCCTGAAAACCTGGACCGAAACATGGAACAAGACCAAAACATTTGTAGACAAAGTACTGGGAGGTGATTACCAGTGAAAACAACCACCGAATTTATTAATACATATCTTGATGAGTTAAAAGATGAACTTAAAAACCTAGATAAGGCAACAGTACAGGATGCCCTGGCAGATGCAGAGGAACACTTAAAAACTGCCCTGGAAAGCGAAAAAGCCGAAAAAGAAGACCTGGTCGAAAGTGAAGCTCTGGAACGCATCATTAAAGACTATGGGGAACCAGCGGAAATTGCCGAGGCCTACCAAACCTGGGAAACCAGTTTACCAGCTGCATTGGCCCAGACCCCGGCCGCACGCCGGGTTGTTTCCAGAACCAACGGTTCTGCTGCAAATGGCTACCCTGGATTCTTTGGAGTCTATGCCGATCCAAGAGCCTGGGGCGGATTGGTTTTCATGTTGATCTCGTTGGCGACCGGCACGCTGTACTTTTCATGGGCGGTGACCGGCCTGTCCACCTCGCTGGGTGTGATGGTACTGATCATCGGTATCCCGGTGGCAATCCTTTTCCTGCTCTCATTCCGGGGCATTGCCTTCCTGGAAGGTCGATTAGTCGAAGCCCTTTTAGGTGAAAGAATGCCCCGTCGGGCCTCGTTCACCGACAGCAGTCTGCCGTGGATGGAACGCCTGAAGCTGCTGCTGACCGGAAAAAGCACCTGGTTATCCTGGATCTATATGATCCTGATGCTGCCGATAGGGATCATTTATTTCACAGTGATGGTGACCCTGATCTCGCTTTCATTGGGATTGGTTGCCGCACCGATCGCCGGAATTTTCTTTAATATCCCGGTGATGATGATTGATAACGCAGATTTCTACTGGGAGCTGCCAACTTACCTCACTCCCCTGCTGGCGGTGCTGGGTGTAGCCCTGGCCACCAGCACTCTGCATGTATCACGCTGGGTGGGCAAGATCCATGGGAAATTCGCGAAGGCTTTACTGGTGAGTGATTGATGGTCTTTTGCAGGGATCCAATCCTATAAAAGGATTGGATCCCTGTGTCTGGTTTACTCACTTTTAGGTATGGAGGATCAAATGAAAGATGAAAATGATGTCCAAAGAGTAATTGGAGAAAAAACCATATCCTGGGCAGGCGTTTTCGTTCTGGTATTGCTAGTGTTGCTGGTCCTAGGTGGATTACTTTTCAATTTCTTTGTTCCAATTCCGCAAGTTCATTAAGGCCCTGCCGGCAAGTGGCAATGTCATTGCGAGCACACCGCAGGTCGACGCGGCAATCTCCTACCTACAGGAGATTGCCTCCCGTTTGGCCGCGCTCAGGGTCGCAATGACAACAATATCTTTGATAAATCCAACAGAAACGGTTTCCCTGTTCGAAAAAAGGAAGCCGTTTTTAATCTTCAATATCAATAAAACGAGGGACCAGGTCACCAAACATCAAGTCGTATGTGTCTATCCAAAGTTTGAGCTGTTCCAAATCATAATCAAAAAAAGCGTACAAAGCATAGCTGGAAGGGTTCTCGACCATGGGATATAACTCCTGAAGTGATTCATCAAATCGAAAATCCCGATAATGCTGCGTTAAATCTATACCAACTTCGGATATAGCTTGGCCCAGGTCCTTATCTGTTGGAATTTGCCAATCCAGAGCGATCCCTGCTGTTACCATAAGCACCCGGGGATTTACTCCGATGGTTTGGGCATCGCAATAATTCCACAGGTAATAGGTGACATTCCGCTCTTCACCTGGAGAATCCTCATATGAATAAAAGGCCCATTCGGGATGATATTCTTCAAGCGCATCTTGCATGACATCAATGGCTTCCCAGATACCCATGTCCAAACCCGCATTGACATTTTCATAGATTGGATTATCAATTACATAAATCAGACCAGGATGTAAATCAGGATACTTGGGAAGAGGCGAAGTACCAAAAGTATCAATTTTCCAGCTATCCCCCTCCTCAACCAGGGCTAAAAAGAGCATCTGGAGATCACCGCTCATCACTGAACCTGACATCGCCCCTTCTCCCCACGCCTTGATTCGAACCACAAACCTTTTTCGGCCTTCCGGATCCGTTGGGATCAGACCTCCCTGTTCAGCCACATCCACAGGGTATGGCACAACACTGATGATCTCTACATTTTTAAAGAATATTTGCTTATATTCTAGATACTCTTCGAGGCTCTGGGGTTTCTGGGCAGCGGCGCTTAACAATCCATAAGCTTTTTCTGGCAGTCCATTACCTAAATAAGTATAGTACTGGGTAATGACCACGATGCCTGCCGCGTAATCACCATCCACTGAAACGGAAATCTCAGCTGCGGTAGGAGTAACTGATACTTGAGTGCCAGTTGTGAGAGGTGCAGAAGTTGGCGATGAAAGAGTTGTGGCAGTACCTGTTGTGAGAGGTGTAAGCGCTGGCGTGGTAGTAACTGGTTCTGCAGCTGAACTTGTGCAGGATGATAAGAGGTTCAAAACAAAGACAAGCAAAATCAAACTGGACCTCTTTATTGCCATCATAGATATATTGTACACAAAGTTTAATAAATCTCCATAATCCACCTGGCATAGCAGTAAAAGAAACGGTATCCTTTTTTCAGTAAAGGTAACCGTATCGAATAATTTCTGCCTTAATCTCCTGCAATAGCCTGTATAATATTTTTTAAGCTCCCCCCTACAACTACTCAGACAAGGAGGCCATCAATGAGCGATCCCCCCCGCAAAAAAAGAGGCTGGTGTTTCTGTGCCGGCTGCCTGCTGATCCCGATCATCACCGCAATCTGCCTGATCAGCGCCTACTTTGTCGTACCCCCTCTCGCCAATTGGCTGGGTATTTTTGGGCCAGAAGCCAAAGAGGTTTACCAGTATGCCCCCGATCAAGCAGCCAGTCAAAGTCTGACAGACAGCTTTACTGAATTGGGGATCACCGGTGTGAGAGTTTACGTATTGCCAATCAAAGACCAACCTACCCAGGGCGCCTTTATCATCCTGGATGCCAGCGCCGGCTACCAGGGGCTGGATCCACTCAAAGAAGAGGATGATATGCTGCTGCTGGTGCTTGGTGATATCGCCCGCCGGGATCGGGAAGAAAACCTGCGCCTGGCTCATGTCACAGTGGATTACCGGGACGAGTTCGGGGAAACAGTCACTTCGTTCACGGTAGATCAGAAAGTGGTCGAGGATTATGCCGCTGGAATTATTACCCAGAAAGAATTTTTTGCCCAACTCGAGATCGATCTAATTGGTACTTTGCAGTATTATGGCATTGATAGCATACTGGAGGAAATCCTGCAATGAAAATCATTAACCAAAGAAAGATCTTGATTCTGATCCTGCTTCTCCCGCTTTTATTACTCAGCGGCTGTGAAGATGTGGATGAGGCTCTGGTGGAGATCGCTTTTGAAGCCTGGGCGGAAGAGAATAACCTGGTTGAGAACGGGAATTGGCAGCCTGAGGGAATGGTAATTAATGCTGTCGAAGATACCCTGGGAGAAATCACCAATCGAGAACCAAATGTCCAGTTGAATGGGGTTGATATCATCCGGGATATCGAAAAAGCTGATAAATTGGCTGATCAAGCCCTAAAAAACTTCGATACAGCCGCTATGGCTTCAGCGCTGTCCATCCGTCCTCATGACTGGACCCTGCAAGAAAAGGATGCTGCTGTCTGGCTGGCAAACGGTAATGGCGCAGCTGCCCAAAGTGCCTTTGACAAGTCAGATCAATTGCTGCTGGACAGCATAGGCAGTGGCGGAAGCTGCAAAACGATGCGCATTAATCAACTGAGAACCCGAGCAGATTCACTGCAGAAAGCGGGGATGCATTGCGTCGATAATGTGGGATGTCCAGATAAGGGTGCAACCGTCATTCGAGAGCAACACGAAAACACCATGACAATGATAGAAGATATTTATGTAACAGGACACGCGCCCATCTGCGATTGATAATAGGAGCAGTTCCCAACAATTTCTAGCAAAGACTGGCAATTTGTCAGCACACGATACGGTATCCTCAGAGGATACCGTATCGTTCTCCACAACAGATTGCGCTTGATCTCTCTTTCCTACTATAATTATTTTATGAGAGCCCCCTTCCAAATAATACAATCGCATCTCAGAACATTCGGATTGATTTTCTCCTTCATCCTGATCGTTGGGGGATGTCAGACCACTCTTCCAGAACAATCTTTTCCTTCGCTCACCCCAGGGCAGATTACCGAAAACCAGGATATCTACGGCACATATTTTCTCTACACCCCAACCGCGCCCTCAGATCTTCCTCAAAGTCTTGTTGTGATCCACGGCACGCCCGCCAAGGACCTCACCGCGGGGGAAACCGCCCTGTATTACGCCGAACACTGGGCCCCCTTCGCTGAAGAACAGGGCTGGCTGCTGTTGGTTCCTGCCTTTAATCAGGCGGATTTCAGCAGCCGGAAAGGTGAGATCACGGATGCCCTCACCGGCTACCGGGGCTTGTTCGGACGCGAAATTGGCGCCGATGAGTGGGTGGTCCGGCTGCTCGGGCTGGGCTGGGCAGAGCTGGGTTGGGAAGAGAGCCCTTTCCTGTTATACGGGCACAGCGCCGGTGGGCAGTATGTCAGCCGTTTTTTAGTCAGCCATCCAGAGCTGGTGCAAACGGCAGTGATCAGCGCTGCGGTCACCTACCCCCAGCCCGACCCCGCGGTGGCTTGGCCATACGGTATGGGAGCGTTATCTTCAGAAATCGAGTGGGAAGACGGCACCAAGGACCAGGTGGAGATCACTCCTGATCAAAAGAAATGGTTGGACGCCACCCAGGTTCCGGTAAAAGTGATCGTTGGCCTGGATGACCTCGAACCCCAGCTGTCCAGGCCCGGGCAAGAAGGAAATGTCCGCCTGACAATCGGCCAGAATTGGGTCAAGTCCATGGGAGAGTTTTCGGCTGAGAATAATTTGGAAAGCCAGATCGTTTTTGAAGCCATCCCCGGCAAAGGACATTCGATGCTGGGATTGTTACCTTTTTGCCAGGATGCGCTGATCCAGGAATAATCAGCTATTTGACACCCACCCTGATTCTTTTTATACTGAGGGTACAAAGATAATTCATCAAACTGTACCCACTCTTCATCGTTGAGATAGAGAAGAATACATGATCAAACGAGATCAAAATATCGTCATCTTATTAATGATCTGTCTGATTCTATGTACAGCCTGTTCTCAAACCCAGGACGCCCCTCTCCTTCCCCAGATTCTAGAATCGGATGAAGATCGAGCCGGATGTGTGATCAATTCCCCTCCCGAAGATATCAACGTAAAGCCCTTTTACACTAAATATTGTGACGCCTTTGGCATCCCCATTCTGGCGTCAGAGGAAGTGGAAGACAGGGCTTTGCAGCAGGCTTATTACATCATCAACAATATGCTTGGGCCAATACCGGAAGTACGCCAGCAGCTGGTTTCCCGGAGTTATTATGTTGCAGTCATTGGACTAACAGAAGAACTGACTGACCTGCCAGAATATCGGCACATGAACAAACAGTATTGGAATTGGCGCGCTAAAGCCTTGGGCGGATCAAAAAAAACAAAAATCACCTCTGCTGCAGAGGAAAATATGCTGTGTTTCAGGCGGGATCGTTATTACGGGGAAAACATTCTGGTCCATGAATTTGCCCACACAATTCACCTGGCAGGCCTGGGAACGGATTATAATGAATTTAATCAAGAGTTAGAAACTCTCTACAAATCTGCCCTTGATAGTGGCTTATGGGAAAACACATACGCCGGGGAGAATCACCTGGAATACTGGGCGGAAGGGCTGCAGACCTACTTTAATGCAAATATTGAAAGTAACCCGGGTGATGGTGTGCATAACCGGATCAACACCCGGGAAGAATTAGCAGAATATGATCCGACTTTATACAATTTCATTTCAGACTTTTATCATGGTTTCGAATGGACACCTACATGTCCTACCCAGGAGAACTTATCGGAGTCCAACACAAATTAAAGGTAATTATTATTGGAGAGTCATTTAACCAAAATGCTCTCAAAAAAATGAACAAATTGATCCTGAAAGGATTGCTCTGAGCGGAAATTGAGTGCAAACGAAATGGGAGACGAAGGGAGGAGATCATGTTAGAAAAAATCAAACAGGCAGAAGATGCCATCAGAGTTGGTGATACCAAAACTGGCTTTGAAATTCTCCGCCAGGTGCTGGCAGAAGATCCAGACAGCGAACGGGCCTGGTGGATCATGTCAGGATTGGTCCCCAAGGAACAGCGGGCAAACTGCCTGATCGAGGTATTGAGGATAAATCCGGATAACCAGTTGGCCCAAGAAACACTCACCGATCTTACTGTTAAATCCGGTGAAGAGTCTGCTTCCGAAGTCAATCGCCAGGTCGGGAAATATCTTACCTGGCTCTTTTCCCAACGCTCCAAGATATTTATAACTTTGCTCGGGCATGATGATCTGATCAGCGCTACAACCGAACCAAAACTGCTTACCCGGGTCAGGTCTGCCATCAAAGAGGATAACTTTTCTCCTACTCTATTTAGAGATAAAAAAAGAATTCCCCTCTTCCAGATCAACAGGATCAAACAAGCTTTAAATTCAATTCGGATCTTTTATCAAGATAAGAACAAGGAAGAATCTGTCCGGTTGGAATTTGAAGACAATAAAACTGCGAATGAAGTGCTGAAAGAGTTAATAATAAAACTTGGCGATGGTTATTCCCAGACTGAAAAACCAATGGGTATTGCAGGCACCCTGGGCATTGCGGCCCTCCTGATCATTACAGCTGGAGCAGTAACCGCTTTCTTATACTGGGGAGCGCTGAATCTGCCTTTATTGGCTGGCCTCGGCCCTACTGGAGCTGCCATCATAGGCGCTGTTTTATTATTGGCCGCTCTGGGAGTAAGCGCAGGATTGCTGATGAAACCACCTACATCGATCGAAATTGTCCGCCTGAGGCTCAAACAATCCTCTCAGGATTAACACCTACAATTGTTAAGTAATAGAGTAAACTCTTCCCTGTTTGCTATTCATACATGCTACAGCACAAATTAAAATTGTTAAACAGAATAAGGTTATCCTGACAATAAAATGCTGGAATATCTAATAATCGGAATAAGTTATGCCTTGAGTGCCGCTTTACAACCCGGGGCGCTGCAAGCTTTTTTTCTTGCCAAAATAGCAGAAAATGGGTGGAGAAGGACACTGCCAGCTGCTTTTGCACCTCTAGTCAGTGATGGCCCAATAGCGTTGATCGCGATCATCCTGCTCGAGTCTCTTCCGGTCTCTTTCAGGGATTATTTACAGCTTGCTGGAGGTTTATTGTTGTTATATCTTGCCTGGCGTTCCCTTC
>Ga0209345_10006697_pt1 | contig 10382 bp, 6 predicted proteins | sample Cruoilmetagenom7_FD_187294 | JGI IMG/M metagenome (GOLD analysis project Ga0209345, IMG submission 187294) | Oil polluted marine microbial communities from Coal Oil Point, Santa Barbara, California, USA - Sample 7 (SPAdes) (version 2) | ecosystem: Environmental > Aquatic > Marine > Oil seeps ... | reverse complement strand
TGTCTATTTCGCCAATCTCTGCGTCAGATAAAAATTTTAATCCTCAAAATACCCACTGTATTCCTGCGGTTAAAATGTTGATCTTCCTTGACCTTGACAAAAAATCCTAGTTTTCGTTCAGACACTAATTAACCTAAAGATTTACACTCCCTATTGGTGCAGACCTTTGTTTGACTATTCCAACATCCAGAAAAATTATTTTGACAAGAAAAGAGATGAATTCCTTGCTGCAATATATGGCGGGAATTTTGAGAATGCTGAACGGATCTACAAAGATATTTTAGACAAAATCGACACAGCTTTAGAGCTTTCTGAAGTTGATCTAAAGGCTGTCAATCAGATACAGCACGCCTTTAGAACGTTTCGCAGACAAATAAATGAAAACCTGAGCGGGGATATCCAGGGAATTTATGAGCGCATACGGAAGAGGCTGGCAAGAGATACAAGTGAAAAATTAAAAACTGTAGAATATATAGAGCATGATGCATGGTTCCAAAGAATGGGACTGAGAAAAGAACAGTTCCGCATCATGCTGGGGACCGTTTCTACATTGCAGATAACAGTGGGCTGCAGCGTTTTTTGCAGAAGATGTAATGAATGGGCGTTACCCGGCCCAAGAAAGCACTTCAGCTTTGACGCAGTTGTAAGGTTCATAGAAGAACTGTTTGACGCCGGCAACAGAGAGTTCTCCCTTTATTGTGCATCTGACCCTCTGGACTGGGAATGCGGGAACAAAAGCATTATTAATATATTGGAGTTCATGGCAGCGCATGGGTATAAAGCCCGGTATGGTCTGCTTACAAAAATTCCCAGCGGCGCTGAGAAGAAAGTCGAGACTCTCGTGAGCATGGGCGCGGACATTGGGATTAGCATAACAGACAAGAATCGATTCAAGGTAGAAAATATAGAAAATGCGGTTGGCAAAAAACTTGAAGTTCAGCATGATTTTGATAAGCTTTTAATTCCCGCCGGTCTGGATGAAGACTTTTCCAGCATCAAATCTTCCATTACAGACAATTATGGCACCGAGATCACACCTGAAGGGACTTTTCTGGTTATTCCGACATTTACAAGCGCCCTGCATCCAACGGGACAACGCAGAATGCCCATAACTTCAGACGCGGATTTCTTCCTGATAAAGAGAGTCGGAAGAGATGCGTTGCCTGTCGAATACTTCAAGCCTTTGAAGGCCATAGATCTTAAGGACCAGGAAATCACTCTGGAAAAGCTGTTTGAGGCACAGATAGAAAATATTCTGCTGGATAATGGTTCTGAAGAGCTGACCCCTCCTGGAATGATGACCATGCATGAGTATTTCAGGACCTACGAGCCGGGTGCTGTAAAGCGCAGGAAAATGCTCCTTCCAGCTGTTGCCAAAGGGTTTAGAAAAGAGATCCTGTCTCAAGAAAAATACAAAGAAAATTCCAGGCAAAAGCGTTACCATCATTTTAAACAGCGTGTTCGCGATTATTCTGAATCCTGCCGGATGCAAACTGTTATCAGATACAAAAAAAATGCATTTTCTTATTATTTAAGATCCATTACCGGTTATCTGAACACACACCCGGTTGAGAGAGAAATGATTTTTCATTTAAGAAGAAAAGACAGGGAAAAGTATGAAAAGGATTATCACAGGGTTTTTAATGAAAATGAACGTAGCTTGGATTCACTGCTGGAAGAATCAGAAGCAGATACTTTTAATCTATTTCAGATTCTGATCTTTATGCTATTGGAGAATCCTGACAATAAAATGATACAGACATTTATCTCCAAATATCCCGTGGATTCGACTGACTGTTTTTTGTAAAACAGTAAATGATTAAGCGAGACCACCACCATTGGTATGCCGACTTTTGCTACACGTGTGTCAAGCTAAAGTTTTATTTAAGAATTGCCGATAGTTAGGGTTGTCGAAAGTAAGTTCTCAAAAAGTCGTGGTAGTGTCGTGCCGCTGGGCTCTCTTTTTAGAACCCCGCATATTTGAGAGTCATTCCACAATGACGGCAGCTTGATACGCAATTCGTTTTTAGGGTCGACAAAGTGCATCTTTCGCTCCAAGGTGTCCTTCTCTGCCTTTACGTTGCTTGAAATCCAGGCTTGGTGGGTGTAATCGCGGCCGACATTTGTGATGCAGGCTTCTAAAAAGAGACCCTCACGGCCCGAACCGGTTGCAAAACGCTAAACCGCCACAAAATATGAAGGAAAAAATACACGGTTAAGGGGCTGAACCAATGGGCGTAAATCAAAGGATGATCCGGACCGTTCTGTTAGCAGTATTTTTTCTGGCCGAGGCCGGCTGTTCCCATCACCATTATGCCACTCCCAAGAAGGAATCTTCATCAGCAGAGTTCCCGGAGCAAATTTATGTATATCCAACCGTTAATGCTTATAAGCATTCCAGAGTGGGGGTGTTCAGGTTTTCAGAGCCATCGTACGCTTGCGGAACAGGCAGGGTTGCGGCTGAAGCGGTTTTCGATGATTTGCTGAAAAAAGGCGTATTCTCATACGTAATCAATGAAGCCAGACAGGAATATACCGGAAAGGCAGACAGTTTGGCACTCGCTCGATACAGAGAGTATGATCTGATCATCACCGGCGATGTCCTCTATTACTTTGAAGGGAGTGAAGTTAATCCGTCAAAAGTCAATGAAAGGATCTGGGTGGTTCATGTCCCCACCGAAAGGATCCTCTGGTCTGCCACTGGCAAAAGTCTGGCATCTCCTCCTCCTTCTACTGACTATCTCCTGTTCCAACTCAAGGGGGGGTACGCCAAACCCGCAACTGCGCTTATAAAAGAGAATGCGGCGAAATTCAGCAATATGCTGCTTAAGCTGCCTCAACAAAAAAGCTCGGCCAAGGGTGGCACAGATATTCTGCTGAGCTCCCAAAAGGCGCTTTTTGATGAGCTTCAGAAAGAAGTTGAAGCCAGACAGGCGGAAAACGACATGCTGACACAGCGACTTTTTAAAGAGGTTGAAAAAAGCAAAATATTCGAGGAAGAAGTTGATACGTTGTCGGTTCAGGCCGACCAGCTTGAGAAGCAGTTAAAAGAAGAGCTTGAGAAAGGGGAAATCACGCTAAAAAGGCATAAGACAAAGACCATAATCAATATTGACAACAGCATTTGTTTTGACTCGGGCTCAGCCGTCTTGAAAAAAGATATTAAAAAAACTTTGAGCAAAATTTCAAAGACCTTGAGTAACTTTCCGGAAAACAACATCCAGGTAGAAGGGCATACGGACGACGTTCCAATCCGCAGCCGGCAATTCCCCTCCAACTGGGAGCTTTCATCGGCTCGCGCATTGGCTGTGTTGCGGTTGTTATTGGAGAAAAGCGATATCGAATCAGGGAGGCTTTCTGCCGCAGGTTATGGTGAATACCATCCAATTGTCCCGAATGATTCATCCGAAAACCGACGATTGAACCGCAGGGTGGATATTGTAATTGTACCGGACAGCACTTAGGGTTCGCGTAAAAATAACACATTTTTGGCGTGAGCCCTTACCCCGCGCCTTTTTTAAATCTCTGATACGCCGGCTCAAATCCCTTCCAGATCTGCATCCCGATGTGATTTTGTGTCGCAACAATTTCCTCAAGGATCTGCTTGTTGGTCAACGGATTGATGAGAACCGCCCTCAGGACCACGATATTCTGTGGACGGTAGAGGGTTGATTCCATAGTCGTTCGGGAAACAAATGTGCTGTCATCCCTCCTGAGCGCTTTATGTAACTTGATGTTAAGCCCGTTAATCAGGTTATTGATCTTCCTTTCCTTTCGTTCGATCTCTTTGATATTTTCTCTGTTTTTCAACCGTGATTTGTCTCTCCTCCATTCAAGAAGCTGTTTTCTCGCGATTTCGGGGATGAAGCGGTAGATGAGAATAAAGAGTTGGGGAGTATTCAGTGTTTCAAAATTACCGCGGTGATCCAGGAGACTTTTCAGATTATCGGTCGATTTTTTGGCCTGCTTAAAGAGAAGGCCATAACCCTCCCGGCCAATAATTTTAAGCGAGGCCCATGGCTTGAGGCAGGCGAATGGGCGGGAACCTTCAATGGTGAACCTGCCCGTATCCACCGAATTTCTGCGAATTACATATTGAGAAGAATGCAGAATATAACGTAAGTCTTTTTCATCCCGAAAAAGGACAATACCCATTGTCATTGGACAGTAGAGCAATTTATGGGCATCAATGGTGACAGAGTCGGCCTTTTCGATGCCTTTGAACAGAGACCGATACTCATCGACCAGGATGGCGGAACCACCCCAGCAGGCATCCACATGGAAATGAGCGCCTGCTTCACGCGCGATATTCCCCATCTCCCAAAGGTTGTCTACCGTACCGGTTTCTGTAGTCCCGGCAATCCCTATGATTGAGATTATTTTTGTCTTGCCCTCTCCCTCATCATCCTGCAGAGCCTTTACCCTTCGGCGGAGTTTTTTTATATCCATGCGGTTGTCGCCATCCACGGAGATGCTTATGACATTTTCTTCGCCGATGCCGAGCAGATTGGCCGCTTTAATAATAGAATAGTGCCCTCTCTTGGATACGATCACCACGCCTCTCGAATATCCGTAATACCGCATGGCACGTTCCACACCCGCCACACGAAGACCGGGAAAATCCCCTTCAGGAGGGAATGCCTTTTCCCTGGCTACCAGAAGGGCGGTCAAATTTGCAAGGGTTCCGTCTGAAGTGACATTGCCCAGGGCCACGCGATGATTCTGGATACTCTTTTCGTAATAGCTGTCGTTTTTTTTGAAAACCAGGCGGTGAAGCCATGCCATCAGTTCCCTTTCCACAAAACTTGAGGCCTTAGCAGTCTCGATTTTGACCTGGTTCTGGTTAAGGGCGGCGATGATCATCTCAAGCAGGATCATGAAATAAGGGATGGCACTGGTCATGTGGCCGATATAATAAGGATTACCCACCTTGACCGAGTGCCTCACGATTTTGCTTTTTATCTCCGCGAGTACATCCTTGATAAGCTTTGGGTTGTCCGGAACAGCCGTCTGGTCAAATATTTTGCTGAGTTCAGGCAGGGTGATAGCGCTGTGGATACCCCCTTTTTCCTGGAAAAAATCATGAAGCATTTCAAGGAGGTCATGTCCGAACTCGATAAACTTGTCCGGTGAGTCGGGCATGATAAAGAGCTTCCTCAGGTATTCCAGGTTGCTCTTGACTGCTTTGGGGTGTTTTTCCATTTCAGCGTCTTTGTGGGTGGTTGCTTCCAACTGCATCTTTAATCCTATTAAGGGCTCGCCCGCCCCCCGCTCAAAGTCCGGGATCTTCGACTTGACCTTGACCCAACTGAAACGTTTTGAAACCGGCTCATTATTAATTCATTTTTACTTCCGCGGGATGGCCAGCATGCGGTCCACTGCGTTTTTTGCCTTTATCCTGATTTCTTCCGGAACTTTCACTTCAGGCTCCATGTTTTCCAACGACTTTAATATATCCCTGAGGCCGATCTTCTTCATGTCTTCGCAGGTCATGTTTGGATCCGCCGGGATTAACAGCTTGTCCGGATTCGCCTTTGACATGGGATAAAGGATGCCTGTTTCCGTGCCGATAATAAATTCCTGATTATCTGATTCTGTGACATGGGCAAGCATACCGGATGTGCTTTTAATTACATCCGCCAATTCCAGGATTTCCGGCGGGCATTCAGGATGGGCAAGAAAAAGTGCCTCAGGATGGGCTTTTTTGACCTTCATGACTTGATCGGTCGTCAGGCTGTTGTGAATCGGGCAGTACCCGTCCCAATAGCTTATTTTTCTACCCGTGTGTTTCTCCGCATACTGTGCGAGATTTTTGTCAGGAGTCATAAAAATCTCGCGATCCGGATCAACGGAATTGGCTACCTGAATGACGTTTGCTGATGTACAGCACAGATCACTCTCCGCTTTTACTTCGGCAGTCGTGTTAACATAGCTAATAACTGCGGCACCAGGTATTTTTTGCTTTTTTTCCTTTAGCGCCTTGCCCGTAATCATGTCTGCCATCGGGCAACCAGCGGTCAATACGGGAAGCAGGACCTTCTTGTCGGGGCAAAGAATAGAGGCTGTTTCGGCCATAAAGTGAACACCGCAGAAGACGATCACATCCGCACCGGTCTGGGACGCCTTGATGGAAAGTTCCAGAGAGTCGCCGGAAAGGTCCGCGATTTCCTGTACTTCTGGCCGCTGGTAATTATGCACCAGCAAGATGGCGTTTTTTTCAATTATGAGGCTTCTGATTTTTTCCTGAAGTGCTCTGATATCAACGCTATTAATATTTGTTTCCATGTTTTATCCGAGAAATATACGCAAAAAACATTGTTTGCTGTCAGAAGCCCAAATGAAATCGATCACTGGGCGCTTAAACAGGCACATCCCGCAGGTTTCCGACCCGTATTCTTTAGGACTCGGTCATCGTCCTAACACTTTTAGTATACTGACTTTTCGCTAGATAAGTCAAGGCGTTTGCAGAATATAGGAAAAATGAAACAGCCTTTTTCCAATCTTAGCGACAAAAACATGCCGGCGCCCTGTTTGGCACAGATTCTGCAGCTATTTACTTAACAAATTTCAAGGGCGAACTGCCAAATTTAGGTTGATTTGAACTTGAATAAAATTGAACATTTTGAAATTGGCTCCTATAATTATAGAAAACCCTGGGTTTCATCCTTTCAATACACAGGGACTGTGTGGTACTATTTGACGGAAGTCTTGTTTTTTCAGGTCATCAGGGACCTGCAGGGACGCCGATATCGAAAACTCAATTAAAACATAAACGCTACTGATGAAAAATTTATTGACCAATTTTGGTAACGCATTTAATCCTCAACGGTTTTTTAATTTACTGAAGAGGGTTAAGCGATGGGACCTGTTATTTATTGATGATCACGGTAAAGTGGTCTCATTTCAATATGTCAGGGGACTGCTGATATCATTCGGAGTTGTAAACCTGATTCTGCTGGGTGGCTTGATTTATCTGTATCTTCTCCATACAAGCAGCATCAAGAAAAATAGCGAACTCCAAAATACCCTGGAGGTTTCTCTCCAGGAGTCCAAGGCGCTGCAACAGGAAGTTAATGCCCTTATGATCCAGCTTGCTGAGGCCCAGTCAAAAATATCGAAGAGCCCTGGGCAAAAGAAACGGAAAACTATAAAAAAAACATCGGCTGATACGAAAAAAGGAAATACAGCTGTTATTCATCGGGTTGAAGCCATGGCTGATAAACAAAAAAAAGTGGCATCAAAGCCATTAAAACCTGTTGCTGATACAACATTGGATAAAACCACGACAAGTACGCATTCGGAGGCCCGGCCACAACTTGCCCAGGCAAAAAAGAAAGAGATCCCGGCCAGTTCTGAGAAAAAGGAGCCGCTTATTTATGATTTTTCAGCTTTTCACGATTCTCAATTAAGTTCTTTGAATGTACGGTTTTCCATCAAGAATCCAGATAGAAGTTCTTCTGGCATTTCTGGTTATATTTTTGTGCTAATGAAAGAAAATGACCATAATCAGAAATCATGGTTTCCGCTTCCCTGGGTCGAACTGGTTGCAGGAAAACCGTCCAGGGTTGAAGAAGGGCATTTCTTCAGGATTCGCAACTTCAAGACAGTTGAAATGCAGTCCGTGGACGTTACAGGTCCAAGGACCTTTAACAAGGCTACCTTATTGGTTTTTTCCCCCTCAGGCGAATTGCTTTTGAAAAAAACATTCCCCGTTATAATCAACGTGCCCGGAATTCCTACCGAAGCTGCTGTGTTAGAGGCCGAACCACCAAAACCCACCGAGGTCTTACCGAAACCGGAAGAAATCGAACCGGTAACTGCTGTCGAGGAAGGGCCTGGTATACAGAGCGACTCCGAAGAAATCATCTTGAATGAGGCCCCGAAGGAAGATGCCGGGGAAGATACCGTTCCGGCCATAACGGAATGATTTTGTTCCTATAAGACACATCCCGATATTTCAGATTTATTCAGGTTTTGTTTTCCGTACTTTTGAGCCAAACAGATAATTTTCTTCTGATGTTAGTGAGTTAGCAGTCAGTTTTCATTGAGCTGCCACAAAAAAACTCCATATAAACCCTAACGTTGCATAAATCCTGTCGACAAAAACCGTTTCACTCGCGCTATAGTGCATGAACTGCGCGTGTAGTCATGCTTTTCTGAACCTCATGTAGTGTGAACTACACTTCGGGCCGGAAAATCATGACTACACACACATTTCACGCACTCTAACACGTTTTTGTTCGAAGTTTTATGCAACGTTAGGGTAAAAGAGGTTGACATGCAGGACGTTTATATCGTCAGTGCGGTAAGGACACCCGTGGGCCGGCGAAACGGGTACCTGCGAAACCGAATGGTCCCTGAGGTTTTTGGCAGTGTCCTGAATGCTGCCGTGGACAGGATCGATCTGGACCCCGGCATGGTGAATGATGTCATCTGCGGTACGGTGTATCAAGTGGGGGAACAGGCCTCTACACTCGCACGTTCAGGCATTTTCGCTTCAAAACTTCCGGACACCGTACCTGGCGTAACCCTGAACAGACAGTGCGGCAGCAGTCTGGCGGCCATTCAGATGGCCTATGGCATGATTGCCTCAAATACCATGGATGTTATTATCGCAGGCGGCTGCGAAGTGATGACCAAGTACCCGATAATGTGTGATTTTGACGGAGTGCTTCCTGACGGCAGGCCGCAGGGGAGCCCTATAGGTGACTATTTCATTCAGAGGCTAAAGGGCAGAGTTTACAACCAGGCCCAGGCGGCGCAGGCCATTGCGGAGAAATGGGGTATTACAAAAAAAGAATGCGATGTTTTTGCGCTTAAAAGCCATGAAAAGGCAAGTTATGCGGCTGAAAGCGGGTATTTCAAAAAGGAGATCCTGCTGACGGCCGGAGTGGATAACGCCGGCAATAAAATCGTCGTGGGTAAGGATGAAACAATCAGACCTGATACTACACTTGAGAAGCTTGCCACACTCAAGCCTGTCCTGGACACCGATTGGATTACGGCAGGTATTTCCAGCGCTGTATCTGACGGAGCATCCGCCGTTATACTGATGAGCGAAGCCAGGGTAAAGGAACTGAAACTGATACCTCTTGCCAGAATTGTATCTAACGTCGTAATCGGGAGCGACCCCGTCTACATGCTCACAGGACCCATGGAAGCTACCCCCATGGCGCTGCAAAAAGCCGGCCTGAGCATGGACGACATCGACCTTTTTGAGGTTAATGAGGCCTTTGCCCCGATCCCTTTGGCATGGGCCAAAGAGCTGAATGCACCCATGGAAAAACTGAATGTATGCGGCGGTGCCATCGCTCTGGGTCATCCCGTGGGCAGCTCAGGTTGCAGGCTTTCGGTTACGGCGATTTATGAGCTTATAAGGAGAAGCGCTAAATTCGCTCTTGTTACACTTTGTACCGGTGCCGGAATGGCCCCTGCCACTATTTTTGAAAGGGTCTGAATGGACCGCCATTTTATTGCAGATGACAACCCGGACAAGTCCATATGATCATTTATAAACGGTCCACTAAAAAGTGAAACCAGCGAGGAAAAGCATGACAACTGAATTTACTGGTGAGCAACGGATGATTCAGACCATGGTCAGGCAGTTCTCCAAGGATGTTGTAAGTGTCAATGCTGCTGAGCGCGATCGGACCGGAGAATTCCCTGGTGAAATTCTGAAAGAGATGGGCGAGCTGGGACTCATGGGGATGATGATTCCCTTCGAATACAACGGTTCAGGCGCAGACACTGTGGGCTATTTCATTGCCCTGTCGGAAATTGCCTACTCATGTGCATCAACTGCCGTTGTTATGTCAGTGCAGAATTCTATAATCTGTCAAAGTATATATCGATTCGGGACTGATGAGCTGAAGGAGAAATTCTTAAAACCGCTTGCAGCAGGGAAGACGATTGGGGCCTTTGCCTTAACAGAGCCGGAAGCAGGCTCTGATCCGGTCAGTCAGTCTTCTACTGCAGTCCGTGATGGGGACTCCTATATCATTAACGGGATGAAACGTTTTATCACTTCAGGAAAGAATTCAGGGACAGTTATTGTCACTGCCAAGACAGATAAAACCAAACGCCACAAGGGTATCAGCGCATTTATAGTTCCAAAGGAAACCCCCGGGCTTATTGTTGGAAGAGAAGAGAAAAAGCTGGGACTGCGCGCCTCGGATACCACGGACCTTATTTTCGAAAACTGTCGCGTTTCGGCAGAGAATATGCTGGGTAAAGAAGGTGAGGGCTTCACCATTGCCATGAAGGCCCTGGACGGGGGACGTATTGGAATCGCCGCGCAGTCCATCGGTGTTGCTCAGGCGGCCTTTGATGCTGCCATAAGATATTCATCCGGGAGGATTCAGTTTGGCCGGCCTCTTTCAAAA
>Ga0209345_10006696_pt1 | contig 10382 bp, 9 predicted proteins | sample Cruoilmetagenom7_FD_187294 | JGI IMG/M metagenome (GOLD analysis project Ga0209345, IMG submission 187294) | Oil polluted marine microbial communities from Coal Oil Point, Santa Barbara, California, USA - Sample 7 (SPAdes) (version 2) | ecosystem: Environmental > Aquatic > Marine > Oil seeps ... | reverse complement strand
ATTGCAATAGCTTTTATGCTTCATGTGAACGTGTTTTTAAACCACATCTAATAGCTAAACCAATAGTGGTTTTATCTAATAATGATGGTTGTGTAATAGCGCGAAGTATTGAAGCTAAATCTTTTGTGCCAATGGGAGCCGAAGCATTTAAATATGAAAAAGTTTTTAAAGAAAACCAGATTAATGTCTTCTCTTCTAATTATTCATTGTATGGAGATTTAAGCACTAGGGTAATTTCTATTTTGTCAAAGTATTGCCCAGATATTGAAATTTATTCAATTGATGAAGCATTTTTTAAATTGGATGGAATAAAAGAATGCGATTTAGAAAATTATGTATTAGCTATTAAAAACACCATTGAAAAACAAGTTGGTATTCCTGTTAGTATAGGGGTTGCTAAAACAAAGTCACTTTCTAAAGTTGCAAATAAAATTGCGAAAAAATATGAGAATGAAACAAAAGGAGTTTATGTTATTTCAAGTGAGGAACGACGTATTAAAGCTTTAAAGTGGACTAAAGTTGAAAATGTTTGGGGGATTGGGAGAAGTATTTCAAAACAGCTGAAATTTCAAAATATTAATAACGCTTATGATTTTACATTGTTACCAGATGAATTAGTGAGAAATAAATTTTCAGTTGTTGTGTTGCGTTTGAAACAAGATTTATCTGGAAACTCAACGATAGGATTTGAAGTTGTAAGAGATAAAAAATCGATTGCTACAACAAGAACTTTTGAGGTTGCATTAAAAAAATACGAGCCTATAAAAGAAAGAATTGCTACGTTTGCAAATGTTTGTGCTGAAAAATTAAGGAGACAACATTCGGAATGTAATTATTTATATGTGTTCTTAAAAACGAGTAGCTATTCAAGCACAAAGCGTAGTGTAGGAGTTGTAGTTCACCTTCCATTTGCAACAAATTCAAGTATTACAATTTGTAATTACGCTAGTAGAGGAATTAAACAACTTTTTAAAAGCGGCTACAATTATAAAAAAGCAGGTGTTGTTGTTATGGGTTTAAAAGCCGAAGAAGAACATCAATTTTCTCTATTTGAAGATGAAAACCCAAGACATAAATCTTTAATGAAAGTAATAGACAAATTGAATTTAAAATATAATAAATCAACGGTTAAAATTGCCAATCAAGATTTAGATAGAACCTGGAAAATGAAGCAAGAACATTTATCACCAAGATATACAACAGCTATTGATGAAATAATTGAAATAAAATGCGATTAAAAAAAATTAAGGACACTAAAAATTTGACAATATATAGTCCGGAAAAATCTCAATTACTAAAAAGACCAATTGTAAATGAAGATATTGCTGCGGGTTTTCCATCTCCTGCGGAAGATTTTAAGGAAGTACGTATTAGTTTAGATGCGGCACTAGTTAAAAATGAGGATGCAACTTTTTATGCTAGAGTTAGAGGAAATTCAATGATAGATGCTAATATTGAGGATGGAGATTTGTTGGTTATAGATAGAAGTATAGAAAATAGAAATGGTAAAATTGCAGTTTGTATGATTGATGGAGAATTTACTATAAAAAGATTGAAAGTAGAAAAGGAGTGTGTGTATTTAATGCCTGAAAATAAAAAATATAAGCCTATTAAAGTTACTGAAGATAATGAGTTAATTATTTGGGGAATAGTAACGTATGTTATAAAAGAAGTATAAAAAAAGCCGACTATTGTCGGCTTTTTTTATCTAACTTAATCTCTTAAAACACTTCTAGAGATTACAATTTTTTGAATTTCAGAAGTACCTTCGTAAATTTGTGTGATTTTAGCATCACGCATTAAGCGCTCTACATGGTATTCTTTTACAAAACCATAACCACCGTGTATTTGAACTGCTTCAACTGTTACAGCCATTGCCATTTCAGCAGCATATAATTTAGCCATCGCACCACTTAAATCGTAATTTTTATGTTGATCTTTATCCCAAGCAGCTTTTATGCATAAATGACGTGCAGCCTCAATTTGAGTTGCCATGTCAGCTAATTTAAAAGCAATTGCTTGATGTTGGCTAATTTCCTTTCCAAAAGCTTTTCGTTCTTTAGAGTATTGTAAAGCTAACTCATAAGCACCTGATGCAATTCCTAAGGCTTGTGAAGCAATTCCAATTCGTCCACCTGCCAATGTTTTCATTGCAAATTTAAAACCAAAACCATCATCGCCAATTCTATTTTCTTTAGGTACTTTAACATCAGTAAACATTAAAGAGTGCGTGTCAGATCCACGAATACCCAATTTATTCTCTTTGTTTCCAACTACAAAACCTTCCGCTCCTTTTTCAATAATTAAAGCATTAATACCTTTGTGTCCTTTTTCAACATGGGTTTGTGCAATTACAAGGTAAACACTTGCTGTACCGCCATTTGTAATCCAGTTTTTTGTGCCATTTACTAAATAATGATCACCTTTATCAATAGCCGTTGTTTTTTGTGATGTTGCATCAGAACCAGCTTCGGGCTCACTTAAACAAAATGCACCAATAATTTCTCCCTTTGCAAGCGGAACTAAATATTTTTGTTTTTGTTCTTGAGTACCGTAAGTTTCAAGTCCCCAACAAACTAACGAATTGTTTACAGACATAACAACAGATGCTGAAGCATCAACTTTAGAAATTTCTTCCATGGCCAAAACATAAGAAACAGCATCTAGCCCGCTTCCTCCATATTTTGGATCAACCATCATTCCTAAAAAACCAAGCTCTCCCATTTGTTTTATTTGTTCAGTAGGAAATTGTTGTTTTTCATCACGTTCTATAACTCCTGGTAAAAGTTCGTTTTGAGCAAAATCACGTGCGGCATCACGTATCATTAGTTGTTCTTCAGTTAAATTAAAATCCATAATTAATAATAGGTTTAAATAATAATTCAATATTTTTCAAATATAAGTCTTTTTAAAGTTATTAATTATGAAATGTGTAAAATGTTAAGTAACAAAAATAACTTAGTGTTTTAAAACTAAAACGTGTTTTTATAGTTAATATTTGGTGAAATCAGTGTAGAATGACTGTAAGATTTTATTATATTTGGTAAATTTTATATTAGAAACTATTAATTTTAAAACTTAAATTATGACACAATTATAACTTTGCTGACTGAGAATTATTTTAAAAGAAAAAAGGTTATCAAAAGTAAATTTAAGAATAGTAGTTAAAATTTTAAATATGAAGGAATTATTAAAAAAATACGAAAATAAACTACCAGAAATTGTGTTTCATTGGCAAGATCCTGAAACCGAAGCAGAAGGTTGGACAGTTATAAATTCATTAAGAGGTGGAGCTGCAGGTGGTGGTACAAGAATGCGTAAAGGATTAGATATGAATGAGGTACTTTCATTAGCGAAAACAATGGAAGTAAAATTTACAGTTTCTGGACCAGCCATTGGAGGTGCAAAATCTGGTATTAATTTTGATCCAAATGATTCAAGAAAAAAAGGAGTTTTAAGTCGTTGGTATAAAGCAGTTTCCCCATTATTAAAACATTATTATGGTACAGGTGGCGATTTAAATGTTGACGAAATTAATGATGTGATCCCAATGACAGAAGATTGTGGTGTTTGGCACCCGCAAGAAGGTGTTTTTAATGGTCACTTTAAGCCAACTGAAGCTGAAAAAATTAATAGAATTGGTCAGCTTAGATTTGGGGTTGTAAAAGTAATTGTTGATAAAAAATATTCTCCAGATTTAACTAGAAAATATACAGTGGCGGATATGCTTACAGGTTATGGAGTTGCTGAGGCAGTAAAGCATTATTATACTATTTATGGTGGCTCCATAAAAGGAAAACGAGCTATTGTGCAAGGATTTGGGAATGTTGGTTCAGCTGCGGCTTATTATTTAACCCAGTTAGGAGCTAAAGTAGTAGGGATTATTGATAGTGTTGGAGGATTAATTAATGAAGATGGTTTTACATTAGATGAAATGACTGCTTTATTTTTACAAAAAGACGGAAATAAGTTAAATGCAACTAATTTAATTTCATTTGAAGAAATGAATACTCATATTTGGAAGTTGTCAGCTGAAATTTTTGTTCCGGCAGCTGCTTCAAGGTTGGTGACTAAAGAACAAGTTAATCAAATGATTGAAGCTGGTTTAGAAGTGATTTCTCCAGGAGCAAACGTTCCTTTTGCAGATAAAGAAATTTTCTTTGGTCCAATTATGGAATTTACAGATAAAAAGTTAAGTTTGTTACCTGATTTTATTTCGAACTGTGGAATAGCAAGAGTTTTTGCTTATTTAATGGAATCAAAAGTGAAATTACCAATGAAAGATGCATCAATATTTGACGATACATCTAACACAATAAAAAAAGCGCTTGAAAAAACATATAATTTAAATAACAGTAAGCAAAACATTAGTAAAACAGCTTTTGAAATTGCTTTAAAACAATTAATTTAAACTTTAATATACATGGAAACACTCATTATTCTAATATTCATAGTAGGATATTTAGCTATTACTTTAGAACACAATTTAAAATTAGATAAGTTAATTCCGGCGCTAGCCATGATGGCTATTTTGTGGGCATTGGTAGCTTTTGGAATAGAAGCTTTTCCAAATTGGTTTGATTCTGGAGCACATAAATTAATAGATGGGTTTTCCAGTTTTTCTATAGATGAAAAACATCATTTATTGGAAGAAACGTTATTGCACCATTTGGGTAAAACGGCCGAAATCTTATTCTTCTTATTAGGAGCAATGACTATTGTTGAGATTATTGATTATTTTGATGGTTTTGCAACATTTAAAGGTTATATAAAAACGAAAAGCAAGAAAAAATTATTATGGATTTTTGCTTTTTTAGCATTTATACTTTCTGCAATTATAGATAACTTAACTGCTACAATAGTTTTAATTACAATTCTTCAAAAAATTATAAAAGATAAAAATACGCGATTATGGTTTGCCGGTTTAATAGTTATTGCTGCTAATGCTGGAGGGGCTTGGTCACCAATAGGTGATGTTACAACTACGATGCTTTGGATTGGTAAAAAAGTAACTACCTTAAAATTAATTGAATATTTAATTATACCTTCATTAGTGGCTATGATATTACCAGTATTTATTGCTTCATTTATGAAACCATTTAAGGGAGATATTGCACCTGTAGTTACAGAAAGTGAAAGTTCAGAAAATAAGTACGGACCAATAATGCTATACCTTGGTTTGGGTGCAATTATGTTTGTTCCTGTATTTAAAACTATTACACATTTACCACCTTATGTAGGTATGATGTTGTCATTATCTATTGTAGGTGTTTTTGCTGAAATTTATAGTAGATCTCAATTTAGTATTTCAAATATTTTAGAAAATGAAGCACATGATTCAGCAGGATTTCATAGCCCGGTGCATAAATCATTATCAAGAATTGAAATGCCAAGTGTATTATTTTTCTTTGGGATTTTAATGGCAGTCGCAGCATTAGAGTCTTTAGGATTGTTATTTATAGGCGCTGAATCTTTAAAAACTATAATACCTAATACAGATATAGTAATTATGCTTTTGGGTGTAGGTTCTGCTGTAGTAGACAATGTTCCATTAGTTGCTGCGAGTATGGGAATGTTTCAAGAGCCAATGGATAGTCATATTTGGCATTTTATTGCTTTCTCAGCAGGTACAGGAGGTAGTATGTTAATAATTGGTTCAGCTGCAGGTGTTGTGGCAATGGGGATGGAGAAAATTAATTTCTTCTGGTATTTTAAAAAAATAGCTTGGTTAGCAGCAATTGGTTTTGTTGCAGGTTCAGTTTCCTTTTTAACAATAACCTCAATATTTTAAAAAATAATTTAAACCCGAGAAATTTCTCGGGTTTTTTTATATTCAAACAGTAAACAATTTTCATCATCTAATTCCGTTTAAGAAAAATAAAATTTAATTTATGGCATTATTTATTTTACAAGATTCAACTGAAGTTTTAAACGAAATTCTATCCGAAGAAAAAACACTTTCTATTTATAAATTAATAATGGATGGTGGCTTAGGCGGTCAAATTATTATTGCTCTGTTAGTGGTTTTATTAACAGTAGCATTGTACATTTATTTTGAACGATTTTTTGCCATTAAAGCAGCTTCTAAAACGGATAGTAATTTTATGAATCAGATTAGAGATCACGTTTCTCATGGAAAATTAGATGCAGCAAAAGTTTTATGTATACAAGTTAATTCACCAGCTTCATTATTAATTGAAAAAGGAATTTCAAGAATAGGAAAGCCTTTAGCCGATATTAACACAGCTATTGAAAATGCAGGAAGATTACAAATTTATAAGCTTGAAAAAAATGTACCTGTTTTAGCAACAATTGCTGGTGCAGCACCAATGATTGGCTTTTTAGGCACTGTAATTGGAATGATTGTAGCAATTCACGAAATAGCAAATGCAGGTGGCCAAATAGATATTAAAATGCTGTCTGATGGATTATATACAGCAATGACAACAACTGTTGCAGGACTTATTGTTGGGATTATTTCATACATACAATACAACCACTTAGTAGTTAGAACCAATAAAGTTGTGTACGAAATGGAAGCTAAATCGGTTGAATTTTTAGATTTATTAAACGAGCCAATTTAATATGGATATTAGAGGTAGAAATAAAATAAATCCGAATTTTAATATGTCGTCAATGACCGACATTGTTTTTTTGCTACTCATATTTTTTATGATAACTTCAACATTGGTAACAACTAGTGCTCTTGATATTTTATTACCAAAAGCAAGTGGTAAAACAGAAAATAGAAAATCAGTTTCAGTAAGTATTACTAAAAATTTAAGTTTTTATATTGATAATAAAAAAGTAAGCGAGTCTAAATTGGAACAAGATTTGTTAAAGGTATTAGCAAAGAAGGAAAGTCCAACCATAGTTTTAAGAGCTGAAGAAGGTGTGCCTATTGAAAAGGCTGTGAAAATTATGGATATAGCAAATAGAAATAGATTTAAAGTAATCTTAGCAGTTCGACCAAAATAACATGTTCAGTTTTTTAAACACAAAACACAAAAGAAAATCAGCAACTATAACAAGTGTAATTATGAGCTTGTTATTAATAGCAATTTTTTTCTTTGGAATGACTTATTTAGACCCTCCAGAGGAATATGGTATTGCGGTTAATTTTGGAACTTCAAATGTTGGTAGTGGAAATATTCAACCTACAGAACCACTAAAATCAACTTCAGAAGAAAATTTACCAGAAGAAGAACAAGAAGAAGTTGAAGAAATTATTGAACCTGAATCTACAGAAAGTATTGCTGAAGAAACTGAAGATGTGGCTACTCAAAATAATGAAGAAGCAATTGCAATAAAGAAACAGCAAGATGTTAAAAAGAAGGCTGATGAGCTTGCTAAAAAAGAACAATTAGAAAAAGATAGAATTGAAAAAGAAAAACAAACTGCAATAGCAAAACAAAAAGCTGAAGAAGAAGCTAAACGAAAAAAATTAGATGCCTTAATTGGTGGGATAAATAATTCTGATGGTACAGCAACTGGAGGTGAAGGAAATGATTCAAAGCCTGGAGATAAAGGAAATGTTAACGGAGACCCAAATGCAAGTGGTTATTATGGAAATGGTGGAGGAGGAGGGAATGGTGATTATAATTTAGGTAACAGAAAACCAATTTCAAGACCAAAACCTAATTATATTTGCAATGAAGAAGGATTGGTTGTTGTAAGTATTGAAGTTGATGTTAATGGTAGAGTTATTAAAGCAACTGCAGGAGTGAAGGGGTCAACAAATACAGCCCAATGTTTATTAACGCAAGCTAAACAAGCCGCTTTAAAAACCAAATGGAGTGCAGATGCAAAAGCACCTTCTAAGCAAATTGGAACTATAAAATACAGATTTTCATTATCACAATAATATTGAATGAATTATAAAGAAACCTTAGATTGGATGTTTTCACAGCTACCAATGTTTCAAAGACAAGGCAAAACAGCATTCAAAAAAGACTTAACAAATAGTATTTCTTTTTCAAAACATCTTAATTATCCTGAAACAAAGTTTAAATCAATTCACGTGGCGGGAACTAATGGTAAAGGTTCTACAAGTCATATGTTGGCTTCAATTTTACAAGAAGCAGGTTATAAAGTAGGTTTATACACTTCACCACATTTAAAAGATTTTAGAGAACGAATTAAAATTAACGGAGAAGTAATTTCTGAAATTGAAGTAATTGATTTTATTTCAGAAAACAAGTTCTTTTTAGATATACATAAATTGTCATTTTTTGAAATGACTGTAGGTTTAGCTTTTCATTGTTTTGAAAAACATAACATAGATATTGCAGTTGTTGAAGTAGGTTTGGGTGGAAGGTTAGATTCTACGAATATAATCACTCCTGAAGTATCAGTAATTACAAATATAGGGTTAGATCATACACAGTTTTTAGGTGAAACATTACCAGAAATTGCTTTTGAAAAAGCGGGTATAATTAAAAATGAAATCCCTGTTGTAGTTGGAGAATTTAAGGAAGAAACTTATGAGGTATTTAAAAATACAGCAACAAAAATAAACGCACCTATATTTTTGGCTTCATCTACTATTAAATACAACTATGAATCAGATTTAAAAGGGAGTTATCAAGCCAGTAATATTAAAACAGCTGTTCAAACAATTGAGGTTTTAAATACCAAAGAGTTTATTATTTCAGAAGAAAATATAAAAAACGGGTTGTTAAACGTTGTTAAAAACACAGGACTTTTGGGTAGGTGGCAACAGTTAAATCAAAGGCCGAAAGTGATTTGTGATACCGGTCACAATAAAGAAGGATTACACTATGTTTTTAAACAGTTGAAGCAGGAGCCATATAATAAATTACATATTATTTTAGGTGTGGTTAATGATAAGGATTTAGACATAATACTTCCTTTATTTCCAAAAAATGCCACTTATTATTTTTGTAAGCCTAATATTCCACGTGGTTTAAATGAAGTTGAGCTTCAAAAGATATGTTTAAAATTTGAGTTACAGGGTACTATATATTCTTCAGTAAAAAAGGCTTATAATTCAGCTCTGAAATTAGCCTATAAAGAAGATTTAATTTTTATTGGTGGGAGTACTTTTGTAGTTGCTGAAGTTTTATAAAAAGACTAAATTATCTGTTAAATTAATAAGAAAAGGCACTAATTATTGTTGTAATAATTTTTTTATCATACAAATATTATTATATTAGTAAAATATTAACATATAGAGCTTTATAGCAATAATATCCTTTAAATTGCTAATTTGTTACCTCATATTTAGATTAAAACATTACTAATTAAGCCTATTTATAAAATAGGAATTTTTCACTCCCAAAAGTATTATTATTTATTTGTTTTAAGGTTTACTACACCCAAATACTAACTAAAAATATTTTTATGAAAGCAATTAAAAAATTATTGTTGGCAATGCTTATGCTTGCATTTATGTTTACTACAAAAACTATTGCACAAGAAGAGGAAAAGGAAGAGTATAAACCTGTTTATATTACAGTGACAACTGCTCATAGAAGCTCTGACCCTGATGTAGATTATTCAGATTGGTTAAAAACAGAACAAGAATACTTTGATAAAGTAACTATGAAAAATGATTTAATTATTGGATCGGGTTTTTATTTTCATTATTTCACGCCAGATGACTCTGAAGTTAAATTAGTTTCGGTTTATAAAACTTGGGAAGATATTGATAAGTCAAGTGAAGTAACTAATAAGCTTGTTAATGAAGCTTGGCCTGATGAGGATGAAAGAAAAGCTTTTTTTAAAAAGCAAAGTAGTTATTATAGCCCAATGCATAGTGATGAAATATATGTTACATTGCCTTTTCAAAAAGATTATACAACCCAATCTAAAGAACCAATGATTTTTTATGTTAAAGTAAATCAACTGGGTGAAGGAGGAAAAGGCTTTAAAGAATATTTTGAAAATGTAACTCAAAAGAATTCTTATATAAAAGGATATTATACACATAGACATAGATGGGGAGCAAATAGCAGAGATGCCGTTGAAGTTTTTGCTTTAGAAAATTTTTCAGATATTGAAAAGATGTTTGATGAAAATTCTAAATTAGCAAAAGAGCATTGGCCTGATGAAGATAAAAGGAAAGAGTTTTTTAAAGAGTACAGTAAAATGTTTTCAGGACATGGAGATTATATACTTACCAATGTACCTGAGCTAGCAAAATAAATTTAAACTAAAATATTGACTCTGAACCATTTGGTTTGGAGTTTTTTTTATGCCTTTAATTAATTAAAAAAAAATCTATTTTTTTAAAGAAAAGCTTTGTTTAATACAAATTGTAGTTATATATTTGCATCCGCTTAGGGCAATTAGCTCAGTTGGTTCAGAGCACCTCGTTTACACCGAGGGGGTCGGGGGTTCGAATCCCTCATTGCCCACCA
>Ga0209345_10006695_pt1 | contig 10383 bp, 12 predicted proteins | sample Cruoilmetagenom7_FD_187294 | JGI IMG/M metagenome (GOLD analysis project Ga0209345, IMG submission 187294) | Oil polluted marine microbial communities from Coal Oil Point, Santa Barbara, California, USA - Sample 7 (SPAdes) (version 2) | ecosystem: Environmental > Aquatic > Marine > Oil seeps ... | reverse complement strand
CTGCCTGTGCGAAAAAGAAGCAATAATGAAGCACTGGGATTATGGGAATGAGCCTAAGCCTGATTGGTGTGGTTAATAATATAAAAAGGAGAAGTTCATGTTTTTAGGTATGCCCATTCTACAATGGATCGCGCTCGGGGTAATTGTTTTGCTTCTTGTCTTTTTATGGGAAACCGGTCGCTTAAAAACATTCACGAACACCTTAATGTCCCAGTTTAGAAATATGTCACCCCTGTTTTGGTCAGGAGTGTTTTTACTGATTACTGTTGTTATATGGACAAATGGCGGGTCTCAATCTCTTACAGCGGGTAATATGACATGGTTGTCGGTGCTATCCCTAATTACCGCTGAAGTTTCTATAGGTTTTTTAGTTGCTTGGATATTAATTCAGTTTGTTGAAGTGCCCGCACGGGAAGCCGACAAACTAGCAATGGACACCCGCATAGATTCACTAAATCAAAACATGTTTCGTTATGTTTATGGCTCCAATCTACCAGATGAATTATTTAATTTCATAGAAGAACACATCTTAAAAACTAAGTTTTATCGGCGTAATTATTATATAAGCTACACGTTTACTGAAAAAATAGAGGGCCAATACTTAATAAAAGTGGAAATTCGCCAAGACATCCACAATATTACCGACCAGGAGCAAACATTTGATATAGTTGGTACTGTTGAAAAACCTCCACATCCAAGCGCCAATAATATTACGTCTCAACCACTTGGCCTTACAGAATTGTTCATCAAGAACAACCCACTTAGCGATCAACAAATCACAGCTGCCAGAGGAAACGAGCCCGACACTGAGGGTATGTATAAGTTCAAGCATTCAATTGTAATCCCGCCCAACGACTCAACCAATGTTAAATTCACTATGTGGATACGTAAAAAACCCAGAGATTATGAAATATTCAGGGTGTTGCACTGCTGCGAATCGTTACAACTGTCTCTACGCTTCCCGAATTGTCTAACAGTGAGTTACGATGCCATATACCCTACCAGAGAGTTCAATCATGTGAATGATGGCGACGGACAAAGCTTATATCTAGAGATTGACACGCCTCTCGCACCACAAAACGGGGTGTTGTTGTGGTGGGATGAAATAGAAAGTCAAACACAATCTGAGGGGGAAAATCTTAACTAACTGTATTTTAACACTATTATTTTATTGATATGTCACATTATCGCCCTATATTGGGTATTACATACTAACGAGCACTAGGAGATACCATGTTCAGTCCAAATCTAAAATCTATTGTCAAGGCATCCCATGGTGCAGGAACAATGAACTAAAACAATCCACATTGGTTTTTTTGGAGGCCCCCTATGGGGCCTTTTTTTATGGGGGCTGGTATCTAGCCAATCACATATCTGCTTGGAATGCGGATAAGTGCCCCGATCATAACAGCGCTAAAAATAATTGCGTATTTATAGCCCGCCCAGTGCGGGTTTTTCTTTGATTCCCATACCCTCTCCTACCCCCGATTTATGTTGATGTCAAAATAATACTAGTTTTCTTGTTGACTATATACTAGTTTTCTTGTATTGACAGTAAATCAACAACGAGGGACTTATGGCTAAACCAGAAAAAAAACAGCATCCATTTCTAAAACTAACCATTCACGATCTTGCGAAACAGGGCGCGCCTATCCACCCTGCATTTGTGCGGAAACTCCATAAGCGTATATCTATAGAGCGCGCCAAATTAACGCTTGGTGGTGCCACTTGACCTTAAAAACGAAAATTCACTGCACCTATCTTTGCTTGTCTGATTCCGATTGCAACGCTAACGAAATAATTGACAACATCACACGACTTGCTGATCTAAACACAATTATTATAGACCGCATAACCAAGGCTGCAGACAAAAGCGGTTCAGATAAAAAGCGCCGCATCACAGGCAAAGCCCCGGCGCGCTCCCCTCTTGGGTATTCCAAAGAAACCGATGTGGGTTTTGTCCGTTGGTGTGAAATAGGCGCAGCTTATGTTGCCATTACTGGTGGCCGTAATGTTTTCATTGGGCCAGTGCGCCAGACAATTGGTGCTGAATACCGTGCGGGCTGGTCTGTCGTGCAAGTCTGCACTAAAGCACTTCATAACCCCAATGCATTTAAATTAGGCAAACACGGCACCCCCTACGCCAATGTAGCCGCTCAATAATCACCCAAAAACAAAGGAAATAATTATGAACGATTTTATTGATCAAGTTGAAAGAGAATTGAATGAACCTGACGTGGAGTTTAACAGTCAGTTCGCAAAAGCAAGAAAGTTCGCGCTTTTTACTGGTGTATTTACCACTATAATCTCGCTTTCAATTCTTGGGTTTTTGGGTTGGGTAATAATTAAAATTATGTCTCATTTTGGGGTGATATAATGATTACTGACGAACAACGCGCCGAAAGCATGGGCGAAGCCACCCGCGAAAAGCTTAAACAGTATATTGCCCGGATAGAAAGGCTTGAATCTGAAAAGGCTGAATTAAGCGCAGACATCCGCGAGGTCTACGCAGAATCCAAAACATTCGGCTTTGATACCAAAGTCCTGCGCAAGACCATAGCCCTGCGCAAGATAGAAGCACATGAGCGCGCCGAAATGGACGCAATGCTTGAACTCTATATGGATGCGATTGGGGACTGATCCCCACTCAAACTTTCGGTGTGCATCCGAGACCGACACCAAATGATGCACCCGTCTAAGAGGGATTTTGGTGCAGGTAGTGTGTTGACAGCCTGAGAGCATACTGAACGGGGAACTTTAATGCCCGTGACAAACCGGGAGAGGTCGGGAAGCTGCACGTTGCGGCGGTAATGGAACAGCATCGTGACAGGCTGGAAAGACAGCCACTTAATTTAGAGGACACAATCATGACCAAACCAACCCAAAAGCCCGGATATGACTTCGGCTATACGCTGCAACAAAACCGTAAAAAGCTGAAAAAGCAAATCAAAGCCTGCAGCCGCCGTTCCCCGTCCTTAATACCGGACGCCCACCGTAAGGGCTTGGGTAGCCAATGGGGAAGCTGACAGAGAAGCAATACCTATACCGCCGCTTTGGCTTGACATTGGTCTACTGCACACCCGTCAAAACCAACAAAGACGGAACCATTCAAATCATCCCAAGCGGATGGACAAAGGAAACAACAATACCAGGTGATGATCTCTACACCACCGATAATGACCAAGTTGAAGCCCAACCAAATGGCAGAAACAAAACATGGTACAAATTAAAGGAACCAGAATGAGCGATAAAACCAAAGAACAACTCAAAAAGGCGTATGCGAACGCTACAGCACAATTGGAAATTATTGAAAAGCAGCGCAAAGAATTGCTCATGCCTACCCATGATAGATGGTGGGCCGCCGTTCAGGCACAAGGCGATGCAGGGGAAGCTTTAGATAGTCATGTTATTGGAAATTGTGAGGGTTGTTTAGAGGTTATCCTTGATGGTGAGCCTAATTATCATGATGGAGAAAATTATAATTGTATAAACTGCGCGCCAAAGGCGGGCAATGCCCTTGATCAACTGCTCGAAGCAGGTGAAGAAGCTTATAATTGGTTTGATGAAGGCAAGAAAGCCTGTCTTATCTACATTGATTATTTGAAGTCTTTACCTCGTGAACAATCATTGGCGAGTGAATAATGAGCGATAAATCTACATCACTAATACCCATTGAAACCGTAACACCTGACTTGTTTTCCGATGATAGCTTAGATGCTTTGCTTGAAAAAATTAAGCAAGCCGCGACCGCTGATGAACCGGATGTGAGTACAGAGAAAGGCCGTAAGGCCATTGCAAGTATTGCCTATAATGTAGCACGATCTAGCACTGCCATTGATAAAGCCGGCAAAGAATTAAAAGCGGAATGGGATGTTAAGTGCAAAGCGATAGATGCTACCCGCAGGAAGTCGAAAGAATTTCTATCTGCCCTCAAAATTGAAGTGCGCAAGCCGTTGACAGATTGGGAAACCGAGCAAGAGCGCATAAAGGCAGAAAAACTTGCCGCCTATCACAAAGCCAAAGATGAAGCTGTGGAAAAACAACGTCTGGCCGCCGAGAAAAAAGAAGCTGAATTAAAAGCCCGTGAAGAAGCCATCGCTCGTAAAGAGCGTGAAGCCTTAGAAAAGGCCGAAGTAGAACGCGCAGAACGTGAACGCCTTGAACTTGAAGCCGAGCATAAGCGCGAAATCGCAGCCGCTGCCGAGCAAGAACGCATTGCCGCGATAGAGCGAGAAAACAAAGCCAAATCTGACGCGATCGAGCGCGAAAAACAGGCTAAGGCCCAAGCTGCAAAAGACGCCAAAGATGCAGCCGCAAAGGCCGAACGGGACGCCAAAGCTGCTGCCGAAAAAGCCGAACGCGATAAACTTGCTGCCGTCAAGGCAGCAGAAGAACGGGTACGCCTAGAAGAACAACGCAAACAACAAAAAATAGATGATGATAAACGGCGCGCCGAACAGCAGCGCATAGCAAAAGAACTTCAAGACCGCCGTAATGCCGAAAACAAAGCACACCGCCGCAAGGTCAACAAGGCCGCTGTGTCCGCTCTAACTGCAAACGGTATCAAAGGTGAAATAGCCAAGCAAGTTATCACCCTCATAGCATCAGACGGCATCCCACAAGTCTATATCGACTATACACCAACAGCTAAGGGAAAATAACATGAGCGATCACCCAATACCAGATGTCTGCTTTGATGAAGATGCTATTGTGCTGGCTAAAAAAGGCGCGGGTAAAACTGTGCTTTCAAAAGGTATTGTTGAACGGTCACTGGACAATGGCGAACGCACACTGGTTATTGACCCAAAAGGTGACTGGTGGGGATTAAAGGCCAGTGCAGATGGTACGGGTGACGGCTACCCAATCGCGATATTTGGAGGGCGTCATGCAGATATGCCGTTCACCCTCGAAACTGCTGATGCTTTGGCTAAAACTTTGGCCGATACCAACTTACCGGCCATATTGGACGTATCGGATATGCCCCCGCGCCCACGCGCGGCAGCTTTGACGGTTTTTTTAAAGTCACTGTTCAAGCACAACCGCAATTCGCTATTTTTGGTGCTGGACGAAGTTCATACGATGGCTGCACAAAACCCATCAGGTGCAGAAGCCTATGCCCTGCGGGAAATTATCATGCACATCGTGACAATGGGCCGCCAACGTGGGTTTCGCATTTTGTCCATCTGTCAAAGAACACAATTGGTAGATAAAACATTGATCACCCAAGCAGATACACAAATCACGATGCGCTTAACTCACAAGCTGGATAAAGCACCCGCTATCACTTGGCTAGACGGGAACGCACCAGATGATTTTGCTATCGATGCAAAGTCCAACATGGGCAAACTAGCCGTAGGTGAGGCCTTTGTTGGTTCGGTCGGCGCAGAGTTTTTTGAGCGGGTTAAGGTTCCTATGAACCAAACCTTTGATAGCTCCGCCACTCCAAAGCGTGGTGAAGAACTGGTACAGCCACAAACACTGGCACAGGTTGATTTATCAGCGCTCAAGACAGCACTAGCCCCAAAGGATGAACCAGAGCAGGAACCAGCACTCAATAAACAAACAAAGCCACAGGTCGAATCTGTAACCCTTGCTTTCCACAAAAATGAATTAGCACGACATAAGGCTAAAGCCTATCAAGACGGTAAGAGTGTAGGTGATGCCAACGGGCATAATCGAGGCTATGCCACCGCCCTACAAGACGCACAGAAAGCAATTGGACAAATGCCCTGCGTACAAGTTACGGCAGATGTGAACCACCACGCCACACCTAAACCGCTCACTGAAAAACCGACAAAACCTACCCATATTGATGATGACCTTACCGGGCCAGAAAAACGCGTCATGGACGCCCTGGCCTTTTGGGATGCACTTGGTTTTGAAAGTGTATCACGCGAACAAGTAGCCTTTGTTGCCAGCTACAGTGTAAAATCAGGCGGGTTTCGTAATACACTTAGTGCATTGCGTAGACGTGACATGGTTGATTACTCTGGTGGTAACATCGTTGCTAATTCCCTGCCAAAGCTTGAGAATTTCTTATCATTTAATGATTTAGCTGCACGTCTATCTGGCCCACAATTGCGGGTGCTGGAACCCTTAAAGGACGGTGCAGTTTGGACTCGTGATGGTCTGGCCGCACTGGCTAATTATTCCGTATCATCAGGGGGGTTCCGCAACACATTAAGTTCATTGCGCACACAGAAAATATTAGACTACGGAACAGGCAGCACCGTTCAACTCTTGCCGTGGGTAATAACGCTAATCAGGAGTACAGGCTAATGGCTACACCAGTAGGGTTTGAGGGAGCGAACAAGGTGTTTTTGGCACCAAAAGCTATGGGAAATTGCGCTGACCTTGAAGTATTCCAAACCAAAGATGAAATCATATCATGTTGGCGCCTATCAGATGCAGACCTTGCGGAAATAAACAAAACGGGAGTGGTGTGGCTGTCTATCACAGGTCATGCCACGCCGCCCGTGTGCATTAGCGGTGAGGCTATGGTACAGATTGATGGCAAACCCGCGCGCGCAGAGCCTATTATTCCTAAAAAATGTCTAGGTGGAGCGAAACGCAATTGACCAAGCGGAATGATATATCACCACGACTTAAACCTAAGTCAGCGGTCGCTAAACGTCTTGGCATGTGTGTTGCTACGTTTGACAAGCGGCTGTCTGATTTGCAAATGCAGGGTTTTCCACTATATGATACCCTGCTTGGAGGCTATGACATGAAAGCTATAGACACTTGGCTCGATCGCCGGGCAGGTCTTTTGACTACATCAAAACGAAATGCAGACGCAGAATTTGACGAATGGGCAAACCGCCGTGCGGGTTAGGTTGCCGGGAATACATCCAGTAAAACGTAAACTGGTCGACGGCACTATTCGTATGCACTATTATGCTTGGCGTGGTGGTCCCGCTATCAAAGCCCATTATGGGACGCCAGCATTTGTTGATGAATATAACAGGCATATTGCTGCGAGAGATGGCACGTACAGGCGAGACAGTACGGCTTACCTAGTGGAAACCTTCCTAAAGTCACCAGAGGGACAGCGCGGAGCTGAAAAAACAGTCAGTGAGCGCCAAAGATACGCTGCACAGATTATTGATAGGTTTGGAGGGTTAAGTCTACGTGCCTACGCTTCAAAGAAATTCCTCACAGAATTATATGAATGGCGAGATGAATTGGCACACAAACCAAGAACGGCAGATGAACGCTGGTATCAATTTGGCCGTATTGTCAAATGGGGAGTTAAGCGCGGGCTTGTTGCCTCAAACCCACTTGAGAACTACGAGAAGCTATATCAAGCCAACAGGGCAGACATGGTTTGGAAACAGGATGATTTCAAAGCACTGATTGCCGTATCATCGCCGCAAATGCAGTGGGTTTACAAGGCTGTCATCCACTTGGGAACTAGAGCTGCGGATCTACGTGCTTTAAAGTGGTCAGACATAGAAGCCAACCAAACTAGGTTTAAGCCAAGCAAGGGTTCACGGTACAAACGTATAGCCAAAATACCGCACACGCCGTTCTTTCGCGCCTTGCTTGCTGAAATTCCGCGTAAATCTATATATGTGTTCACCAACACCCAGGGCAGACCTTGGTCAGAGAGCGCGCTAAAATCAGCAGATAGCCGCGCCAGAGACGATTGTGACCGGAAACATTTGCATTTTCACGACCTAAGAGGCTCTGCAGCAACGATAAAAGCTGCAAGTGGGTACACGGCAGTGCAGATTGCAGGCATGTTTGCATGGTCGTTAAACGAGGTACAAACCATGCTCGACCGCTATGTTGACTGGAATAATATAGATGAAAGTTGGGATTGGGCTGTAAACGGTGTGTAAACGGTTCACATAGTGTTCCAATAGGCTTAATTTGCACATTACTAAAGCACTGTAATAATTGAATAAAATGGTCGGGGAGACAGGATTCGAACCTGCGACCCTCTGTTCCCAAAACAGATGCGCTACCAGGCTGCGCTACTCCCCGACGGAAATAAAGGGTTTTAAAGTCTGCCTGACAAGACTGTATTCGAGAACGGCTCCTCGAAGTGAAAGTGCTTTTAACTGCTTATTTTAAATACGCAAGCCCTGAAAACAGAAAAATTTTACGTATTTTTATTGTTACGGAGTAGTGGAGAAATAACTGTGCTGCAAGATGTCACCAGGGCGGATACCCAAAGCATTTGCCTGACCACCGGCTATTTCTAATACAGCCGTAACCGGTGCTTCTGATGTTATTGATCGCAGCGAGAAAGGCTTGGCAGAATGTTCAATTTTTAAAATGCTGCCATCTGCACGTACAAAGATTATATCAAGAGAAACACTGGTATTTTTCATCCAGATAGACTTAATATTTTCATCCCCAAATTCAAACAACATGCCTTCATTAGGCGCGACAGTTTCGCGGTACATCATGCCCCGTGACAATTCCGGCTGGGTGTCGGCAACTTCAACATTAAAAGCATGAGACGTATCATTAGATACGATCGTCAAGCTTTCCGGAGGACCAAAATCCATAGCAGGAATTTGTGTTTCTTGCGCGCTTACAGGGAGTGCAAAACCTAGAGAAGCGGCGAATACCGTTAATAAAAGTAAATTTTTCATAAATGTGTCTTAGCCGAAGCATTTTTACGATGCAAACAAATCATGGCAAAACCACCATGTTTTATCAGTCGTTTATGCAGGGGGTTGATAATGCCTTATGGCAGTCACTAATGACAATCGTTTTGGTAGTCGCATTTGGCAGTCCCTAGGGGAGTCGAACCCCTCTTTCCTGGTTGAAAACCAGATGTCCTAACCGATAGACGAAGGGACCACGCAAATAGCGAACCGCTCATATATAGTTGTGTCTGTTATGGTGCAAGCCATAAACACAAGAAAAATGCAAATTTTTCGGCTAATTTAGCTCGCTATAGCCAAATCGCTTATTTGCACATCAATTTTGGTGCGCCCCTTCCATGTGTTTTCTTTCAGGCGAGCCGCAATATGCACATTTGGTGGGTTTGGTGCCAATAATATCTCGGCTATTCCGGTTTCCTCGGCGCGAAACGCAATACCTGCGAGCCGTGTCCCGGAATCGTCCTCAAATGCACAGCGTACATGGCCACCGTTCAACCTTTGGGCAAATGTCACCCGCATATCCGCGAAGGCAAATAAAGGTTCCGGCATTTTCGCGCCGTATGGCCCGACGCGGTCTATTTCCTTGATCAAGTCTATCCCAACCGCAGACGGGCTTAGGAGTGCATCTATTTTAAGGGCAGAGCTTTTACGGGCTTCGACAACACTTTCACGTAAATAACCCTCTATAAAGCTTTGAAATTCAGGTATTTTTCCCTCTGCGACCGTCAAGCCAGCCGCCATAGCATGGCCACCACCTGCGTCTAAAATGCCTTGCTCACGTGCCGCAATAATGGCTGTGCCCATATCCACGCCGTACATAGACCGCCCTGATCCCTTACCTACTCCGTGTTTATCCACACCGATAACAATTGCGGGGCGGTTAAACCTATCCTTGAGACGTCCAGCGACAATCCCGATGACGCCCGCATGCCAACCTTGCATAGCGATGCAAATGACTTGTGGGCCGTTAGGCGAATCAATTCCCGGTATTTGCTCGACCTGCTCCAAGGCTTCGAGCAATATCCTGTCCTGAAGATGGCGCCGCTCTTTATTGATCCGGTCAAGTTCTGTTGCAAACCCCACAATTTCTTCAGTATCATCGCTAGACAGCATTTGCGCGCCCATATTCGCTTGGCCTATGCGCCCCCCCGCATTGATACGAGGCCCCAGTATAAACCCGCCGTGATAGGTGGTAAACGGCGCACTAGACCCCGCCACATCAGCCAATGCTGCCAAACCAGAATTTGGCTTATTGGACATTACTTTCAACCCTTGGGCAACAAAGGCACGGTTCAAACCTGTCAACGGCACAACATCGCATATTGTCCCGAGCGCGGCTAAATCCAATAAAGACAGCAAATCAGGTGTGCCGTCGATGCCGCGCCGCTTTGCTTCACGGTTCAGAGCAACCAACAGCATAAATGTCACCCCTGCCGCCGCTAAATGCCCGAGACCTGATGTGTCGTCGGGGCGATTTGGGTTGACCAAAGCATAGGCAGGCGGCATGTCGCCGCTCATCATATGGTGGTCAATCACGATAATAGGTAAGTCTATATCAGACGCCGCCATAAGAGCTTCTTCCGCACTCGCACCACAATCCACAGTTATGACCAAATCTGAACCCGATTTTTTTAGTTCCTCAAAGGCGGCAACAGACGGGCCGTACCCTTCTTTGATACGGTCAGGCACATATAATCCAAATTTAGCACCAAGCGCCCTGCCCCAGCGTATCAATTGCGCTGCAGACGTACCTCCGTCCACA
>Ga0209345_10006694_pt1 | contig 10385 bp, 9 predicted proteins | sample Cruoilmetagenom7_FD_187294 | JGI IMG/M metagenome (GOLD analysis project Ga0209345, IMG submission 187294) | Oil polluted marine microbial communities from Coal Oil Point, Santa Barbara, California, USA - Sample 7 (SPAdes) (version 2) | ecosystem: Environmental > Aquatic > Marine > Oil seeps ... | reverse complement strand
GGAAATATCGTCGAGTTTCAGCACTTCACCATCCAGACGCAGGGTGCCTTCCAGCATGTTGATCTCGGGCGAGCCAATGAAACCCGCCACAAAACGGTTGGCCGGGTTGTTGTATATCTCACGCGGGGTGCCAACCTGTTGCACAATGCCTTGGTCCAGCAATACAATGCGGTCGGCCATGGTCATCGCTTCGATCTGGTCATGGGTGACAAAGACCGAAGTGGCGCCAAGGCGTTCGTGCAGCTGGCGCAGCTCGGCGCGGGTTTTCGCGCGCAGCTTGGCGTCCAGATTGGACAGCGGTTCGTCAAACAAGAACACGCCGGGTTCACGCACAATGGCGCGCCCCATGGCAACGCGCTGGCGCTGGCCGCCCGACAGCTGGCCGGGCTTGCGGTTTTCATAGCCCTCAAGGTGCAGGATCTCGATCGCGGCCTTCAGACGCTTTTGCACTTCTTCCTCAGGCGCTTTGCGCATGCGCAGCGCAAAGGTCATATTTTCGGCCACTGTCATGTGCGGATATAGAGCATAGGATTGGAAAACCATCGCCATATCCCGGTCACTTGGGTCAGCGCGGGTCACATCGCGCCCACCTAGGATAACAGCGCCGCTGTTAATTTCCTCAAGCCCCGCAATGATGCGCAACAAGGTCGACTTGCCGCTGCCCGAAGGGCCAACAAGGGCGACAAACTCGCCATGTTTGATTTCCAGGTCCAGCCCGTTGATCACGTTCACGGAACCAAAAGATTTTTGGATTGATTTTAAGGTAAGGTCAGCCATGATATCCTGCTATTTCACCGCGCCAGCCAACAGGCCGCGCACTACAAATTTTTGCCCCAGCAAGATCAATATCAGCGCAGGAAGCATTGACATCGCCGCCCCCGCTGCCATTTCTCCGTACCGGATTTCGTATTCCTGCGCATAGGTGGCAATGGCCACGGGCGCTGTCATCGTATCAGTTGAGGTCAAGTTCAGAGAGATCGCAAAATCGCTCCAGGAAAATATAAACATTAAGGCTGCCGTAGCGATTAAACCGCCGCGCACCAGCGGCATGACGATGCGCCAAAAAATGGCCCCGTAGCTACAGCCATCCATGCGCGCCGCTTGGATCAATTCCTGTGGTAGCGCACTGATAAAGGTCATCATCAAGAACAAAGCCATTGGCAGGTTGAACACCACATGGGTGATGATGACGGCAAAATAGGTGCCGTGCAGCCCGGTCATTTTAAACATCATATACCATGAACTAACAAAGGTCAGGGTCGGCAACATCTGAAACAGCAAGGCCCAGCCTAGCACGGTCCAGCGCACCCATTTTGGCACGTTTAGCCGTGTCAGCGTGAACGCCGCCATCGAGGCCACCAAAATAACGATCACCGTCGAGGTGCCCGCCACAATGGCGCTGTTCAGCAGGTTATCCAGAAAATGCGACTGGCGCGAAAACAGCAATTGTTCAAAATTTCGCCAAGTAAATGTCGCGAAGACTTTGCCGGTCAAAATGTCGATCTGATATTTGAAAGCGTTCGATAACACCCAAGTCATCGGACCCAACACCAGCAGGGCATAGCCCCAGACCAAGGTATTGGAAAAAACGCGGCCGATACCGGCCCGATTGCCGCTCATGATTCATCCTCCGAATGGCTGGCGCGGCGGCGCGCCAGTTTGATCACTAAATTGGCCACAACGATCACGCCCGCCACTGCAACCAGTGTTACCAGTGACATGGCCGAGCCATCACCGACGCGGTCTTGGGCAAAGAATACTCGATAAATCGAGAAATTCACCACCTCGGTTGAGGTGCCCGGCCCTCCGGACGTTAGCAGGTAGACTTCGTCAAACACCTTGAATGACAGGATGATGCGAAACACCATGGTAATGACAATTGTCGGCAACATCATGGGCACCAGCACGTGGCGCAGTTCTTGCCAGAACGAACGCACATCAATGCGCCCGGCCTCAAGAACCTCTTCATCAAGCCCTTCAAGCCCCGCCAGCATCAGCAGGAAAACAAAGGGTGTCCAATGCCAGATATCAACAAACATGATTGCGCCAAGCGCAAGATCGGGGTTGCCGAGCCAATCAATCGGACCAGCACCGAAAAAATCAAGTATCTGGTTAAACAAGCCAAATTCACGCCCCAGGATCAGGCGCCACATGGTGCCGATCACGATGGGGGGAATGACGATGGGCAGCAGGAAAACACCTGTCAGCAAGGGGCGCCCGATGGAGCCCGCGCGCATTACTGCCAAGGCCATAGTGAAGCCAAGCGCCATTTGAAAGGTCACAACTGTGACCGAAAAAACCAGCGTATTGCGCACCCCAGCCCAGTATATTTCTTCCTCGGTGAACAAGTATTTATAGTTGGACAGGCCAACGAAATCATAAACCGCCTTGCCTTCTTCCCAGCTGACCTTGAACAGGCTCAGCCCGATCAGGTTGAACACGGGAAAGGCTGAAAGTAGCGCGAAAATTGTGATCGCGGGCAGTAAAGACACAGTGATCCAGCGGCGGTTACTGCGCTGTGTTGGGGTCATGCCATGCATATTTGTCATCGAATCGCTCATGTAGGGGGGTGCTTTTTGGTAGAATGTTCTGCCCCGCCCAATGGGGCAGAGCAGAATGTTGGTTTATTACAGGTCGTCGCCGCGTGTCACGGTGTAACCTTCACGCTCCATGATGGTCGCGATGTCAGCAGCGGCAGCGTTGAGCGCCTCAGCCGAAGTCATTTCACCGATAACTGCCCGGTTAAGCTGCAAGGCAACCGCGCTGGAAATTTCGGACGCTTCCGGCACTGGCAGGCCCATCACCGCATTCGCCGCGTTTGCGGAATATGCGTCGATGAAGCGATAAGTGTCGTTAGCGGACAATGCACCACCGGCAAGGTCGCCACGTACTGGCACACCGCCAGCTTGCACATATGCGGTTTGCACGTCTTTACCTTGGAACCACGTCAGGAAGGCCAAAGCGGCCTGCTGGCGTTCGGGCGAAATATTGGCAGGAATACCACCAACCCAGTGCCCAGCGGACGAAGCCGAACCACCGGCACCCGTCGGGATCAGGGCTGCGTTCAACTTGCCGACAACGGCCGACTTCTCTGGGTTCTCAAGACCACCCCAAGCACCGATCACCGCAATCGCCTGACCAGCGCGGCCCGTAGACAACAGTTGGATCAGGTCGCCTTGCTCCACAGCACCGGGGCTGGGAGGGCCGGATTGTGTCGCTAGACCAACATATGTGTCCAACGCAGCAAGGCCCTCAGATGAATTGATGGTGACGTTGATACCGTCTGCACCAACCTCAAAGAAGCTGCCGCCGTGGCTGAACAGGTAAGGCGTGAAGTTATAAACAATGGATTTGCGGCCCGAGCGGGTTACAAAACCATACGCATCGCCAGCAGCCTGAATGGCATCAGCGTTGGACTGTACTTCGGCCCATGTTGTTGGCTCGGTCAGACCCAAACCAGCATAGATTTCAGTGTTGTAATACAACACCTGCACGTTGCCATTCAGCGGCACACCCATCAGCGCGCCATCGGCGGCAAAGGTGTTGCTGTCTGCGTTCCAGGAAACGGTGTCGCCATAAGTGAGCACACCATCAGCCAAGGCATAGCCATCGCTGAGCTCGCCCAGAGGGGCCAGGAAGCCGCCGGAATAAATTTCGGACAACCAGAGCGAATTGATGTTCAGGAGATCAAATTCACCTTCGGCACCACGGACCGAATTGCGGACTTTTTCCAGCAAGCCAGCATAGGGGGACACGTCCAGCTCAATTTTGTTGCCGGTTTCGTCCTCATATTTGTCGACCATGGCGATAAAGCTATCCAGCCAAGGCGATTGGTTGATCGCCAGCCGGATGGTTGGCTGATCAGCGGCTAAAACAGCACCGGCACTGGTCGACAAAAGCGCCGCCAATGCCAGACCGTTGACTGCGCGTCGCGTCATCTTAGGTAGTTTCTTGGTTTGATCGAACATGTTGTTCCTCCCTGTTCGGTTTCGTGGATTCTTCTTAGGATTCCTCAGGTTTCAGCCCCATCCAGGCATAGTATTCGGATGGCGTATCATGCAACGCCAGCAGGCGAATGGCCTGCGCGCGCAACTGCGCCTCAAGGGCCCGGTCCTGAATAGGCTGAAGTTGATTCGGATCCTTGATATTGTCGTAAACTGCGGTTTCAAACACATGGAATTTGGTCCCGTCCAGCCCCGGTGGGCGGCGCGCTTCGTTCAAAGCATCATAGCGAATTAGGGGCAGGCCCTTTGAAAAATCAAACGGCAAGCTGTATTTTCCGGTCGCTAGTTCTTTGGGGGTAAACATGCCCGTCATGTGGAGCGGCATCAGCGTGTATTCGCCCAATTCTTCGTTAAACAAGTCATCGGGATACAGAAAATAGCTGTGATTTCCGTCTGTTACCGCCAGCGGCCCACCAAACATTCCGAAAATCAGCGCTTCGTGGCTGTCTGTGCCGCGTGCAATATCCAGAATGGATTTACCGGTGACTTCGGGCGGGATTTCATGGCCATGCAGTTCCAACATCGTTGGCATTAGGTCGGTGGTCTGGGTCAGTGCCTGAATGCGGCTGCCAGCGCGATCGGCAAATTCTGGGTGATGCACCACCAAGGGAATATGCGAAATCTCTTCGTAATACGGCGTCAGGTTTTTGCCCCACCAGTCATGTTCGCTTAGCAAAAATCCGTGATCTGTGGTCAGGATTAGGCAGGTATCGCCCCACATGTCATGCTCGTCAAAATAGTCCAGCAACTTGCCAAACCAAGCGTCACACATCGCGACCAAGGCAGCATAATTGGCGCGGATTTCGGCAATTTCATCGGGGTGTTCATTGACCGGCGCGTATTTTGGCCAATCCAGAATCGGGCCTTTATAGTCGGTCTTGTAGGCGTCTTTGTATTTGTCAGGCGCAAAAAACGGCTCATGCGGGTCAAAACATTCCAACTGTAGCATCCAGTCATCGGCGTCACGGTTGGTGTTCAGAAAATCAAAGGCGCGCTCAAAGCATTTCGGGCCGGGGAAATCTCCCTCGTCGCGGATCACTTCGCGGTTGATTTGGTGTTGGGTGCGTTTGGTTTCGGTTGGCACATTATAATGCTTGTCGGAATACATTTCACTGAAGCGTTCCATCGGCGGCTTTACCATGGCGATCCACGGGTCATATTCCTGCCCGCGGATGAAATCCCAGGTGTTATAGCGGCCATGATAGGTGGCGCCGCCATCCTCAAAATAGTGGAAATGGTCGCTGATCAGGTGGGTGTATGTGCCACTTTTCTTTAACAACTCCGGTGCGGAATTATCAAACGGCTCAAGCGGCCCCCAGGATCTGTGCATAAAGTTCAGCCGACCGGTATGCATGTCACGCCGTGCCGGCATACACGGCAACGACCCAACATAGTGGTTGTCAAAGCTCATGGAGCGGGCGGCAAAACGGTCAAAATTCGGCGTCGCCACAGCGTCTCCGCCATAACACCCCATCGCCGCGCGATTAAGCGAATCGAATAAAACAAAGACTGTGCGCATGTTTCCCCCCAAAGTCGTGCAACTATGGACAAGTTCGCAAACCCTGACTAATACAATCGGGTATGATTAGTATAACTATGGGGTATACATGCAGCAGATATGGCGGCTGAAACATTTTCTGGCGGTGGCCGATAGTGGCTCGATCCAAGGCGCGGCGCGGCAGCTGAACACCAGCCAGCCTGGCCTGACCAAATCTATTCGCCTGTTGGAAACTTATCTGGGCGCAACACTTTTTGATCGCTCCGCGCGGGGTGTGACCTTGACCGAACTCGGGCGGGACTTTTACACCCGTGCGCGCAAGATCGAAGAAGAATGGCAAGCCGGGCTGGCAGATATAAATGCAGCAAAGCAAGGTGCGCGCGGGGTGTTGCGGCTGGGGGTAGGGCCAACCTATGCCGCCCTGATCCTGCCGCGGGTTTTAGACCAGCTCACCCAAAAATACCCAAATATCGAGGTGGCAGTGCGCACCGGGGTTGGCACCGAGCTATTGCCAGCCCTGCGCACGGGCGAGATCAACATCTATGCTGGCGGGCTTGATGACGAAGGCCTTGCCGACGCCGGATTGTTTGAAACGATCCCGCTATACACCCAATCCAACGTTTTGGTGGCCGCCCACGATCATCCGATCTTTGCCGGCCCGCCTCCTTCATTGGCTGAAGTCGCAAAAATGCGCTGGGTGCGTTTAAGCTATGACGCAATAGGCAGCCGCAAAATCGCCCGGTTTTTTCAGGCGGCAGGCTGCGAAAAACCGAGATTCTCGGTCTCGACTGGGTCGCTCGCCGCGGCACTTGATCTGGTATTGTCACACGGATATCTGACCGGTTTGCCGAAGCCTTTTCTGCATTCCAGCATGGGGCTAGAGCTGAAAGCCTTGCCATTTCCGGAGTATGAATGGCAAATCCCGACCGGGTTAACCCTGCGCAAATCTATTACCCCCTCGGCGGCCTCAAATGGGCTGATCCAGCTTTTCACCCAAGAGGCGGCGCAGTTTGTTGACACCTTGGGGCACGAACAAACTGATGCCAAAACCCCGTAAACGCAGTACGGCGTTTGCGCCATCCGACCTATCCTGCCGCCCCAGTGAGCTGAATACAAGTTGGCGGCGATGCAAACATCCTGGGATCGCCAGCATAAGACAAGGCCAGTGGCCGCAGCTATCGAAATCTCTAGAGCTATTTGTGAAATACGTCAGCCATTACTAACCCGCATGCATCACCCAGTTTTTTTATATATTGGTTTGATTCAAGAAAGGCGGAATAGCCGTAATAAACCTTGACCGGCTGGACCTCTTCCAAGCAAAGCTTTGCGACTTTGGGATCGTCATCACCTACGCACCAATCGGGAACAATTCCATATCCCATTCCGGCTTCGACCAAGCGCGCAACGCTTGTACTGCCTGAAGCCGTTGTTACAATGTGGGGTGGCGAACCGAAGTGATCTCCTAGAAAGCCAACAGAGCGGGAGCGGATGGTTTGGCCGGGTTCATATGTGATGAAGGGTCTGGATGCGAAAAACTTGATATCCACAATGTCGCTATTGTTGACCCATGCGCGCGGATAAACCAGACACAGGCCGAATTCTCCAAGCAAATGCTGTGTTATCACAGCCTCGCCAAAAAATCTTTCGCTGATACAGGCATCAAGTGTGCCATCGAGCATCATTTTTTCAAGGATGGTGTCGCGTTCAAAAAACGCCAGTTCAATATCAGGGGCTTGCTTGCGAAACTCGACCAGGATTTGTGGGAAAAAATGATGGAACAGCGCTTGTGGAACGCCCACACGAAGCACCGAATGCACATCGTGCAACAGCACTGAAATGCGCGACAGGATTGTTTCCAATTCGTCCCCGAGGGAGGCATTCAACGCCTTTCCCTGCGGTGTTAGTTGTATACTGCGGGACCCCTTTTCCGCATCAACCAATCGTGACCCATAGAGGATTTCAAGGCGGCGCACGTGATTTGCAGCGGACTGATAGGATATTCCCAACTCGCGCGCGGCAGACGAAAATGATCCGGAACGCGCGACCAGATGAAAGGTCTGAAGCAAGGAAATATCAATTTTAGGCGATTTCTTTTTTGGCATGAGCTGGTTCAATTTTGCAAGGGTGTCCGAAACCTATCAGATATTCAATTTCAAGTCGCTTGAAAATTTGCTTTTTGCCAGCATGGCCAGCGGGAGTTGTGATTGGTCAAGGGGGCCGGAACACGCAATCATCTTCGAGCAAATCACATCGAGAACGCTGCATACATGGGCTGCGGACACAATGGATATGGCGCTTGTGGTGCTACCGTCACTTTCGGTTCTCGAATGGAAAATCTGCGTGAAGCTGGAGTTGTCAGGCTTGCTCGGATCAGGATTTACCGTCTGAACACTCACAATTGCTTTGTCTTCACGGATTGGCTTCAGCCCGTTCATGAGCAGGTTTGGAAAAGCGTAGAGCCTGTCTTTGTAGCCCAAATCGTCTAACAGAAATTCAATATAGTCCAGATGCCCGCGGTATCTGAGGGTTTTGAAAACCAGCGAGTTGAGTTTACTTTCGAGATCTGAAAGCACACCATCTAAACTGCCGGCTGTAGTGAAGGCTTCGTATTTTTCGCCTTCGATATCAAGGGTTTCATATTCGGTTAGCGGCGGCAAAGATATCGTTTCCCCCCCCTGCAAAGCTTTGCACGGCTTGGAATACTCCGAGACCAAACCCGTGATACTCCACATGTTTCCAAAGCCCAGTTTATTGGTTTTGATTTTTGGCAAAACACCGACATAAACGGTGATTTCAGCCTCTTTGCTCACGGTTTTTGATTTTTCATAGGCCAACGCCGAGACATAACCCGGCGCTAACCCACATTGCGATACAAAAGCACGGTTGGCGCCTTCAGCCAGTTTCTGGATGTTCTGGGCAATTTCGAAATTTTCACATAAATCGAAGTAGTGGCAATCATTTCTGAGCGCCAATTCGGCCACGCGCTCTGCAATGGATTCAGGCGCTGCCAGAATAACGGCATCTGCGTTCTGAAGCCGTTTTTCCATCACCTGTTCATCGGTGCCGCTGGCTTCAATAGCATTGAAGCCAGCATTTTTGGCATTACGCACTTGCTCGAAACTGGGGCAAACCAGACACGTGTTGTACAAATCGCTTGAGCCCAGCAGCCTTGCAATGGCGATACCAACCCGGCCAGCACCCACAATCACAATTTCATAATTGCGTTGCTGGTTAGATGTTTTCTGTTCGGGCATGGCGGAGCTTTCTTTTGATTTGGGAGTCTTCTCTAGCCGTGGTAACGGGCCAGAAAGGACTGCAGCCGCTCGGATTTGGGATTGACCAATACGTCTTCCGGTGTGCCGCTTTCCGAAATAACGCCACCTTCCAGAAAAATTACGCGGTCAGCAATGTCAGCCGCAAAAGCCATCTCATGTGTCACAAGAACCATGGTCATGCCCTCATCGGCAAGGTTGCGGATAACCTGCAAAACCTCACCTACCAACTCAGGGTCAAGCGCGCTGGTGACCTCGTCAAACAACATGACTTCGGGTTTCATGGCTAAAGCCCGCGCGATCGCAACCCGCTGTTTTTGCCCTCCAGAAAGTTGGCTCGGATAAGCTTCGTGCTTCTCGGCCAATCCCACCTGTTCAAGAAGGTGCTTCGCGTATTTTTCGGCTTCCGCTTGGGGTTGCTTTAGGACGATCCTCGGCCCCATGCAGATATTTTGCAAAACATTGCGATGCGGAAACAGGTTGAAATGCTGGAACACCATGCCAACCCGGCGGCGCAACTCGCCAATTCCCGTCTCGTTGCCTTTGCTTTTAAAGCCCTTGGCTATGATATTTTGCATGAATTCGAATTGACCGCCTGAGGGGGATTCCATCATATTCAGGCAGCGGATCAATGTAGATTTCCCCGAGCCTGAGGGGCCAATGAGCGCCACGACCTCGCCGCGCTGAATGTCGAGATCAATGCCTTTGAGAACCTGAAGCTCGCCAAAGTTTTTGATCATGCCTTTAAGTGATATTACCGGTGCGTCTGTCATTTTAATAATCCTTTCAGTTGCTTGAATACTAGTCGCTGCGCCGCATACGGCGTTCAAAATAGTCAGCAAACTGTGTCATCGGGAAAAGAAGAATGAAGTAGAGAACGGCCGCGATGGTATAGGACTCGAGCGGGCGGTAGGTTTCTCCGTTCACGACATAGGTCATGTAGGTCAGCTCAGCCACCGAGATCGCATACAGGAGCGAAGTGTTTTTGAGCTGGATGACCGATTGGTTGATAAACGAAGGCAACATCTTCTTGACCGCTTGAGGCATGATCACGTTCCACATGATCTGACGGCTAGACATACCGACCGCAGCGCCAGCCTCGGTTTGGCCCTTGTCAATCGAGTTGATGCCGCTTCGGAATATCTCGCCATAAAACGCGCCCACATAAAGCGATAGCGTCAGCAAGCCAGCGACCTGGTTTGAAATGGTGAAGCCAAGCAACAAAGGCAGGGCGTAGAAGGCCCACAAAATCTGCACGAGCAGTGGGGTGCAGCGGAATATCTCCTGATATGTTCGTGCGATCAATCGAAGGATGAAAAACCGTGATAAGCGCGCAAAAGCCGCCATCAGGCCAAAAACGATGCCCAGTAATATGGAACCGATTGTGTAGGTAAAAGTTACGCCCATACCCTTTAGGAACAAGTCCATGGATTGAGCGACCGTGTAAAAATCCCATTCGTACATTTTGGCCTCGCCTAGCTATAATTCGGGGAAAAGGCGACCCGCGCGCGGCGGGTCGCAAGTAATTGGTTTCTTTCGCCGGAGGGGTTAGCCGCCGATGTCGAAACCTTCAGGAAGATCTTCGAGGCCCACGTCAAACGGCGCGAGGCT
>Ga0209345_10006692_pt1 | contig 10385 bp, 9 predicted proteins | sample Cruoilmetagenom7_FD_187294 | JGI IMG/M metagenome (GOLD analysis project Ga0209345, IMG submission 187294) | Oil polluted marine microbial communities from Coal Oil Point, Santa Barbara, California, USA - Sample 7 (SPAdes) (version 2) | ecosystem: Environmental > Aquatic > Marine > Oil seeps ... | reverse complement strand
CGTGAGATGTTGGACGACACCAAGGCCGACCGCGATAGCTGGAAAGAGCAAGCCCAGAAGATCACCGCCCTGATAGAAGACCAGACCGTCAGAAAGAAGGGACTTTGGGCGCGATTTATGGGGAATTAGGTTGAGAAAAACGTGTCGTCATATTCACCCAATGCATGCATTAAGACATGTGAGTATTCATCAAAAAACATTAGGTCGCTCTTTTCTAAGATACGGTTTTTAAGCATCGGGCCTTGGAAGGTGAACTCCACAAGTTCTCTAAAGGCGATCAGCTCTTTCCTGCTATTTGAGCTGTTTTTGCTGGCTTTTAGCGTTCTAACTAAGTCCATACCTGCTTCATAAATCCAAGGGAAACTATCTTTGGCTATGCCAAAAAGAATTTGGAAACGAATGTGACGATTAATGAGTTCAGGAAACCCTTCATGCATCATTTGTCGCAACAAGCTTTTATGATCTATATGGTTAGAATATCTCTCATCACGGATGCCTGATTTTGTGCGACGATACATCCTGTCCGTGACCATTTGAAGCTCCTTCAGTTGCTCCCTGACACTGATTTCGGGGTCTCGAAGAAGCTTCTGATTGAGGCGCGATAGTTCTAAAATTTCTTCCAATATACGGCCCGTCTCTACCTCTGCGGGGACTTCCTGTGCTGGCTTTGGAGCGTCATCTTGTATGTTGGAAAGCTCCTCCTGTAGTGATGGCCACCACACATCAAATGTTTTCTTTAGACGTTCTTCGTTGAGGTTGTTGTTGCTGCTGTTCGCATACACGGTGGATATCAATTTGAAGACATCATCCTTTTCAAAAACTGTCGATTGAAATTGGAGTATTGGGCCTGAGACCTCGGACCGTTTGATATTGAAGAGAAACGGACTCACGTAAGCTTTGTCGATAGTCTTGGAAAGCGCTCCTGCTTCAAAACATAGCCATGGAGCGCCCAAATTTTCTTTGGTTACACATAGTATACCAAATGAAGACTCGTCTAGTTCACTCGCAATGTCTGAACTCCACCTTGTGCCTTTGTCGATGTCCTCAGATGACACATAAGGCACGACATCTTGAATGACGGATGGCAGCCAATCGCGTAGGGCAAGGGCAACTTTGTGACTAACGTCACCAGACCAACTAAGAAAAACCTTCATTCAAATATCCTTTATCGCGTTCGAGGCTTAATTTGCCTGTATTTTTGTTTGGTGAAACCCATAAATGCTTGAGCTGCGCCCTTTTTAAATTCTTGCTTCCCAGTACTTTCCCAGTGTGCCCAGAACTGGCGCTCTATCTCGGCCATGTCTAGTTCGTAGCGTGTCTCTTGTGCTGCGCGGTCTATGTCAGCATCGAGCAGGGCAGGCCGACCCCGTTCTTTCGCGGCTTTGATTTTGCGAGCATCGCCGGCGTTTCTCTTGATAAGGCTGTCTGTTTGAATCCGCTTGGCTGTTTTGGTGAGCTGGAAAACGATCTCATGATAAAAACGCCCTTTGCGGATAGGAGTATATTCAACCGAAAAACCCGCGCCGTATGGATCATCATTGATCTGCTTTATGGCTGGATCGAGGACGCGCAGGCGGAAGTTTTTCCAAGTGGGATAGCGACCCTCTGGCACTTTTAGCCATGTGCGCAGATCGTCAATCGTAACCGCGCAGCGCCCATCGCGGCGGTTGGCGAAGCCCTCTAGAATTTCATAGAGGGTGACTGAGTATTTGCCCGAAAGCTTGAGCAGGAAATGCACCCGCAGGCGAGCGAACCGCGTTGGCTGCTTGATGATAGGGATGAGCAGGGGAGGGAAGTTGAACGTCAGCGTTCCCATCTGCCGCGCCTTCTTGGAGATGTTGGCGCCGAACATGGATGAGATACCTTGCTCAAAGCGGCCATCGTCAAAAGTGGTTTCCCATTCGACCGTGGTTTTAGCGAGGCGCTTGGCACTGTCCCAAATCCACTTTGTGTCATGCTCGCCGCCTAGCTCGCGGAAGATCGCGTTGACCTCGCGGATGGGCAGGGAGTGGATGGGTTTTTCGCCCAGCTCATCAAAGACCGTGTGCAGCAGGAAAACCCACAGCTTACGGTCACGTTCGGTATATGGCCCGTCCACCTTCACAATGACCGTTTGTAGCGGCACAGGGACGGTGGCGGGGTCATCATCGGAGATTACCCACGGGGAGCCAGAGGGCTGAATGCCGTCCAGCTCTTGTTCAGAGAATAATCCTAGATGTTGTGTCTCTGCTCGACTCATCCACACATTGTAAGCCTTACCGTTAGGGATACAATATGGAAGTTGTGATTGCCCACAGTGTATCCCTGAGTGGTGCAATTTGCGCCGAATTTGTATCCCTGAACGCGCAGGGAATTTTGCCTAATCTGTATCCCTCAGCGCCTAATCTGTATCCCTGAATGAAGAAAAACGCCTAATCTGTATCCCTGAATGAAGGTAAGCCACTGATATTGTTTAGTGAAACAGGGGGGAACACCATATTAGAACACAAGAACACACAGCGAGGCTGTGGATAAACTATTGTATCCGCCAAAGGCGGATACTCGACTGGCCTATATGCGATGCTTGCATCGCACGGCCAGAAAGGACGCTCTAGCTCTCACCAAAGCAGAGGGATTTCACCGACTTCACACCACTTTCGACACTTACCATCACCCATCCAGAACCATGCCCACAAGGACGCTACGCGCCAGCAAGCTGGTAAATCCTTGCAGGCAGAACCATGGACAGGCGAAGGACGTTCAAGCGAAAGCGGCTCATACGAAGCAGGGGAAATCAAAGCCACCAGCACAACAAACGGGAAATGCCCTTCCCGTTTGTCACTTCGATCCCTTTAGGGATGTAAGGCAAATACAAGGGCGCTCCAAAACCCACGCCCACAGCATGTTTGAACCCCAGATTTGCATTGAAAACATGCAATTTGAGACCATGGGGCATAAACAAAGACCCATGGATGCAGCCAAGAATATCAGAAACCTTCAACGCGTACGTTTCGCAGATGGCTACAGGCCACGACCAGCAAGTGCTTGAATTTATCCGTGACCGTTCCGAACTGGGATATCTATGGCCTGATTTGGAGCTACTGACTTCCAGCTATCGCCCCAAATAGCAGCAAGCAGGCAAGGATTCCCCAAACCCATTTTGAAAAATCAGGATGATCAAAAATGGTGTTGCCCTGCCGTCCTGCAACAGCATGAGAAGATGGCTTAGCAGCAACCTCATAACTCACAAAATACGGTGCGGGCTTCACTAGAACAGCGCCAACACCCGCAACAAAATTTATGAGATAGGGTGCAACTTCCTTTGGCCTTTGCTGGACAAGTTTTGCGATCTGATCTGGGGGATAGCGCGGCGTTCCGATTTCGGACATCGCAAGCTGCATCTGCTGCTGATAATACTGCATCTCATCGGCATAATCGGCCTGTCTTGCTGATTGGAAAGCGCCTTCACCCGCAGCGAGGAGGCCACCCAGAACCCCCGCTGAACCCTGCAAATACCTATCCTTTGAATATCCACCCAATGAAGCCAAGCCACGCCCCATGCTCGCCCCAGATGAAATCGGCGCAGATGGCGCATTGGGCATAGCGACTTCATTAGTGGTTTTTGTACCAAGGCGCATCGAAACATGATTCAAGGTCAGGGAATCCGCGTTGCCAAAGAACTGGTGAAGATCAGCGTTGGCGAAGAAAGTTTCCGCGCCCTCCGTTCCATATGTGACAAGCAGTTGCCCTAAATCTTGCATGAACGGCCAAAGATGAACCCCATAAGATGGCATCGAGCCAGACGATTTCTGTATGACATCCATTTTCCCAAGGCTGTAAAACTCATCGAGGATGAACAGGCATTCGTTGCCTTTACCTGATCCACCCCGCGCCATCGCACTGATGGCGCAGCGAACGAACAGGCGAAGGAATGCCCCGTCATTTTCGAGGTAGTCGGGTGGCAGAACCAGATATACGGACGCAGCGCCTGTTTTCAGGTCTGACAGATCAAAGGTGGAGTGTTCCAGAACTTGTCGCATGGCTCGTTTGTCGAGCCATTTTGTGTGCCTTCTTGCCGCTCCGATAAAGTCCGCTTCCATGGATTTAGGGCTGTCCAACCCTGTCAGGATGGCAACGGCGGCACTTCGTGCCAGACCGTCAAATTCACTCACTGACATCATAACTTCCGCTGTTTCGCGCAAGTCCTCATCTGTTTCTGCCAGCAAACGTCGAACCGACATGAGATTGTGTTCTTCGGTGGGGGCAACGCTTAAAGTGAACGCCATTAGGCCAGCCAGAATAGACACCGCACCGTCATCCCATTGGGCGTGTTTTGGGTCTGATCGTTTCACCAAACCATCGGCGATCACTTCCAAATCAGTGCTGGCTGTCAGGCTGTCCTTGTCGATTTCACCGAGCGGATTGAACGCGCCGCGAAGCTGCTTCGGCACTTCTTTGGCTTCTTCGTATGGATCAATGACATGGATGGCTTGCCCCATTGCCAAACGAGCCGCGTAGGTTTTTTCCGCGTTTTCGCCTTTTGGGTCGATCACTAGCGCATTGTGTGGCCACCGCAGCAGGTTGGGGATGATGACCGCCGCGCCTTTGCCAGATCGTGACCCCGCTATCGTGATTGCATGACGGTCAGTTTGAACGCCGATTTCACGATCACCGTCACGACCAACAAAAAGATCGCCTGATTGATAGGTAAGGCCAGAAGTTGAAACAAAAGACATTGCGCAGAATCCCCACTTTCGTGCCTAATAGTTATACTTTACATATTTAGAGTAACAAGCTATGTTTTTGGTTCCCAAAAACGCTTGACGGCAGAGCCGCAGAAGAAAGATGACAGCCCATGGCGCGGCCTCCCCTACGTCCAGAAGAACGCAGAGACGACCGTTTACCCAACTTGCGGGTAACGGCGGCCGAGCGTGTTCTGATCGAGGAGCGAGCAGCGGCGGCGGGGCTGACATTGGTTGAATATTGCCGCCGCGCAATATTCAAATCCCGCATCGCACCCAAGCGCGGCAGCACCGACCAAGCTTTGCTGGTCGAGCTGAACCGCGTTGGCGTGAATCTCAACCAGATTGCTCACAAGGTGAACGCAGGGCGGAATCTTCCGCCTGATTTCCCCGAAGCTCTGGCCGAGGTGCGCGAGGCGATCAGGAAGGTGCTGGCCGATGGTTCCTGACATTGCCAAGAAAGGCCACAGCTTCAACGGAGCGTTTGCGTACTATCTGCATGACAAGGGCGCGGACACAATCGAACGCGTGGGCTGGACTGAAACCCGCAACCTCATGACAGACGATCCGCAAGCCGCAAAACAGATCATGATTGCGACCGCGTTGCAGGCTGATGAATTGAAGAAGGCAGCAGGCATTAAAGCAGCGGGGCGGAAATCCACCCAGAGCGTTTATGCCTACGCTTTGTCATGGCACCCCGACGAGGCGGGGCAGATCGACAAAGCCGAAATGTTGGCCGCTGCGGATGCGTCCCTGAAGGAGCTGAAGGCAGATCACCTGCAAGCTGTCATCGTCTGTCACACAGACCAAAAACACCCGCATGTGCATGTCATCATAAACCGCGTTGATCCTGCCGATGGACGGATGCACCCGTTTAAGAATGACCGCCTAAAGCTTTCAGATTGGGCGAACCAATATGAGCGTGACAGGGGTAACATCGTCACCCCTGCCCGCGAGGAAAAGCGACAGAAGCGCGAGCAAAATAAGGATAAGGCAGCCCGTAAAGATTACGCCCAGGCGAAACGTGACGAGGCTGCCAACCGACCAAAGGATGATCTTTCCCCCGCTGCGATGCTCAAGGATTTGGGCGAGGCGCAGAAGGTGCGCCACCGCCAAGAATGGAAAGACTTGTCCGCTACCAACAAAGCCAAACGCAATGCGATCTATGACGAGTACCGCAAGCGGATCAAAGATGCGGCGGCGCTTCATAGGAAAGAGACAAAGCCATTCTGGGCGGCGCACTTTGCCAAGGAGCGCGACCGTAAGAAGACATACGACAGGCGCGAGGCAAATCTTATAGGCGTGTTTCAGAACGCCTTTGAAGCAACCTCGCAGCAGTATGTCATGGGTGAATTTGATGGCAGAGGGAGACTATCTGCGCACTTCTCCAATGTGATTTCATCGCAGAAACGCCGTGCTGTTTTTGAACGCCGCCTCGATCTCGACAAGCAGACATTGCGCGGCGAGCTGAAAGCCATTCTCGATCACGAAGTGCAATCCATTCAGGGGCAACGCAAAGACGCTTTGAAAGATCAGCGCGCCTCATTCGATCATGGCCGTACATCGCTGATACAACGTCAGGATGATGAATGGGGCAAGGTTCGCGAAGCTTGGAAGCAACTTCGCGGGCGTTCATATAGTTCTTATCAGAGGAGTTCAGATCCCGTGAAAAAGGATTTTGACAAGACCCGCCACGCAGATCCCGCAGCACCGAAGCCACAGCCAACCCGAAAAGCCGTTGTTTCTTCCCCATCGCCGATGCCAGCCCCAAAGGGTGAAGTGCCGCGCGTGTCAGGTAAGACGCAGACCGTTGCAGCCAAGGACTGGTCAAAAAAGCCCGTACAAGCCGACAAGGCTGGTTTGGGCGGCGTTGCCCCCGCCAAGAAAGATTGGGCTAAGACTGGCGCTTCTAAGGAGCCTGTGACCCCACCCAAGGATTGGGGCAAGAAGGTTGAGCGATCGGGGGCTGCGAAGAAGCCCCCTACCCTGCGGCGCGACCTTGATCGAGACAGATAAGCGATGTCTCGGCGTTACCCCACCAACTACCTAATCTTGGTGGACTATCAGGGTATCTAATCTGCTAGTTTTTTTTAAAATCGCCTATAGCTTGCGTCGCGGCTGGGTATGCACCAACCGCAGCAAGAATAATCGTAGCGATTTCGATCATTAGGTTCATCTATATTAGATACTGGCTTGATAGTGCTTTTTCAAGAGTAAGTGGCAAGCCTTTGATCTTGATTATGTGCTCGAAGCCATTAAGTTAGCATCATGCTTGGATATGACCTGATTGAATTTTTGGGCCTGATTTTTAGCGGTGTAGGTGCGATTGCCGCGACAAAGGCCATTTTTGAGAGCCGAGATGGTGCTCCCAAAAAAGAAAAACTGGCACTGAGACACGGCCCAGACTCCTAGATTAGCCTATTTGAGCATCAAATCTGACCTAAGGATTTGTTTTTATTTCTTTTCACATGAATCGTGCAGAATTTTCATTCTGCCGTATTTGCTTTTACGGCATATCGATTCCAGTGAAGTTCTTACTCCAAGCTCAACTCCGATGGTGATACTTCCTTACACTCTGTGGATAGCGCAAAGCCCTGTCTTTTATGGGTGGTGTAACTGTGTTACCCTTTCAAAAATTAACAATGTTAAGGCATGAAAGGGGCAGGTTTACGGCATGGAATTATCAGCATCACAGGCAGCGAAGAAGGTTGGGAAAAGCGTTCCAACAATCACAAGAGCCATAAAAAAAGGGAAATTGACAGCGAAGCCACGAGATGGCGGCGGTTGGGTTATCGACGCGTCAGAGCTTTTTCGTGTTTGGCCTGCGGTTTCAAATGACACTGACGCAACCCTGCCAGTGTTACGGAATGAAACCCCCATTGAAACCAGTGCGTTAGAGCACGAAGTTGAACTGTTGCGTGAGATGTTGGACGACACCAAGGCCGACCGCGATAGCTGGAAAGAGCAAGCCCAGAAGATCACCGCCCTGATCGAAGATCAGAGCGCCCGAAAGAAGGGGTTTTGGGCGCGCTTACTCGGTTCCTAGGTAGGAAACGCGCTTTCATAATATGCGTCGAGCTCGCGGAGTAGAAAATGAGCATACTCATCATAGAACATCTCGTCTTCCTTTGACCTCATGCTCTCTTGGAGCTCGGGGTTTCTGAATGTGAAACGAACTAGTTTAACAAAATCCTCGAAGGTTCTTCGGTTTTCGGGGTAGTTGTCTCTCCTGAGCGTCCTTACTAACTCCATCCCTTCTTCATGAATCCAAGGAAATCTATCTCTTGCGAGGCTAAATAGTAGTTGGAAGCGCATATAGGGGTTGGCGAATTCAGGTGTCTCTCTGTGTGCAAACATGCGCAAAATACTTCTGCGGTCAGAAAAGTTAGCTTTTTTGTCGCGGTTACCTGAGTATTTGGCGTGCTGATATAGACGATCAGTAACTGTTTGAAGCTCGTGCAATTGCTCCCGAACACTTATTTCAGGGTCGCGGAGCAGTTTTTGGTTGAGTCGGGACAACTCCAAAATCTCTTCCAGTATACGGCTAGTATCGACCTCTTCTGGCGTATCTTGGACAGGGCTGGGCGTATCATCTTTGATTTTAGACAGCTCTTCCTCTAGCGAGGGCCACCATACGTCAAAGGTCTTCTTTAGGCGCTCTTCGTTGAGGTTGGTATTGATGCTGTTTGTGTACACGGTAGAGATCAGTTTGAAGACGTCATCTTTTTCGAAGATCGTTGATTGGAACTGGAGAATTGGACCTGACACCTCTGACCTTTTGATGTCGAAAAGAAACGGACTGACATAGGCTTTATCAATGGTCTTCGATAGGGCTCCTGCTTCAAAACACAGCCAAGGAGCGCTAAGGTTTTCTTTGGTTACACAAAGGATGCCAAACGTAGATTCTTCGAGCTCAGCAGCAATGTCAGAGCTCCATCTTGTTCCCTTGTCGATGTCTTCAGACGAGACATAAGGTACGACATCCTGAATGACTGATGGGAGCCAGTCTCTAAGTGCGAGGGCCACTTTGTGGCTAATTTCACCAGACCAACTAAGAAAGACCTTCATTCAAATATCCTTTACCGCGTGCGAGGCTTAATTTGCCTGTATTTTTGTTTGGCGAAACCCATAAATGCTTGAGCTGCGCCCTTTTTAAACTCTTGCTTCCCAGTACTTTCCCAATGGGCCCAGAACTGGCGTTCTATCTCGGTCATGTCTAGCTCATAACGGGTTTCTTGAGCTGCTCGATCTATATCAACATCTAGCAGGGCAGGCCGGCCCCGTTCTTTAGCCGCCTTGATTTTGCGAGCATCGCCGGCGTTTCTCTTGATGAGGCTGTCTGTCTGAATCCGCTTGGCTGTTTTGGTGAGCTGGAAAACTATCTCATGATAGAAGCGCCCCTTGCGGATAGGGGTGTATTCAACCGAAAAGCCCGCGCCGTATGGATCATCGTTGATCTGCTTGATAGCTGGATCGAGGACGCGCAGGCGGAAGTTTTTCCAAGTGGGATAGGTTTCCTCTGGCACTTTGAGCCACGTCCGCAGATCGTCAATCGTGACAACACACTGTCCGTCACGGCGGTTGGTGAAGCCCTCAAGAATTTCATAGAGGGTGACAGCGTACTTTCCCGACAGTTTGAGCAAGAAATGCACTCGCAAGCGAGCAAAGCGCGTCGGTTGTTTGATGATCGGGATGAGCAGGGGAGGGAAGTTGAACGTGAGCGTTCCCATCTGCCGTGCCTTCTTGGAGATGTTGGCGCCGAACATGGATGATATACCTTGCTCAAAGCGGCCATCGTCAAAGGTGGTTTCCCATTCGACGGTGGATTTGGCGAGGCGCTTGGCGCTGTCCCAAATCCACTTTGTGTCATGCTCGCCGCCCAGCTCGCGGAATATCGCGTTGACCTCACGGATGGGCAAAGAGTGGATGGGCTTTTCGCCCAGCTCATCAAAGACCGTGTGGAGCAGGAAAACCCATAGCTTTCGATCCCGCTCTTTATATGGCCCGTCCACCTTCACAATGATCGTTTGCAGCGGGACAGGGACCGTAGCGGGGTCATCTTCGGAAATTACCCACGGGGAGCCAGAGGGCTGAATACCTTCCAGCTCTTGTTCAGAGAATAATCCTAGATGTTGTGTCTCTGCTCGACTCATCCACACATTGTAAGCTTTGTTTTTAGGGATACAATATGGAAGTTATGATTGCCCACAGTGTATCCCTGATGGACGCGATTTAGGCCGAATTTGTATCCCTCAGTGCGAGGGGTGATTTGCCTAATTTGTATCCCTATGCGCCTAATCTGTATCCCTCAATGAAGAAAATCGCCGAATTTGTATCCCTCAATGGAAGTAACGCATTGATATTATTGTGTGAAACAGGGGGGAACACCATATTAGAACACAAGAACACACAGCAAAGCTGTGGATAAGCTATTGAATCCGCCTCTGGCGGATACTCAACTGGCCTATATGCGATGCAAGCATCGCGCGGCCAGAAAAGACGCTCGTACTCTCACCAAAGCAGGGGTGATTTCGCCAACTTCACACCACTTTCGACACTTACCATCACCCATCCAGAACCATGCCCACAAGGACGCTACGCGCCAGCAAGCTGGTAAATCCTTGCAGGCAGAACCATGGACAGGCGAAGGACGTTCAAGCGAAA
>Ga0209345_10006691_pt1 | contig 10387 bp, 9 predicted proteins | sample Cruoilmetagenom7_FD_187294 | JGI IMG/M metagenome (GOLD analysis project Ga0209345, IMG submission 187294) | Oil polluted marine microbial communities from Coal Oil Point, Santa Barbara, California, USA - Sample 7 (SPAdes) (version 2) | ecosystem: Environmental > Aquatic > Marine > Oil seeps ... | reverse complement strand
GAAAATTAATTTTTCAACAATTCTTTACCAATTTCACATTGTAAACAATTTTGTTTATTGCAATATTCATTTTTTAATTGAAGTAAGGCTTGTGTTTCAAAAGCATTAGTACTTTTAATTTTACACTGCTTAAACTTTGAAATTATAGTGTTTTTTTAGATTCTTTTTCAAAAGTATAAATTCCAACATCAAACACCTTACCTTATTTTAACCTAAAGCGCTCATTTAAAAGTTATTATTCATTAATTTTTAAACAGCTAAATATGAATATTTACTTGAATTTAATAAGGCTCCCATCTCTAAAATTTTCTTACTCATTTGTTAAAATTAGTTAAAACCTGTTAAACACAGTAACATAAAAGTTTTCAGGTAGTCTTTTAAACATAATACAAATTACATAAACATTTTAAACTAACAATTATGAAATTAATAAGCATACAAAACAGCAAAATAAATCACTCAACTTTTGAATTAAAATCAAATTCTAAACATGCAAGTTGGAATAACAGAAGACGCTATTCAAACACAACTCAATTAAGATTCATCTAAAATATAAGTAGTATCAAAATTATAAAAGGGAATGATCATTTGAATTAATCAATATCCTTTTCAAAAGCCTCTAACTTGCAATTTTAAAGGCTTTTACCAATCTACTAAAATCAACATTATCTTAATTTAAGGTTATGCTCAAAAAAAAAATAACTACAATATTATTTTGTATATGCTTTGCAAGTAACTTTGCAAACAGCATAAATAATGTAGTTTTTCCAAAAGCAGAAATCTTAAACAAAAACACAGTTAGAATACCTTTTAAACTTATTGATCACTTAATTATAGTTGAAGCAAATGTATTAAACAAGACAGGGGATTTTATAATTGATACTGGCTCAGAAACATTAATATTAAACAAAGTACATTTTCCTTTAAAGTATAAACATAATATTAAAGAAACTACCGGAGTATTAGGTTATATTGATAACCCTCTTGAAAAAAAATTGCGCTTATTTAACCTACGACATTTCAGTTTAAAAAATAAAAATTCCGATATTATTGATTTGTCGCATATTGAAAAAAGCAAAAAAATGAAACTTTTAGGAATAATAGGCTACAGCATTTTAAAAGATTATGAAATTTTTGTAGACCTCTACTTAAATCAAATAACCTTAACCAAGGTTGATAAACATGGTAACAGATTAGATCCAAAAGTGTACGCAGAGAAAATTATAGATAGTTTGAATTTCAAATTAAAAAAACATACTATTGTAATAAATGGATATATTAATAACCAAAAACTAAAGCTTGGTTTAGATACTGCAGCAGAATTTAATCAAATTAATAAAAGTGTCAATAAAAAAGCTCTTAAATATTTCATTCCTATGAAACGTGTTAATTTAACAGGCGCAAGTGATAAACGTATTGAAGTTTTGATAGGTGATTTACATCGTTTAAAACTAAGTAAAACCATTTATTTAGGGCCTATGAAAACTATGCTTACAAACCTTGCTAAAATGCATGAAGTTTTTGGCACTCAACTTGATGGAGTTTTAGGGTACGAATTTTTCAAATACAAAAGAACTATTATCAATTATCAAAAAGAAAAACTTTATTTCATAAATTACCCTATTATTATAAAATGAGAAAAATTATAACATATGGCATTCTATTCTTTTTACTTTTAGTAACTACATATACTTTTGCTCAAAACACTAAAATAAAAGGTTATAGAATTGAGGGAAATGAAATTATATTCTCATTTGATAAGAGAGACTATGAGAAAGTATCAGAAAATAATTATGGACAAATATTAGACTTTGAAGATATTGATATAAATAATGTTGTGGTTTCAGGTAAATTTAATAATTGGTCATTACATAAATGGAAAATGATTAAATTAAATGAAAACAACTATGAACTGAGAAAAAAGATTGATGATTTTACTGATGAGTTCTCATGGGATTTTAAATTCGTAGTTAATAACAACTATTGGGTTGAACCTTCAAAAGAAGATATCAACATTAGTAAAGCAACAAAAGACAGACATCAATTAAATGTTTATAATCTAAATTTCACAACTACTTATGCTGATGAAGAAGGAAATGCAACGTTTAAAATAAAAGGCTATAAGAGTGCTCAAAAAGTTATAGTATCAGGTACATTTAATAAATGGAATGAAGAATATTTTAGAATGTTAAAAACTGAAGAGGGATGGGAATTAACTTTACAATTAAAACCTGGAGAATATGAATATAAATTTATTATAGATGGTGAATGGTTTGAAGATATTGATAATACCTTGAAAAATGAAAATGAATTTGGTGGTTATAATTCAGTAATAAAAATAGACAAGTTAGTTACGCTAAAACTAAATAATAATTTAAATGCAAAAAAAGTTATTCTCACAGGTTCATTTAATAGCTGGGATGAAAATAATTACCAAATGATTAAAACCAAAAATGGTTGGGAATATACTTTAAGGCTAGCCGGCGGAAAACATCACTACAAATTTATAGTTGATGATAATTGGATTGTAGACCCTAATAACCCCATACAAGAATATGATTATGAAGGAAATATTAACTCTGTTTATATTGTTAAATAAAAAACACCTTTAAAAGGTGTTTTTTAGATACTACAATTTATTTATATATTACCATCTCATAATAACACTCCCCCAAGTAAATCCACTACCAAAGGCAGCTAAAACAACAAGGTCATTATCTTTAATTTTTCCTTGCTCCCAAGCTTCAGTTAAAGCAATTATAATTGATGCGGCAGTTGTATTACCATATTTCATAATATTATTAAATATCTGATCATCACTCAATTTGAATTTCCGTTGCACAAATTGAGAAATACGCAAATTAGCTTGATGTGGAATTAACATATCAATATCTGTAGCTTCTAAATTATTGGTTTTTAATCCTTCAATAATTGCTTCAGAAAAACGCACAACAGCATGTTTAAACACAAATGTACCGTTCATATATGGGAAATAAGACTCGTCATTTTCATCATTTGAAGCAATTAATGCAGGCACCCAATGTTTAATACTTGGAGATTCTACTATTAATTCTTTTGCATGTTTACCTTCTGAATGTAAATGAGTAGATAAAATACCTTTAGTATTATCTTCAGTTCTAGATAAAACTGCTGCACCTGCTCCATCACCAAAAATTACCGAAACTCCCCTACCACGAGTTGTTTTATCTAATCCTCCTGAATGATATTCAGAACCAACCACCAAAATATTCTTATACATCCCAGTTTTAATAAATTGGTCAGCAACAGACATTGCATAAATAAAACCAGAACATTGATTTCTTATATCAACTGCTCCAACAGTTCTCATATCCAACATATCTTGTAATTGAACTCCACCTCCAGGAAAATAGTAATCTGGACTTAAAGTTGCAAAAACAATAAAATCTATATCATCTTTTGTTAATCCTGCTCTTTCAATGGCAATTCGAGACGCTTTGGCTCCCATAACAGCAGAAGTATCTTCACTACCTTCCTTTATCCATCTTCGCTCTTTGATACCGGTTCTTTCCTGAATCCACTCATCATTTGTATCCATTAATTTGGATAAATCATCATTTGTAACAACATTTTCAGGAACATAATAACCGAGTCCAGTTATTTTCGAATTATACATATATTATTTTTTAAATTATTTATTTCAAACATACTAAAATATCCAAGTATTAGCAACAATAATAGTTACAAGTATTCCTTTTTAATATAATACCATAACATCATCAATCGGTTTTCGCTCAATATCTGGTACATATACCTTTTCTGCTTCATATCCAACAGGCAACAATAAAAAAGCACGTTCGTTAGCTGGTCTTTCCAGTATTTTTTCCAAAAATCGCATTGGACTTGGTGTATGCGTTAAAGTTACCAATCCTGCATTGTGAATAGCAGAAATTAAAAACCCACAAGCTAACCCAACTGATTCATTTACATAATAATTTTGATACTTTGTTCCATCCTCATTCAATTCATAAGGTTTTTTAAAAACAATTATTAAATAAGGAGCAGTTTCTAAAAAAGGTTTCTCTGCGTTAGTTCCTAAATGTTTTAAATCTTCTAACCATTTATCACCCATTCGTTCATCATAACTTTTACGCTCTTCTTCTTCAGCTGCTTCTCTAATTTTATTCTTTATTTTAGGGTTTTGAACAACACAAAATGTCCAAGGTTGTTTATTTGCTCCAGAAGGTGCGGTTGAAGCAGATTTTATAATATTTTTGATAACTTCAATTGCAACAGGCTTATCTGAAAAGTGACGAACTGACCTTCTTTTTTGAAGCCAATTAAAATAATTATTTGATCTCTTAAGCATTTCATTTTCACTAAATATTTCGTGTTTATACCTAATATGTTTATGGCCATCAACTAAAATAAAATCGTCTTCTTGCATAATATTTCTTTAAAATTCAAAATTAAGGAATTAAAATTTATGTCAGTTTGTCACAGAAAAAAGTTTGGTATTTTTTTTGACTAATAGAATACTATAAAATAATAAAACTAAAAATAATAAAAATATGGCAACTGGAAGTATTAATGTAACTGCTGAAAATATTTTTCCTGTAATTAAAAAATTCTTGTATTCTGATCACGAAATATTTTTACGTGAATTAATTTCAAATGCAACGGATGCAACTTTAAAATTAAAACACCTTTCTACTTTAGGTGAAATTAAAGGTGATATAGGAGAACCAAGAATTGAAATAATAGTTGATAAAGACAAGAAAGAAATTAGAATTATTGACCAAGGTATTGGTATGACTAGTGAAGAAGTTGAGAAATACATTACTCAAATTGCCTTCTCTGGTGCTGAAGAATTTGTAAAACAATACAAGGATAAAGTTGAAGACTCTGGAATAATTGGTCATTTCGGATTAGGTTTCTACTCTTCATTTATGGTTGCAAGTAGTGTAGAAATTTTCACTAAATCATTTAAAGAAGATTCAAAAGCTGTACGTTGGGAATGTGATGGAAGCCCAAAATATACTTTAGAAGAAACTGACAGAACTGAAAGAGGAACTGAAATAGTTTTACATATTGATGACGATTCTACTGAATTTTTAGAAGAAAGTAAAATTACAGAGCTTTTAAACAAGTATAACAAATTTATGCCTATTCCAATTAAATTTGGAACTCGAGAAGAAGCTTTACCATTACCTGAAGATGCAAAAGAAGGTGCTGAACCAGAGAAGATTACAGTAGATAATATTGTAAATAATCCTAATCCGGCTTGGACAAAACTCCCTGCAGATTTAAAAGATGAAGACTATAAATCATTCTACAGAGAATTGTACCCAATGCAATTTGAAGAGCCTTTATTTAACATTCATTTAAATGTAGATTATCCGTTTAACTTAACTGGAATTTTATATTTTCCGAAGTTGACTAAAAACTTAGATCCTTCAAAAGATAAAATTCAATTGTATCAAAATCAGGTATTTGTAACTGATAATGTTGAAGGTATTGTACCAGAATTTTTACAAATGTTGCGTGGTGTAATAGATTCACCAGATATTCCTTTAAATGTTTCTCGTTCATACTTACAAGCTGATGGAGCCGTTAAAAAAATAGCAAGTTACATTACCAGAAAAGTTGCTGATAAATTAATTAGTTTATTCAAAAACGACCGTAAAGCTTTTGAAGAAAAGTGGGATGATATTAAAATTATTATTGAGTACGGAATGCTTTCTGAAGATAAATTCTTCGAAAAGTCTGACAAATTTGCATTGTATCCAACTGTTGACAAAAAATATTTTACTTTTTCAGAATTAGAAGAAAAAATAAAACCAACTCAAACAGATAAAGATGGTAAATTAATTGTGTTATACGCTTCAAATGAAAAAGCACAACACAGTTATATTGAAGCTGCTAAAGAAAAAGGATATGAAGTTTTATTGTTAGACTCTCCAATAGTTTCTCACTTTATTCAAAAATTAGAAGGTGCTAAAGAAAATATTCAATTTGTTAGAGTTGATGGTGATCATATTGATAACTTAATTAAAAAAGACGAAGATATTATTAGCAAACTTTCTGATGAAGAAAAAGAAACTTTAAAACCTATTATTGAAGAAGCTGTTCCAAAAGAAACATACACAGTTCAATTAGAAGCTATGGATTCAAGTGCAAATCCGTTTATAATTACACAACCTGAATTTATGCGTAGAATGAAAGAAATGCAAGCTTCGGGCGGTGGCGGAATGATGGGAATGGGTAATTTTCCTGATATGTACAACTTGGTAGTAAATACCAATAATGAGTTGGTTGGTGAAATATTAAATACAAAAACCAAAAAGAAACAAGAGCGTTTAATAAAACAAGCTTTTGACTTAGCTAAATTATCTCAAAACCTTCTACATGGTGAAGAATTAACAAACTTCATTAAACGTAGTTTTCAAATGATAAAATAAATCACCAAATCGTAAAAACTTTTAAAAAAACCATAACAATTGTTATGGTTTTTTTAGTTATATGATATTTATCATATAATATTATTATAAAGTATAATAACTTTAAACTATCCCCTTCAAATATTTCCTTTAAAAACTTAAAGCTATGCTAAAAAAAATACTTTTTTTGTTCATACTTATTTCTCATACTTTATCTTCTCAGATAATCTATGTAGATCAAAATGCAACAGGTACTAACGACGGATCTAATTGGGCAAACGCCTATTCCAATTTACAAACAGCCATTGCCAACATTGGCTCAAATACGACTATAAATGTAGCACAAGGCACCTATTACACTACTACAACTACAGATAGAACAATTTCATTTAATATTCCGAGAGATAAAAAAATATTTGGAGGATTCCCTGCTGGTGGTGGAACAAGAAATCCAGAACTTTACCCTACCATTTTAAGTGGAGATATTGGTATAATTAATGATAACACTGATAATTCCTACCACGTAGTTTTTTTCAATGGAACATCTTATAATACAGAAATTGATGGTTTTATTATTGAAAAAGGATATGCTAATGGTAGCGGAACAAACGAAAGTAACGGTGGAGGTATTTTAATTATAACCGCAGATTCCGGTGACTCTAACGCGTATATTCGAAATTGTACCATACGCGATAATTATGCTGTTGGATCAGGAGGAGGAATATTTGTTTCTATAAGAGCTGAAATATACAATTGCAAAATTTATTCTAACCAAACAGATAATTCAGGTGGTGGTATTTATATAAATACAAGTGGTAGAATTTACAATTCATACATAGTAAACAACAAAACTGTGAATTTTGGTGGAGGTATTTATATTACAGGAATCAATACTGCCCCTAAAGCAATAAATTGTGTTATAGCCAATAATGAATGTGAGTATTATGGAGCTGGAGCGTATCTAAGCGAAGGGTACCTTAATAATTGTACAATTGTAAATAATGGTGGTAATGGAGTTCATTTTGGCTCTTATGGAAGTACTTTTAATGGTATTATTTGGGGGAATTCAACTTATCAAATAACTCATGTAGCATCAAGTATGTCACACCAAATTAAAAACAATATTATTCAAGATATTTCAACAACAGGAACTAATATTGGTATTTCAGGTGAAAATAATGGTACCACAGTTGGAGAAAACTACCCGAACTTTATAAATCCTACAACTTTTACTGGTAACGCAACAACACCAGCACAATTAGATGAAATATTAAATGCTAACTGGTATATAAACCCAGAATCTGCTGCTATTGATTTTGGAGATAATTCTTCATATCCTACAACAACGGATACTCCAACAGTTGATATTATTGGAAACAATAGAACGATACATACAACAATGGATGCTGGTGCGTATGAAGCATTAACAAATGTTACCACAAATGCAGCTACCAACCAACAATCAACTTCAGTAACCTTAAATGGTGAAGTTATTTTTGCAGAAACAGCTAATACAATAACCAGAGGTTTTGTTTACACTACAACGCCTAACTTTGATGTAACCACCGCAACCTCTGTAACCAATGCAGCAACTGGTTTAGGTGTTTATTCTGAAAATATCACTAGCTTAACTCAAGACCAATTGTATTATTACAGAGCTTGGGTACAATTTGATGGTGTTACCTATTGTGGTTCAGAAAAACAATTTAAGGCTAGTAATTTGGTTGCCTATTACCCATTTAATGGAAATGCCAATGACGAAAGTGGAAATGAAAACCACGGAACCGTAAATGGTGCAACGCTAACTACTGATAGGTTTGGAAACTTAGAGAGTGCCTATGAATTTAATGGTATTGACAATTTTGTTCAAGTAGCAAATAGTAGTTCTTTAGATATTACCACCAACGAGCTCACCATAAATATGTGGTTGTATAATGATAACCCTGATTCTAGCAATTTATGGAAGGGTATTTCGAAAGGAGGATATGATGTTGGAAATGGTTATGAATTGATTTTCTCCAATGACCCTAATAATAACAATGGCAATTTATCATTAAATATTGGTGGAGGAGGTTATTTTATGGATAATTTTAACTCTTATAATAGCCTGTGGATTATGATTACAGGGACTTTTAACAATGGCGTAGGTAAAATTTATATAAATGGTATTGAGCAGTCAAAGAGACAGCAGGGAGCAATTAACCTTGTTTCTAGTACAAGTGATTTGTTTATTGGTAAAAGAAATCCTGCAAATAATTATGATGGATTTGTTAAAGGTAAGATTGATGACCTTAGAATTTATCAATCAGCTCTTTCAGAAGCTCAAATATTAAATTTATATACGTACAACACACTAAAAGTGGAGAAAATTGAAAATGTCGCTGCCAGTAACTTTTATGTAAACAACAATATTTTATACTTTAAAGATGTTCAAACCTTAACCGAAATTATTAATGTAGAAGTTTATAATTTATTTGGTCAAAAAGTTTTTAAAACTTCAGAAATTACTGAACAAATACCATTAAACATCCTACAAAAAGGTATTTATGTTTTAAAAATTAAAAATACAAATGGAAATTACTATACTCTTAAGTTTATAATTTATTAAAATACAGTTTAACAAACAATTAATACAAAGCCTCAATGCTAATTGAGGCTTTTTTTATTATTTTTATCACCTTAAAAATTCACAATTATAATTATTGGCATTTTTTTTGTAGTTATTCTGAATTAAAACTTAAAAATGAACAAAGCTTTAAAATATTTACTTCCAATTTTACTAATTAGCTTTAGTTCTGTAAACTCCTTTTCACAAATAGACAGCACCAAAAAAGTAAAAAAAGAAACTCAAATTGATAATGATATTAAAACTACAGGAAATTATCAATTAAAAACTACAACTAAAGTTAAACCTATTTCAAATTTTGAACTTAAAATTGATAAAAAATTAAATACTGATGTTGTAGATAAAAATTTAAATCAACATAAATCAACATCAAAAAATCATAATTTCTTACTAGAAGAACTACCTGAAGACAGAGATATTACAGGTAAAAAATATTGGAAAGGTAAAGATGTAACACATAAAAAATTAGAGAGCCATTTAAGTCTAGGAACTATTACTAGTAAAACAAAAATCATTAAAATTGAATGTAGAGATTTTGGGGAAATTGACGGTGATAGAATTAGAATCTATTTAAATAACAACATTGTTAGTGATAATATTGGACTGAAAGGAAATTTTTATGTGTATTCTGTAAACTTAGAAAAAGGATATAATAAAATAGATTTTGAGGCTTTAAATCAAGGATATTCTGGACCAAACACATCTGAATTAAGAGTTTATGATGATAACGGAACACTTCTTACAGCAAAAGGTTGGGGATTAAACACAAAACAAATAGCTACAATAGGCATTCATTTTTACTAATTAATTATGATTTTAGCAGCTTCAGGTGTTATTTTACAGAATAAAAAAATATTGTTACTTCAACGTTCTAATTACACTAACAACTATCCTAAATTTTGGGGTTGCCCAGGTGGAAGAGCTGAAAAAGGAGAATCGGCGGAACAAAATGTAGTTAGAGAAGTTAAAGAAGAATGTAATTTAAACTTCTCTCCTACTACAATATTAAAAACTGGTGTGTGGCAAGATAGAAACTACTACCGTTTTCTTGGAAACTGGAATGGTGAAATTAAAATCCAAGAATTAGAAGTGCTAGACTACAATTGGTTTACTTACAATGAAGCTATAAACCTAAAATTATCTTTCGATTATAAAGAAGTAGTTGAATTACTTTACAAGAAACAATTATTATAATCTAACTGTTTTACATTCAATACTTTATTGTTTTAACAAATTATTAATAAAATAAAAATATTGTAAGTGTAACTTTAATGTTTTAGTATCGTCTTTTATAAAAGTGATGTTACAATTATTACAACAAAAAAAGGGAATTATTAAAACT
>Ga0209345_10006690_pt1 | contig 10387 bp, 8 predicted proteins | sample Cruoilmetagenom7_FD_187294 | JGI IMG/M metagenome (GOLD analysis project Ga0209345, IMG submission 187294) | Oil polluted marine microbial communities from Coal Oil Point, Santa Barbara, California, USA - Sample 7 (SPAdes) (version 2) | ecosystem: Environmental > Aquatic > Marine > Oil seeps ... | reverse complement strand
CCAGCGGTTTCGGGCGGCGCGTTTTGCAACGGTGTTTGAAAGCTCTGCCATGGGTCAGTCCCTCAGAACCTGAGCGGCACCGGCGGGGAAGGACACCCCAACCCGATCGCCCGTCACATAGGAATGCGTGACCGTGGGGCCATTTTGCTGGCGCAGTACAAATTCGCTGCCATCGTCGAGGCCGACGTGAAAATGCGTATCGGTCCCGAAATAGACCACCTCGCGCAGGCTCCCGGCCAAGAGGCCATCGGCTTCGGAGGTCAATTCCGCATGTTCCGGTCGCAGGGCCAGCGTGACCCGGCCCGTGGCGGCTTCATTCGCATGGGCCTGCACAAGCTTGCCTGAAGGCAGACGCAACTGAGCGCTCTCCCCCTCGCGGCCAATGATTTCAGCCGGTAAGAAGTTGGTATCGCCGATGAAATCCGCCACGAACCGGTCTGCAGGACGGTCGTAAATCTCGCGTGGGCGTCCGACCTGACGCACCGCGCCGTTGGACATGACCGCGATGCGATCCGACATGGTCAGCGCCTCTTCTTGGTCGTGGGTCACGAAGATAAAGGTGATGCCGGTTTCGGTCTGAAGCCGTTTTAGCTCCAGTTGCATTTTCTTGCGCAGTTTGAAGTCCAAGGCGCTCAGCGGTTCGTCCAGCAGCAGGATCTTGGGCCGTGGCGCCAGAGCGCGGGCGAGGGCGACGCGCTGCTGTTGCCCGCCGGAGATCTGGCTGGTCTGCCGATCCGCCATCTGGGTCATCTGCACCAGTTCCATCATTTCTTCGACGGTCGAGTTGATCGCAGATTTGGGCGTGCCGAGCATTTGCAAGCCAAAGCCGATGTTTTCGGCCACGGTCATATGAGGAAACAGGGCGTAGTTTTGAAAGACGGTATTGATGGGGCGTTTGTAGGGGGGCAGCGCGAGCAGGCTTTCGCCGAACATGTCCAGCCTGCCGGATGTGGGATGCTCAAACCCCGCGATCAGTCGCAGCAAGGTCGTCTTGCCACAGCCCGAAGGACCCAGCAGCGTGAAGAATTCGTTGTCCTGAATTTCGAGGTCGATACTCGCGAGCGCTTCGACCGGCGGGTTGCCGGGATACACTTTGCGCAGCGCCTGTGCGGTGATTGCCTTGGTCATCTTTCCCCCTGATCGCCCAATTCGGTTCCTAGTTTTGAGCAAAGCTTGCCCTGCATGATTGCGCCAATAGTAATTGGTGAATATACCCCTTGTGGGGTAGTGTTCTTGAGATTTTGATCAGATTTTGGAGTATCTTTGGGCGATAGGCTGACAAATTTGGCGATTGAGCAATTGCGCGATGCGCTTCGGGCCGTCGGCAGCCCGGCTTTTTTCGAGGCCTATAAGACCTTTTTCAGCACCCGCATCGCCTTCGGCACCTTCTTGATGTTGCGCTTTGATGCAGACCAACCGCCCTTACTGCTGGATCACTGGATCGAGCCGGGCAAATTGATCGGGCGGCCTCTCGAAGACTATATGGAGAGCAGCTATGCCTTTGACCCCTTCTATCTGTATCGCAGCCTGCCGAAGGAGGGCGGGCTGTTTCGTTTGGCCGACATCGCGCCGGACCGTTTCTTTTCCAGCGAATATTATCTGCAATATTACCGGGGCACCGGGCTTTGTGACGAGGTTGGACTGCTCATCCCACTACAGGATGGCGGCGTTGCGCATCTGTCGCTGAGCAGGCGGGATGGGCAGGGGCCTTTTCGGCGCAGTGAGCTTCGCAGCATGGAAAGCTATGCGCCCTTGTTGCTGGAGCTTCTGGCGCAGCATTGCATTGCCGTGGCCCCGGCCCCCGTCGACCAGCCCGGAACGGCCCGCCCCCCGCTGTCCGATGCCATCAGAAGCCATGCTGCGGATCGCCTGAGCATCGGTCTAACCCTGCGGGAGGCGCAGATCGCGGGGTTGGTGCTGCAGGGCCATTCGAATGCCTCCGCTGCGAAACTGCTCGATATCGCGACGGAAACCTGCAAGGTCCATCGTCGGAACCTTTACCGCAAGCTCGTCATCTCAACACAGCGCGAACTCTTCGGCGTGTTCAAGCATCTGTTGTAGTTGGTCTTCGACCCGATGGCTCTGGGCGGGGCATTCGAAATGCGTGGGTTGAGCGGCGATGGTGGTACTTTGACATATCAGAATTCAAAGCGCGGATGCGCAACCAGTGACCCCGCAGGGCGGGCGTTCCACGTCTGCTAGGCCGATTGTCCAACCCTCACCTGTCCGCCAACGCCCCGAGCGGGGGTAGGGCGAGACACGCGAGGGCTGGGTTGATAGCTCAGACCCTGCCTTCCATCACTGTTGCGGAGGCGCGGGCATGGCTGCACGCAGGGCGTCTTCATCGACCCCCAAAGCCTCTGCGACCTTGGCCAGATCGGCGCCACGCCCGCCTGCGTCTTCCATGGCCTGTCGCAGGGTTTCGGCATCCACGTTGAGGGTCTCGGCAACCGCGTCAAAGTCTGGGCCTCCGCCCGGCCCGCCGGGACCACCGCCAGCATTCGCAGACCCGATGCCGTTTGCAGCATTGGTCGCGAAGTTGTCCTGCGCGACCACGCCTGCCAGACAGGCAGGCAGGTTCGGAAAGGTGTTGCCCGCGTGATAGTGATACTCGGCCTCTCCGTCCGTTTCGGTCAGGCCGACATGGCCGCCGCAGTCATCCAGATCATCGGGAAGGGAACCGTCGTGGTTCAGCGGGCCAAACATCGCGAACCCGTCAAAGCCATAGCCAAACTGTGCCGTCTGATCCTGAGCGACGTTCACACATTCCGCATCGACGCCTTCGGAATCATAGATCGCGTTCACATCCGTAGCGGTCGCATGCCAGTGGTACCAGCCGCCCGGGTCGACATGGCCGCCGCAGGTATCAAGCGCGGGCATATGCCCGGTTTCCAGCACCGAAGGGGCGTCGGCGAAGATCGGGACGCCGTCCAACCCGATGCCGACCTTTGCAACAGTGCCAAGGCTGGTCGGCTCATCCGCCATCACCGGGTTCGTCGGAATGAGGACCGTCATCTCGACATCGGGATCGACCGAACCTTGGATGCACTCATGCGCCTCGGTCGGCCCTTCGATGCGAATGTCGAAAGAATAGACCTCTCCGTCTGCGTTGAAGAAGGTGTAGCCCTGCGCGTCCAGCATCCGCAGGAAATCGCCGTCAATCCGGTAGAGCCCCGCTTCATCGCCGTCCCAGTGCCAAATGCCGCCCTTGTCCTCCAAGGTCGCCGGACAGAACGGACCGATCTCAAGGTCGTCGGGCAGATATTTCACCACATAGCGCGCGCATTGTGCAGTCTCTCCGGTCTCGAGCGTGCAATCCACGATCTCGGCGGGGCTGACCAGCGCGGCATCCGCCACCGAATGCGCGTCGGGGTGCGCAAACGCAGCTGCCGGTGTGAAAACTGCGCAGATTGCGCAGGAACGTAGAAATCTCATCGCTGGGTCTCCTGACTCGTTACTTGTGAGTGTTGTCGGACGCCAAGCCGGGCACCTTGCCGCCGAGGCGGTCTCGGAGGCGGCGATTGAGCGTGGCGTGCGCGGCGGCATCCTCCGCGCCCAGAGTCTCAGCGATCAGCGTGTCGATATCGCGCCAAGCGGCATGGACATCTGCCAGCAACGCGCGCCCGCGCGGTGTCAGTTCCACGATATTGCTGCGCACTTCGGTCGGATCGACTTTGCGGGTGATGATGTCTGCCGCGATCAGCCGCCCGGTCATGGTGCTCATGCTGGCGGGGGTGATGGCGAACTCACGGGCGAGGGTGATTTGCGAAACGGCGCCCATTCGGGCAAGTGCGTCGATCACGCGGGCCTGACGGGGCGATATGCCGATTTCGGAAAGCCGGTGGCGCAGCTTTTCCTCCACCAGAGTGGCTGCATGAAGCAGATAGTGTAATTTGACGGGGTCGAACTGCATACTAACAGTTAGTAGGCTAATTAACGGCGAAAGGCAAGATCGGGCATGGCCGAGCCGAAGATAGGAGCAGCTGACGTGAATGCCGCGCATGGGGAGTTTGGCCCACGGGTCGAGGGGAACCGACATTTTTCATCGGAACGGCAATATTTTTGCGACGGAATATTCTTCGTCCGCCGTTTGAGAAGAAGCACATGTATCGCAGGGACCTTTCCAACACCCAATTTCGCACCGCTCGCCACTGTTTAAATCGCTCAGCCACGCCTTCGTTCGAGGCCGGGTTGTTCTGACATGGGGGGCGGTTTGGCAAGGCCATGAAACTTTCCCCCACAGCGCCTTTCAGGAGCCTGAAGACTTTGAAAAGATTAATCTACGCCGTCGTCTCCATCGTCATCATTGCAGGCGCATATGGCATCGCATTCGGCGTGCCCGATGAGGTTGCGCAGCTTTGGGGCGGCAGTGTCACCCAGACGGATGATGCGCCTCAGAACGCGCGGCCCGGGCGGCGCGGCGGGCAAGGACGGGCGACAACCGTTGTGCTGACGCCGCTGGAGGCGCGCGCATATACGCTCGTCCTGCGCACGGTGGGCAGCGCGGTGTCCCTTCGCCAGACGGAAGTGACCGCAACCGATGCGGGCGAGGTGGTCGAAACCGCGCTTGCCGCCAATACGATGGTGGAAAAGGGCGATGTCTTGCTGAAACTGGACGACCGCACCGAACGGCTGGCGCTAGAAATCGCCGAGGCCAACCGCGATCAGGCGCAGGACACCGTTACCCGCTATGAGGGGCTGCGCAGCAACGGCAGTTCCGTGGTCACCGACGTAAGCCTTTCCGAAGCGCGGGTCGCCTTGCGCTTGGCCGAAGCCAATGTGGGGCTGGCCCAAGTGGCGTTGGATGACCGCACGATCAAAGCGCCGATCTCTGGCCGTTTGGGGCTGAGCGATATTAGTCTGGGCGATCGCTTGTCGAGCGGGGAGGCCATCGTGACCATCGACGACACCACCCGCCTGCTTGCCACATTCGAAGTGCCAGAACGCTCCATCGGTCTTTTGGCCGAGGGCAAACCGGTTCTCGTCTCCACGCCCACCTATGCGGGGCGCATTTTCGAGGGGACGATCACCGCTTTTGACAGCCGTCTCGACAGCGTGACCCGCAGTGCGACGGTAGAGGCCGAGATCGAGAACCCCGAGGGGCTGCTGCTTGCCGGTATGACCTTTGCCATCCGCATGACCGAAGAGACCGACCCGCTGCCCGTCGTGCCCGCAACCGCCATCACATGGGACCGCAGCGGCGCGGGCATCTGGGTCGCCGATGAGGGCAGCACCGCCCGCGTTCCTGTCACCATCCGCTACCGCGAGGGCGACCGGGTCTGGGTCGAGACCGAAGCCCCCCTGGGCGCGCAGATCGTGGCCGAGGGCGCGGCGAAGCTGCGCGAAGGCGCGCAGGTTACCGCGGCTGGCGCGCGCGGGGGACCAGACGCATGAGTTTCGAGAAAAGAGCGCACAAGGCCGGTCTTGCGGATATTTTCGTGGCGCGGCCCATCTTCGGGATCGTGCTGAACCTGCTGATCATCATCGCCGGACTGGCGGCCTATACCAGTGTCGACATCCGCGAGATGCCGGATGTGGACCAGCCCGTGCTTTCTGTCAGAACCGACTACGAAGGTGCGGTGCCAAGCACGGTAGACACCGAAGTGACACAAATCCTCGAAGACGCGCTCAGCGCGCTTGATGGCATGTCCTATATCGAATCCACGTCAAGCATGGGGTCGAGCCGCATCACCATCGATCTCTCGGACGGCACCGACGTCAACGTTGCTGCCAATGAGGCGCGCGAGATCGTATCGGGCGCCTTGCGGTCCTTGCCCGACGATATCGAAGACCCCAGCGTCAGCAAAAGCGACAGCAATGCGGATGCGATCATTCGCCTTGCGCTGCTTGGCGATGCCAGCCTCGACACGCTGACCCAACTGGCGGAAGGGGCTGTCTATGAACGGCTTTCCCTGATCGATGGCATTGCCGAGGTGACCCTGCGCGGTGACCGTGCCAATGAGTTCCGCGTGGCGGTGAGCATGCCGTCTTTGCTGAGCCGGGGGTTGACCATCTTTGATGTCTCCACAGCACTCGCGCAGCTGCGCGACGACACCGCACTGGGCTCGCTTTCCAGCGAAACGCAGACCCTCTCGCTCAGGGTGGGCAGCAAGGATGTCACCGTCGAGACCATCAACCAATTGCCGATCAATGACACGACCCAAGTCGCGGATATCGCCTTTGTGCAACTGGCGCCCGAAGACGCGAACGTCTATACCCGCGTGAATGGTGAGACGGCCATCGGCCTTGATATCACCCGGCAATCGGTTGGCAACACGCTGGAAATTTCGCGCGATGTGGGCACCGCAGTCGAGGAATTGCAGGCGCAACTTCCCGAAAGCGTGCAACTGTTGGTCACCTCGAACGACGGTATCTTCATCGAAGGGTCGATCAACGAGGTCGTCAAATCCATCCTCATGGCGACCGGCATCGTGGTGGTCGTGATCTTTCTGTTCCTGCGCTCCCCACGGGCCACGCTGATCCCCGCGGTTACGATCCCCGTGGCTTTGATCGGGACGCTTGCCGCGATCTGGCTTACGGGGTTTTCGGTCAACACGATCAGCCTTCTGGCGCTGGTATTGGCGACGGGGATGGTTGTCGATGATGCCATCGTCGTGGTCGAGAATATCGTGCGCAAGCGCAAGTCCGGCATGGGGGCTTTCGCCGCCGCGGCTTCGGGCGCGAACGAGGTATTCTTCGCCGTGATCTCCACCACCGCCACGCTTGCCGCCGTTTTCATTCCGATTTCCTTCCTGCCGGGGCAGGCGGGGGGCGTCTTTTCTGAATTCGGCTTCGTGCTGGCCTTTGCCGTTACCCTGTCGTCGATCACGGCGCTCACCCTTGCGCCCGTCCTGTCGGCTCTCTTGGACCCGGGCAAAACCTTGGGCGACGCAGAAGCCGCCACGCCGGGCGCATTGGCGCGCGGCTTTGACCGGATGATGGATTTCGCCATCCGCACGCCGCTGCTGGTTCTGTCGATCGCCATAGGCTTTGCCATGATCGCAATGGGGGCCGCGTTGACCCTGCCGTCCACCGTCACGCCAGAGGAAGACCGTGGCTTCTTTCTCGTACAGGCGCGCGGGGCATCGGACACGACGATCGATTACCTCGATACGCAGGTCGCGCTGGTCGAAGACATCCTCGCCCCGTATCGAGAGAGCGGGCAGATCGAGACCGTGCAAAGCATTATTGGCGTCGGCGGCGGCACCAGTGCGTTCATCGTCGTCCGCCTGCCGGATTGGGCCGAGCGCGACTTTACCCAGCAGGAGTTGATCGCGCAGATCAGTGGTCAGTTGTCCGCGGTCCCCGGCGTGCAGGTGAGCGCACGGTCGACCAACAGCCTTAACATTCGTGGCGCGGGTGGCGGGCTGAGTTTCGCGGTGACCGGCACCAATCTGGCTGAAATGACCGAAGCCGCCGACAGGCTCACGGCGGCGATGGCCCAGGATGCGACCTTTCTGAACCCGCAACTGTCCAACAACAGCGTGACCGCGCAATTGGAAGTCACGGTAGACGACAGCGCCGCTGGCGATGTGGGGCTCAACAGTTCCGATGTCTCCTCCCTCGTGCGCGCCATGGTTCAGGGCGATGTGGCAGTCAGCGTCTTTTCGGATGATGTCGAAGTGGATGTGAACGTCGTCCCCGGTGGCCCGCCGATTGACGATCCGTCTGACATCGCCTCCATGTCCATCCGCCTCGACAGTGGCGCCTATGTGCCGCTGTCCGCGGTTGCCTCGCTCGAGACGGTGGTAAGCGACGCGCAGATCGAGCGTTTGGGCGGAGCGCTGTCCGTCGCAATGCAGGCGAACCTTGGCGAAGGTGTCGACCTGTCCACCGCGATGGACCGGGTGCTGACACTCTCCGAAGAGGTTTTGCCTGATGAGATGGGCATCACCTTCACCGGAGAGGCGGCGACCCTCGACGATTCCCAAGGCGGCATCTACATGGTCTTCGGGGTTGCGCTGATCGTGGTGCTTCTGGTGCTGGCCGCCCAGTTCGAGAGCTTTGCCAGTGCGGTGGTGATCATGATGACAGTGCCCTTCGGGATGGCTGCCGCATTGCTGGCGATATCGATGACGGGCGGATCGCTGAACTACTACAGCCAGATCGGCCTTGTGATGCTGATCGGGGTCATGGCCAAGAACGGTATTCTGATCGTCGAATTTGCCAATCAGCTGCGCGAAGCAGGCGAAGACATCGACAGCGCCATCCGAAGCGCGCTGCGCCTGCGCATCCGGCCCGTGATGATGACGATGGTGTCGACTGTTTTCGGAGGCCTGCCGCTGATCGTGACCTCTGGCGCGGGCGCGGAGGCCCGGATCGCCGTGGGCTGGGTGATCGTCGGCGGTTTGGGCTTTGCCACCGTGTTCACCTTGTTTCTCACGCCGATTTTCTACCGCTGGATCACGGTCTGGGGTGCAACCCCCGGAGGGTCTGCGCATAGATTGAAAGCCGAGGTGGAGGCGACCGCAAGCGTGTAGCGCGACGGCCTTTGCGTATCGGATGCTCTCCCCTGCGCAAAGGCTGGGAGCGGCTACAAGGTCCACGGCTCTTGCATAGCTGACGGCGAAAAACTGCCCCACGCCAGCGACGGGAATCTCTCTGGCAGACGTTAAATATGACGTAAGCAAAGAGGAGAGACCCAATGCAAAACCGGATGAAAAAATGCGCGACTGTCGTGCTATTGGCAGCCACCACAGTGGCTTTCGTGCCGATGACGGCAATGGCCGACAGGGCGGATGTCCAACACAGCCGTGTTGATCGCGGCGCCAAGGTGAAGGTGGTGAAACAGCAGCGCCATCGGCATGCGGTTGGCCAGCGTCTCCGCAAGCAGGATGTCGTCGTCGTCCAGAACTGGCGCGCCCGCGGCCTTTCGCGCCCGGGCCGGAATGAAGTCTATGTTGTCGATGGCAATGATATCTACCTTGCAGCCGCAGCGACGTTGTTGGTCAAGGCCCTCGTAAACTGAGATACGCTAACTGGGCAGGGTTTGATCCGCGATAGAAGGCCGGTGTCAGGCTGGAACGCGGGTCAAACCTTTCCCGGGACGGCGGCTTGCAGGACACGGTACATGATCCTGAAGAACGCTCTGCAGGCGGTTTAACCCGCCTTCGCATCGGGCACGGGGATCAGCAGGGTCAGGCGATCTGGGTTCATTTCGGCGATCACGATGGTGCCATCGTCCTGCACAGCCAATCCGTGACCATAGGTTGAAAAGGTGCGGCAGCGGCCAATCAGCTCACCGTTTGGGGCATATGCCGACAGGCGCGGGGTTTGGTCAGTGACCAGCAAGACGCCTTGGGATGTCAACGCCAGCGCCATTGGTTTGTGCAGGCCTTCGATCTGACCCAGACAGATGCCTTCGGGGTCAAATAACTGAACGCGGTTGTTTTCGCGGTCCGCCACGCAGAGCCTGCCTTGGCTGTCGAACAACAGGCAGTGCGGGGTCGAAAACGCGCCCGCTTCGGTCCCGGGATGTCCAAAGGTTTTGAGGTGGCGCAGCGCCGGGTCAAAGATATGAACGGCGCTGTTGCCATATCCGTCAGCGACATAATAACGTCCGTCCGGACCTTGGGTGCAATCGCAGGGATGATTAAAGGGCCGCCCCAAGCCGGGATGCTCTGCGCAGTCCATACGGGCGGTTTCTTGCAAGGTGCCATCAAGCAGCACGACCTTGTGGCCATCCATGTCCGTGGCGGCGACTTGGCTGGCGGAGGTCGCGCGCAGGCCATGGCCGCAAACGAACTGCGGCAGAACAGCGGTTTCGCCCAACATTGTGCCGTCCAGCCCGAGCATGACCAATTCAGGCGCTTGCCGTCTGAGGACCACGATCCTGTCGCCTATGACCGCGACATCGGAAATACCCGATAGCATGGGATTGCTGACATGGGTCACACGGTAGCGCTGGGCGCCCAAGGCCACATAGGCAGAGGGGCGCTTGGCCGTTTCGCTCACAGCGCGCCCTGCAATGCTTCGGCCATATTGATCAACATCGCATCCCGTCCCGCAGTCGCGGTCAGCATCAGCCCCGCGCCGGGGTGGCTGGTGATCGGCATGCTGACCGAACAGCCGTCTATTACATTCGCAAAGCTGGTGTTGCGCAGCGCCAGCAGATTGATCCGGTCATAGGTGGCATCCTCGCGGAGATCATCCAGCTTTGGCGGCATGATGGCCACGCTCGGCAGGGCGACCGGCGTTTCGCCAAACAGATGCGCCGCCCGTGCGATCAGTGCTTCTCGCGCGGCTATCGTGCGGGCAAATTCGATCCCGGTGACACCATCCGCCCGCGCCATACGTGATGCCACACGCGGATCAAGCTCTGCGCGGGCGTCGTCGAAATGCGCCCCGTGATGGGCGCGGGATTCCACTGCCGAGAACTGCCAGACGG
>Ga0209345_10006689_pt1 | contig 10389 bp, 8 predicted proteins | sample Cruoilmetagenom7_FD_187294 | JGI IMG/M metagenome (GOLD analysis project Ga0209345, IMG submission 187294) | Oil polluted marine microbial communities from Coal Oil Point, Santa Barbara, California, USA - Sample 7 (SPAdes) (version 2) | ecosystem: Environmental > Aquatic > Marine > Oil seeps ... | reverse complement strand
GTTCGAGGTCAAGGCATGCGAAAATTTTAACCGCAGGAATACATAGAAGTATTTCGAGGATTAAAATTTGAGCATAACGCCGATATCGGGCCAAAAGGCAATTTTTAGAGGTGGCCTTTAGTTATATTGACAACAAAAGGTTTGAAGAAAAGTTTGTCAGTGTTCCTGAATATGGTGGTGGAGGGACTTCCTATGAGGGGCATTTCTGTCCCGATATGCCGGTTTATTCATGTCCTCTGTACTTGTAAAATCAGACCTTACCAAAACCAAAAAAAGTGCCGATGAAATACCCACCGAACTAAATATCATACTCATCACCATGATCTGGTATCTTGCCGCTATGAATGGCGAAACCCCAGATAAAATTTGCCCTGTCATCATACCCGGAAGCGAAACTAAACCTACTGCAAACAAGGAATTTGTAATAGGAATAAGAGAAGCTTTAAGTGCGATAATACGTGCTTGTTCATATGGAATATTTCTATTAATTTCGGCCTCTAATCTTTCTCCTGCAAGGCTAACACCATTCATTGCATTCGCAAAAATCATTCCAGCAAGAGGAATCATATAACTTGGTAAATACCATGGATCCAGGTTGAGAACACCTTGCGTGATTAGTAATAGAATTATGCCTCCCCCCAGCAAAATAGAGCAAAAAGATTTTAGGTATAATACCTTTCGAGGAATTCTCATGGTACGCAAAGCAATCCAGCTTGATGCAAAAATCATAATTGTGAGAACTGCAACAACTATTAAAGCACTATCATATTCAAAAATAAAGACTAAAAAATATCCAATTAGCGATAGCTGGATTAGCATTCGAGAAACGGCATAAAGTGAGCTTCTATAATCAAGCCCCCATTTCCAGATAATTAGAATAACGGCTATAACAGGGATAAAAACCAATATCAAGTTTATGAATGGTATTGTCTGAATCAAATTATTCATAATGAATTTCGTCCCGTCGCGCCACCGCCAATTATACCCATGTCAAAATTATAGTTTGCCATGATATCCTCCTAATCTTATTAAATTCTCGAAAAACCACCTGGATTTATTCCTCTTTAAAAAACGCCTTTGTCAGAGTGATGCTGTGGTATCTAATAATGACACAGTTCAAAGCTAATATTTACCCCTTGTCATAACTATTTGATACTATTGTTTATCTACTAACCGCACAGATCAAATTTAATCAAGCGGCGTAAGATAAGAATTGTGCTGTAATGTTACTTAGAAAGGACTGAAATGCCTACCAAATAAAAAAAGGATTAGCAGATCTGCTAATCCTTTGAAATTGCTGGTCGGGGCGAGAGGATTTGAACCTCCGACACCCTGCTCCCAAAGCAGGTGCGCTTCCAGACTGCGCCACGCCCCGTAAAAAAAATAGTATATTCTTTATATTCATTAAAATCAAGATAAATTAACACAATACTCTTGACCATCAGCAATTCTAATTTTGGTATTTTCCTTTTGCCATTGTACATTATAAGAACCTCCAAAGGTGAATTTAACCGGAAAATTCCTTTTTTCAGGTGTCCTGAGGGGTGCTATTCTTCAAAACAAGAATTGCTGCTTGACCATTTAATTTCCTTTTTCTATAGTATGATATTTTTGAAATATCTGTAAAAAAAGTTAAAGCTGAGGTTCTTGTAAACATTATTTTTTAAAAATTTATAAACTATATATCCTTGTATTTTATTATCTGCACTCAATATAATGGTATAAAAAAATCAAATAGTTTTATTTCTGCAAAAGGCCCAGTTTTTTCACAATAGTTATATTAGGAGATCACAAGATGGAGCTTGTAAGAAAAATTGGTATTGGTATAGTTATGTTTATTCCAGGATTTGTGTTTGGCGGTCTTTTTTGGCACTTATCTGGTTCATGGTGGACTGTCTTAACCTGGGAAATAATAGCTATTATACTATTTTTCTTTATTATTACTGGTAAGTTTTCTTTCAAAAAATAATTAAATGAGCCTCTCTCAGAAACAAAAAAACTTTTGAATTATTTTAACCCTACAACGATAGTTAGATTTTAATGCGCTATATATAGCATTATACGATCTGTCTTGTTACTACATATTGCATCAAATTTGCTAAGTTACGTTGTAGGGTTAATCAGCAGAGGAATTATTGTGCTAAAAAAGCTGCCCCATATCTTGGCAGGCACAACAAAAAATGAAAGAAAATTTGCAACTATGCAGCTATTGCAAGGATGCTGATTTCAGACACGCAACAGGTTTAATCAGGTTATACCTGTTGCTGTGGATATTAGCTGAATAGTTACGAAAATTTTACCGTTTGCAGTCATTCCCCTGGAAGGCGGGAGGTAAGCGAAGACTCCAATCCAGTCTTTGTATACCTCGGAAGGTTATAAATCGTAATTTTTTAGAATATTCTATTTATTTCTGCTACCATTTTATTCAATCTTTTGGGAGACACTGGAATGGCTGTTTTAAGTTCCGGAGCAAAGATTGATACTTTATATTCTTCAATCATCCAGCGATATTCATCCACACAAGCAATTTTTTCATTAGAAGAGCAAGGTGTTAGTTGGGCATTCATTTTTTGTAATATTTCTTCAAAGGGTTCTATTAATGCTGCTTTTTTCTGGTCCTTTGTAACATCAAAGGATCCCCTTTGTCCTCTGATTTCCATGGCTTTTAAATAACGGGATAGATGTTTAAAGCGCTTTAGCGGGAAGGATATAATGAAATTTTGCGGAACTACCTGGTCTAGATTTTCCCTGATTTGGGCGCACATAGCCCAAACGAGATGGTTATTATTGTTCGCAGTTTCAATGCCTTGAAGCACAAAACGAATTTGAGCATAACCCAGCAGCGCTTCACCCGCAAGACGCATTAGTTCTTTGCCTTTGTTAAACAGGTTTGATCTCATTTCTTTCGCATAGGATTCAAAGTCCTTAAGGAGCCTGATCTCAACCATAAAAAGACGGTCAACAAGGCTATTATACATGGCTGTTTCAACAATTTTGCTCCTTTGGAAATATCTTGCAGCCTCTTTTATTTCGCCATGCAGTTTAAGTGTTTTTATTAGTAATTTGAGATCTTTTTTCAGACAAAGCTTTAACAGGGCTTTGACTCCTTCTTTGTGATATTGGAGCGCTTTTTCCTTATTTTTAAACAATCTAAGGTTAATCACTCCGTCTTTCACATGGAGACCTGGATAGGCAATGATTTCAGGAGTTAATTGCAGATTTTCAGGGAGTGTACCAAAAGGCCATGCCTTAAGATCCTCTTTTTCCCACTTCTTCATCGCCTCTTTCCATGCAGACGATTGCTTTTGATCATCTTCCAACTGAGGGCTAATTACCTGTTTGAGATGACTGTAATCTCTGCTCGATTGGATCTCCTGTCCCTTCTTATCTGTAATCATGACGCGCATTTTGAGGTGCTTATAAACCTCGGCTTTTTGCCAGGTTGATGCTGGAATATCCACTCCAAATCTGTGATGGATAAACCTGGCAAGGGTGAAAAGCAGGGAGTCCTCAGTTGTTTTAATTTCATTAATGATGATATTAACTGTCCTGGATACTGGTAATAATTGTTTGCGGTAATGCTTGGGAAGGGCCTTAATAAGGGAGGTAATCTTGTCTTCCAAAAGACCTGGTACCATCCATTCCAGTTGTTCGAAAGGAAAAACGTGAGTCTGGCTTGCCGGGATCTTAATTGTTAAACCATCTTCGGCTGTTCCCGGAGCAAATTTGTACAATAGTTTAAATGTTTGATTTTGTGATGTTAAATAATCCGGAAATTTATCCACCAGTTTTTGATCTGGAGAGTTGAGTAAAAGGGTTTCTTTGCTTAATTTCAGAAAATTATCACCTCCCTTTTCCTTGATCATTTTTTTAAGGGTCCTGATATCATATACCTTTTTTAATCTTTCAGAATAGAAATCATATATTACTTCCTCATTCACAAGGACATTCCTTCGTCTGATCTTATCTTCCAGACTGGATACCTTTCTGATTAATTCCTTATTATGCTTAAGAAATGAAAAATTTTCCCTGATCCTGGTTTCTACTAATCCGGCTTGAACAAAGACTCTGTGGGCTTCGTCCGGATCTAAACGCCCATAGGATACTAGTCGCCTGGAAACAATAACAAGGCCAAAAAGGGTTACCTGTTCATATGCTCTTACTTCTCCACGGCTTCTTGACCAATGGGGTTCAGAGTATGATGATCTGCAAAGGTCTCCACCCAGAGGCTCCAGCCATTGGCAATCAATTTGGGCAACTGTGCGGGCAAAAAGCCGGGATGTCTTGACCATCTCAGCGGCCACTATCCAGGAACTTCCTTTATTGAAAATAGTGGAACCGGGAAAAAGCATAATTTCTCTTCCACGGCTTGCCTGGTAAATATTCTTTTCCTTCTGTAGAGCAATATTAGAAAGATGTCCGGTCAGGATTGCACGATGAATAGCAATGTAACGATCCTCAGGCCTGGTATCTTGTTTTATTTCTTTGAAGGCCTGTTCCTGAAGGACTTGCTGTATTTGCTGATGGAGATCATACCATTCCTGCATTCGGACAAAGGAGAGAAAATGTTCCTTACTGAATTTTCTGATTTTGTTCTGGGTCTTAAGCTCTTTTTTAATTTGGTTATAACGATTCCAGATATTTAACAAGGTAATAAAATCAGAAGCAGTATCTTGAAATGCAGCGTGTTTCTGGTCAGCTTGATAGGCCTTATTCATAGGTCTTTCTCTGGGATCACGAATACAAAGGGCAGCAGCGATTACCGTAACTTCTTCTATACAGCCTTCTTTTACTGCCTCCAGAATCATTCGTGAAAGTTTGGGATCAAGCGGCATTCTGGCCATAAGCGAACCCTTTTGAGTTAACTGATAATGTTGGCCATTTTTCACAATAGCTCCGAGTTCTTCCAGGATGGCAAAACTGTCATTGATGCTTTTTTGGCTTGGTTTATCCACAAATGGAAAATCGGAAACATGTCCCAATTTAAGGAAAATCATCCTGAGGATAACTTCCGATAGATTGGCGCGCAGAATTTCAGGTGGAGTGAATTCCTGACGCTGAAGGTAATCTTCTTCTGAATAAAGCCTGATACAAATACCGCCAGATGTCCTTCCACAGCGTCCTTTTCTTTGATCTGCGCTACTTTTGGAGATCAGACTGACAGGAAGGCTGGTTGTTCGGGTTCTGGGTTGATATTGTGAAATCCTTGCTAATCCAGTATCAATTACATACTTTATTCCGGGAATAGTCAGTGAAGTTTCTGCAATATTGGTTGCGACAACAATCTTCTGTCCTGGTAGAGAAGCAAAGACCTGTCGTTGCTGTCTGCCTCTGAGACGCGCAAAGAGAGGCAGAATGGTAATATTTCCAAATTGTCTTGCATCAAGTCGTTCACATGTTTCAAGAATGTCCTGTTCCGTAGGCATAAAGATCAGGATATCTCCTTTGCGCCTTTTTCTTAAGAGTCCTTCTACTGACCACACTGCCATATCTACATGGGTAATGTCATCTGTATCTTCAGGGCCTTCATTCAGAGGCTGATATTCAATTATTACAGGATAGGTTCGTCCCTGGACCTCTATAACAGGGGCATCGTCAAAGGCCCTGGAAAATTTATCCGTATCAATGGTAGCTGAAGTAATTATTAGTTTTAATTCCCTGCGTTTGGGCAGCAGAGTCTTCAGTATACCCAGGAGAAAATCAATGTTCAGATTTCTCTCATGGGCCTCATCAATGATAAGGGCATCATATTCGTTCAGGAAACGATCATACTGAGTCTCGGCAAGAAGGATGCCATCAGTCATGATCTTGATATAGGTTGCAGGATTGGATTTATCTGTGAAGCGAATTTTATAACCTACTGCCTGGCCCAGCTCTACACCTAATTCCATGGCAATTCTCTCCCCTATAGAGATTGCTGCGATTCTCCTTGGCTGAGTGCAACCAATTTTGCCAGCAATACCCTGCCCGGCTTCAAGACACATCTTAGGGATCTGGGTACTTTTTCCCGACCCTGTTTCCCCTGCAATTATGATGACTTGATTCTCAATTATGGCTTGGATAATCTCATCTTTTTTGGCAGTTATGGGGAGATTTTCAGGAAATGTCAGGTCTGGTTTTGATGTAAGTCTTAGCTTTCTTTGTTTGATAGAGGTTTCGAGTCGGTGTTCCAGGGATTGTAATTTCCGGGTAAGGTTGGTTTTTAGGTCTTGTGTTTTTGATTGACGAATAATTGAAGATAATTGTTTTGTAATTATTTGCTGATCTTTTAACAGGGCCTCCGGGATATGCGATTGAAGGCGCCTGATTTTTTTTAAAACAGACAATTTCTAGCCTATAAAAAATAAGGGATTCAGGAAAGAATGGATGTGTATATTCTTTTCTAGGTAGCATAGAATTCAAGGGCTCGCTCAAATGATTTGTTCGAATTTTTTGTTCTGATAGGCGGGTACCTCAACATCAGGCGCCTTTGCCCCAGCCGATCTTCAAATCTTTCATATCTTCTGCCCCATTTCTCTCAAAACATGATCACTTCATAACCTTGCTCCATATAGTAAGCCATATCGGCGGGATGCCGGTCATCCGATAAGACAGGATAAACAATCTGGGCCTTCAGCAATAATCCGTTTAAAATATATTTACTCTCCTTACAAAATAGCGATTAAAAAACTTACGGGAAGTCTGTAATCTTCAGTGCCTGCAAAAAGCGTCTCCTGAAAAAGCAGCTCATACTATAAGGGAAGGGCATTTGCTATCTTATCAGCAAGCTCATGACAAATCTCAAGGCCTTTTTCATCAGGCACATACTGAATTTTTACGCCCGGATCGATTATATCAAACTTCATATCTTCCAGCTCTTTGTTTATCAGCTTCACTGATTCTCCGCTCCAGCCATAAGAGCCAAATGCCGCTCCAATTTTATTTTTGGGCTTAAGACCTTTCATATATGTCAAAAAATCACTGATAGATGGAAACAGACCATTATTCAAGGTAGGGGATCCGACAATAATTGCACCGGCATCAATGACTTCAGCCATGATGTCACTCCTATGACAGCTCCTGAGATGTATCGGTTTCGCATCTACCCCTTTCTGACAAAGGGCGTCTGCAATAGCCTTTGCCATGGTCTCGGTGCTGTGCCACATGGTATCGTAAATGATCAGGGCCTTCCTTTTCGGCTCCTGTCTGCTCCATTCCACATACGCGTTAATGATCTTTCCCGGGTCTTTCCTCCAGATAATGCCATGATCAGGACAGATCATGTCCAGGGGCAGGCCCATCTCTGTGATCTTTTCCACCAGCTTGAGTATCAGAGGGGAATATAGAAGCAGAATATTGGCAAAATATTTCTTTGCATGCGGCATAATTGCATCGCCAATCTGGTCATCAAACATTTCCGGCCCTGCGTAGTGCTGCCCGAATCCATCACTGGAAAAAAGGATCTTGTCCTCATTTACATAGGTAAACATACTATCAGGCCAGTGGAGCATCCTGGTTTCCAGGAATGTAAGAGTCCTTTTTCCCAGGCTCAGTTCCTCTCCATTTTTAACTGGATGGTAATTCCATTTTTGGGGGAAATGGAGGGAAAGATTTTTTTTACCCATCTTTGAGCAATACAGAGGTTTATCTTCTCCGATCTTGCGCATTACTCGCGGCAGCCCGCCAGAATGATCCATTTCCGTGTGATTGCTGATAACGAGGTCTATTTTCCCGGGGGCAATAATTTTACTGATGTTTGCGAGCAATTCATCCGCAAATTCTTTTTTAACCGCATCTATGAGGGTTATCTTTTCATCTATAATCAAATAAGAATTATAAGTGGAGCCTTCGTTAGTTGAATAACCATGAAAATCTCTTATATTCCAGTCTTCAACTCCTACTGAATAAATCCCTTCCGCAATTTCTACAGGATTCATTATTTATTTCTCCTCATTATGAATTTTTATCTTGCCATTGGTAATTAAGGAGAAGACATCTTAAAGGCAACTATACCAAATATATTCAAGGTAAAAAGACTGCCAACTGCCTTGTCTCCTTGTAAATCACTGTTTGTTTTTTTTATATGAAAGAGCTGCTTTAGCTACGATAGATTGTGGCTAAAGACTGGATTGAAGTCTTCGCTTATCTCCCATCTTCCAAGGGAATGACGGAAGACAGTAAAATGTTTGTAACTATTCAGCTAATATCCATTTCATTCTATTTTTTCAAACTGATCCTTTAGCGCTCCACAAATCGGGCATGTCCAGTCATCGGGAAGATTATCAAAAGAAGTTCCGGCATCAATGTCATTGTCAGGGTCTCCCTCATCAGGATCATAAACATATCCACAGACTGTACATTCATACTTATCCATAATTTTTTTCTCCTTATTAAATAAATTAAAGGGATGGTGAAATCATTAAAAAATCATCTCTCCGCCTTGACGGGGAGGGATGAAAAAAGGCAGTTTTCGCTTGGGCGTTATTTAGCTGCTGTCTCAGCTTTCAGGCATTTTGCCATCTGTTTTATCTGATCCAGATCTTTAACCATGGCCGCCCATCCATACCAGTAGGCATAATCGGGATTGGCATGGAAGACACCCTGGTAAGTTCTCATCCGGTGTTTCATATACATCTTGAATAATACCTGCTCAATATGCGAACCGCCGGTCTGATAAAAATGCAGAAAATCGGGATAGGCATAGCTGTAATGCGCAGGCTTTTTAAGGACTCCCGCCTTGTAGAGATCTGCCACAACATTGATGGCCTCTGCCATCAATCGATCTGCCTTCTTGATTATCAGATCGCCTTTTTCGAGTTCTTTTCTTGCATATTTCCCAGAATGACATTGTCTGCAGGTCTTGATCATTTTTTTTCGTTCAACGGTCCAGTCTTTTGCCGTAAGTCTTGCCATATCAGCCGCCTTGACGACATCCAGACGTCCCGTTGGTTTTCCATCGGGAGAGAGAACTCCAAGAGCCTTAAGGATTGTCGCCTGATCGGAAGCCCACTGCTTATCTTTGGGCAGGGGGAGCTTTACCCCAAGAAATCCCCAGGCCACCTTATTGGTATGAGTGCCTTTAGGGAGATGACATGTCTGACAGGTAGGGGCTGCCGCGTCTTCAGGCAGTCTGCCTGTTTCTTTCAAATGGTATCTCACTCCATGTTTGGAGCTTTCATACATCTCATACTGTGGATGGTCAAAACCCATGTGGCAGGTCTGGCATGCCTTGGGATCCTGTGCCTCTTTTTTGGAGAAGGTATGGCGGGTATGACATTCATCACAGGAATTGGTACGATAGGTATAACCCTTGTCACGCAGCTCCTTTTTCTGGGCATCGGTTTTGATACCCATATTATGGCATCCACCGCAGCCCTTTCCTCCCTCCATCAACTCGTCTGGCTCCATATGCGTAACTGGCAGGGCATTCATCGATGTCCAGCCCATATTATGCTTTCCCTTGGCAAACTGATCAAACTGATCCTCATGACATTCAGCGCATGTGCTTTCAATAGGCATCTTGGCCAGGGCAACATTTTCTTTTTTATTATGAGAAGAGCCATGACAGAAGGAGCAGGTTACATCATTGCTGCTATGTTTACTGGCCTCCCAGTCCTTTACAAGCAGAGGAGTAACCTTTTTGTGACATTTGATACAAGATTCTCCCTCCGCCCATGTCAAACAGGGAATTGTAATTATCAAAACAATTACAGCAGATAGGATATTGAAAGAATATTTCTTCATATTAATTCTCCTCTTAGGTAGAGCCTGAACAAAAACTGCCAATTTTCCCAATCTCGGCATCAGGCAAAATTTTAATCCTTAAAACATATCAATATATTCCTGCGGTTAAAATTTTTGCCTTCCTTGAACTTGAAAAATTATCCTGTTTTCGCCTTGACGCTAGATATTATTTCTAACCTTGACTTAGAACCATGTGTTCATAATCAAGGATATGTACCCCTTTTTAGCCCTCCACTGCAAACCGCTTTCCCTGACTTTCAGGATACCAAGTATTTTACTGTAAAATATTTTATTTTACTCCCCCACGCTCCTGAAAGTCAATTTTTTTTTTGGGGGAGGCAGACATGGTAACGTCAAAGTCAGCATCGGATATTTGGCAACAAGAATCCTGATGAGGCTGCATCTTATATGGATAGTGAAGAAAAAGACTGTATTGGCTATATGCCGATTAATCGTAAGGCCATATGGGGTTTTGCTGCCATGTCACTGAGTGCTTTGGCAATATTTTTTTTTGCCCGATAAGACGCAATATGCTAATGACAAAACTGCGCAAAGTGGCCATCACACGAGGTTCGGACTTTTTGCTCATTTGAAATCAATCCTCATCAAAAGTTACATCACGAACATAATGGCTTTTATTTTCAATACCCCAATGTCCGCGGACCA
>Ga0209345_10006688_pt1 | contig 10389 bp, 11 predicted proteins | sample Cruoilmetagenom7_FD_187294 | JGI IMG/M metagenome (GOLD analysis project Ga0209345, IMG submission 187294) | Oil polluted marine microbial communities from Coal Oil Point, Santa Barbara, California, USA - Sample 7 (SPAdes) (version 2) | ecosystem: Environmental > Aquatic > Marine > Oil seeps ... | reverse complement strand
ATCCGCGCCGAGGCGCAGGCGGCGGGGGTCGAAGATGACCTTGGCCTCGATGCTGCCAGTTCCTCGGCCGAGGCGCTGACCCGGATCGACGCCTTCGTCTGCGACATCAAGGAAAGCCAATACGGCGATGGCCTCCACATCTTTGGCGCGGGCGAAGGCGAATGGGATGGGCTGCTGACCGCGCTTGCGGGGCGGCGCGTCACTGCTGGTCCTTCCGGCTCCCCCTATCGCGGGCGCTCGGATGTGCTGCCCACGGGGCGCAACCTCTATGCCGTCGATCCGCGCGGCGTGCCCAGCCGGGCCGCCCATGCGCAGGGGGTGAAACTGGCCGAGGAACTGCTCAGGCGGCATCTGCAAGACAACGGCGATTGGCCGCGCGGGCTGGTGATTGATCTTTGGGGGTCGGCCACCATGCGCACGGCGGGCGAAGAGGTCGCTATGGCCATGCATCTCGCCGGTCTTGCGCCGAAATGGGACGAAGGCAGCGAGCGGGTGTCGGGCTTTGAGGTACTGCCACTGACCCTGCTGGACCGTCCGCGCATTGACGTGACGCTGCGCATCTCGGGCCTGTTCCGGGATGTGTTTCCGGGGCTGGGACAGATCTTCGAGGCAGGCGCCGCAGCATTGGCCGAGCGCGAAGAAGCGCCCGACATGAACCCCTACCTCACTCGCACGCCGCGCGTCTTTGGCCCCAAGCCCGGCCTTTACGGCGTGAACATGGAAGCGGCTCTGCAAGACTACTCGGACGCAGGTCGCGCCGCGGCGGGGGAGGCGTGGCTGAGCGGCTCCGAATGGGCGATCAACGCCCAAGGCGAAGCGCATCAGGACCGCGCCGCGCTGGAGGCGCAGTTGCACCGCGCCGATGGCTTTGCCCATGTGCAGGACTTGGCCGAAAGCGATATCCTGCTCGCGTCGGACTATGCCAGCCACGAAGGCGGTTTTGCCGCCGCGATGGCGCATCTGGGTGCGCAGAAGCCCGCGATGTACCACCTTGACCACACCCGCGCAGGCAGCCCCCGCGCGCGGTCGATGCCCGAAGAAATCGCCCGCGTCGTGCGCGCCCGTGCCGCCAACCCCGGCTGGGCCAGCGGCATGATGCGCCACGGTTTTCGCGGCGCGGCAGAGGTGGCGGCGACGCTCGACAACCTCGCCGCCTTTGCGCATCTGACGCGCGAGGTGCCTGCGCATCTCTTTGACCTTTATTTCGATGCCACGCTGGGCCGCGACGATCTGGTGGCCTTTCTGGAGGCCGAGAACCCCGCCGCTTTGCAGGCCATGCGCGACCGTTTCGCAGCCCTTCGAGACGCAGGGCTTTGGATGACCCGCCGCAATTCGATCTCGGCCACCTTGGACGGGGTGGAGTGAGCACGGTTCCCGTCATCAAGGGCTGGTGCCCCGGCGCGCTGCGGCCAATGCTGTCGGGCGATGGGCTGGTGGTCCGCCTCCGGGTGCCGCAGGGGCGGTTGACCCCAGCCCAAGCACGTGGCGTCGCAGAACTGGCGCTGCGGTATGGCAACGGGATGCTCGACCTGTCGAACCGGGGCAATCTGCAACTGCGCGGGATTGATCCCGAGCGGCGTGAGGGGCTGATCGACGCGCTTCGTGCGCTAGCATTGATTGATGTGAATGAGGGGGCTGAACGGCGGCGCAACCTCATGGTGATGCCCTTCTGGCAAGCGGGCGATGATACGGATCATCTGACCCAGCAGTTGACCGTCGCTGCGCAGAGCCACGCGCTGCCCGCTGTCTCCAGCAAATTCGGCTATGCGGTCGATGCCGGGGCGCAGCCGGTGTTGCAGGCAGACCCCGCCGACATTCGATTTGAGCGGGCGGCGGACGGGCGGCTTTTGCTCTGCGCTGAGGGGGCGGAGATGGGAAAGCCCATCTCCCGCGATACCGCCGTGACCGAGGCCATCGCTTTGGCCGCATGGGTTCGCGCGCAGGGTGCCACCCGTGCCGCCCACGCATTAGAGGCGGGGGCGACCTTACCTCCCGGTTTCGACCATCCCCGCCAAAGCGCCCTCAGCACTCCGACGCTCGGCCTTTATCCGGCGGGGGCGCTGGTCGCCTGCGCTTTTGGTCAGATGGACGCGGAAACGCTCACCGCCCTTGCCGACCTCGGCCCTTTGCGCCTGACCCCGTGGCGGATGGTGCTGATCGAAGGTGCCACCGAACTCCCCGACTTGCCTAGCCTTATCACCGATGCCGCCGACCCGCTCTTGCGCGTTGTCGCCTGTATCGGCGCGCCCGGTTGCGCACAGGGCCGGGGCGAGACGCGCGGGCTGGCGCGGCGCCTTGCTGCCGTGGTGCCAAAGGGGCAACGCCTGCATGTCTCGGGCTGCGCCAAGGGCTGCGCCGCGCCGCGTGCCACAGACATCACCCTGACCGCCACCGCGCCAGCGCGCTATGACCTCATCCAAGAGGGTCGCGCCGATGCCCCACCTGACCTGCGCGGGCTGTCCCCCGCCGCCATCGCCTCTTACCTTAGAAAGTCCGCCGATGCCCCATAGCTATATCACCGACGGTGCCGAGATTTACCGCCAGTCCTTTGCCACCATCCGTGCCGAGGCGGCGCTAGCGCGTTTCACCCCCGAAGAAGAGATCGTCGCCGTGCGCATGATCCACGCCGCGGGCATGGTCGGGCTGGAGGAACACATCCGCTTTTCCGAAGGCATGGCCGTGGCCGCGCGGGCGGCGCTGGAGGACGGCGCGCCGATCCTCTGCGACGCCTACATGGTCAGCGAAGGCATCACCCGCAAACGCCTGCCGCGCGAGAATGAGGTGATCTGCACCCTGCGCGACCCCTCAGTGCCGGATTTGGCCGCCGAGATGAGCAACACCCGCTCCGCCGCCGCGCTGGAACTGTGGCGGCCGCATCTGAAAGGCGCGGTGGTGGCCATCGGCAATGCGCCGACGGCGCTGTTTCACCTGCTCAACATGCTCGAAGACCCCGACTGCCCGCGCCCGGCGGCGATCATCGGCTGCCCGGTGGGCTTCATCGGCGCGGCGGAATCGAAAGATGCGTTGATGCAAGATTTGCCAGTGCCTTCGATGATCGTGCAGGGGCGTTTGGGCGGCTCGGCGATCACCGTGGCGGCGGTGAACGCGCTGGCAAGCAGGGTGGAATGAAGATGGGCAAGGTTATCTGCGCGGGCCTCGGCCCCGGCGACCCGGAACTGATGAGCGTGAAATCCGACCGCGCCATTCGCGGCGCGCGGCATTTGGCGTATTTCCGCAAGAAAGGCCGCGCGGGCCAGGCGCGCCGGATCGTCGAAGGGATGCTTCGCGACGACGTAGTGGAATATGCGATGGAATATCCCGTGACCACGGAGCTGCGGTTCGATTCGCCCGAGTATCGCGCCCAGATGGTCACCTTTTACGAGGAATGGGCCGACCGGCTCGAAGCACTGGCGCAGGATCACGAGGTGGTTGTGCTGTGTGAGGGCGACCCTTTCTTCTACGGCTCCTTCATGCACCTGCACACCCGGCTTCAGGGCCGCGCCGAGGTCGAGGTGCTGCCCGCGATCCCCGGTATGGTGGGCTGCTGGAACGCGCTGGATACGCCCTTCACTTGGGGCGATGACGTGATGACCGTGCTGATGGGCACATTGCCCGAGGCCGAACTAACCGAGCATATGAAACGCGCTGATGCGCTGGTGGTGATGAAGACGGGCCGCAACCTGCCAACTGTGCGCCGTGCACTGGCGGCGGCGGGCAAGCTGGACGACGCATGGCTGGTGGAGCGTGGCACCATGCCCGATCAGCGGGTGGCGAAACTTGCCGAAGTGGCCGATGACGACTGCCCCTATTTCGCAATCGTCTTGGTCCACGGTCAGGGCCGCAGACCGGAGGCAGACACATGAGCGGCACTCTTTTTATCGCGGGGCTTGGCCCCGGTGACGCGGCACTGGTCACGCCCGAGGTGACCGAGGCGCTGGCGCAGGCCACCGATGTCATTGGCTATATCCCTTATGTTGCCCGCGTCGCCCCGCGCGAAGGGCTGACGCTGCATCCCACAGACAACCGCGTGGAGTTGGACCGCGCGACCCATGCGCTGCAATTGGCACAGGCTGGTGCGCGGGTAGTGGTAGTGTCTTCCGGCGATCCGGGCGTCTTTGCCATGGCCTCGGCGGTGTTCGAGGCGGTGGAGCGTGACCCGGCGTTCGAGAGCGTCGACATTCGAGTGCTGCCCGGTATCACGGCGATGCTGGCGGCGGCAGCGCGGCTCGGTGCGCCCTTGGGTCATGATTTCTGTGCGATCAACCTCAGTGATAATCTTAAGCCTTGGACGATGGTCGAGCACCGTCTGCGGATGGCCGCGCGGGCGGATTTCGCCATGGCCTTCTACAACCCACGCAGCAAGTCGCGGCCCCATCAGTTTGCCGAAGCGCTGGACATTCTGCGCGCCGAATGCGGGCCGGATCGGCTGATCACCTTTGCTCGCGCCGTTACCACACCCGACGAGGCGTTCAACACCGTCACATTGGGCGAGGCCACACCGGAAATGGCGGATATGCGCACCGTGGTAATCGTCGGCAATTCAGCGACGCGCCGGGTTGGGCGCTATGTCTATACGCCGCGCAGCGCGGTATGATGTAGCCAATGCATCACCTCGGTCACATCATTGGCGGCCACCTCGCCCGGCAGGACGGGCCGGTCGGCCAAAATCACCGGCAGGCCAAGCGCGCGGGCGGCATCCAGCTTGGCCCGCGCGCCGGAGCCACCGGCGTTCTTGGCGACCAAATGGGTGATCGCATGGGTCTGCATCAATGCGGTATCCCCCGCCACGTCGAACGGCCCGCGGGCCAGCACGACCGTCGCCCGTGGCAGCGGCAGCGGATCTTGCGGCGGATCGACGAGGCGCAGCAGGTAGCGGTGCTGCGGTTTCGCGGCAAAAAGCGCCAGTTGCTGCTTGCCGATGGCCAGAAACACCCGCGCCGGGCTGTCGGGCAGGGCGGCGGGCAGATCGGTGATATCGGGTACAAAGGTCCAATCGTCGCCCTCCTGCGGCTCCCACGGGGGGCGCTCGAACCGCACCAGCGGCAGGTCTTGTCGGGCGCAGGCGACAAAGGCATTGTTGCTCATCCCTGCGGCAAAGGGATGGGTGGCGTCGACGACGTGTGTGATCGCCTCGGCCTTGAGGTAGGCCACCAGCCCGGCCACGCCGCCAAACCCGCCGACGCGGGTGGGCAGGGGCTGGGCCACCGGACTGTCGGTGCGTCCGGCATAGGAAAACACCGCGTCGATATCGGCTTTGACCAAGGCGCGAGCAAGGGCGCTGGCTTCGGTGGTGCCACCCAAAAGAAGGACGCGCATAATGGGTGACCCTTGGCTCAGCATCATCGGAATGCCCGACGATAGCGCGGATGCCTTGCCCCCGGCAAGCCGCGCGGCGCTGGCTGGGGCCGAGGTGATCTTTGGCGGGCCGCGTCACTTGGAACGGGCGGCTGTGGGCATGCGCGGGCGCGCTTGGCCGGTGCCTTTCTCTGTCGAGCCGGTGCTGGCCGAGCGGGGCAGGCGGGTGGTGATGCTGGTCTCGGGCGATCCCTTTTGGTTTGGCGCGGGCGGCAGCATCGTCGGTGCGCTGGACCCGAGCGAATGGCGCAGCCTGCCCGCGCCCTCGACCTTCTCGCTGGTGGCCAATGCGCTTGGCTGGCGGCTTGAGGAAGTCTCGTGCCACGGGCTACACGCGGCACCGCTGGCGCAATTGCGCGGTGTGTTGCGTCCCAAGGGGCGGATGATCTGCTTGCTACGTGATGGGGACGCGCCTGCAGCACTGGCGGAGTTTCTCTGCGAACAGGGCGCAGGTACGGCGCAAATGCATGTGGCCGAACGGCTTGGCGGCCCCGATGCGCGGCTGCGCGCGGTGCAGGCCGATGGGTTTGATCTGACGGATGTGCAAGCCCCCGTGGCTGTTGGCGTGGACCTACCCGAAGGCATCGGCTTGCCCCGCACCCCCGGCCTGCCGGATGATTGCTTTGCGAGCGATGGCCAAATCACCAAAGCGCCAGTGCGGGCGTTGACGCTTTCGGCCCTCGCCCCCCGGCCCTTAGACCTGCTGTGGGACATCGGCGCGGGCAGCGGCTCGGTCTCGGTCGAGTTCTGTCTTGCGGGCGGTCACGCCATCGCCTTTGAACAACACGCCGCGCGGGTGGAGAATATCACCCGCAACATCGCAGATTTCGGCCTGCCCGCTCGGATGCAGGTCGCCCATGGCCGCGCACCGGAGGTCTGGGCGGGACATCCTGTGCCTGACGTTGTCTTCGTCGGCGGCGGTGGCAACGCGGCGCTTTACGATGCCCTGCTGCCTGCGTTACCAGCGGGCACGCGGCTGGTCGCCAATGGGGTGACGCTGGAAACCGAGGCGCTTTTGGCGCAGCTTCACGCGGCGCATGGGGGCAGTCTTTTGCGGATCGAACTGGCGCAGGCGGCACCTTTGGGCCGGATGCGCGGCTGGCAGCCGCTGCGGCCCGTGGTACAATGGAGCGTGACACTATGAGGATGGCCGGGATCGGATTTCGGGGCGCGGCAAGCGTGGCGTCATTGCGCGATGCGCTGGCACGGGCAAACCCCGAGGGCCTCAAGATCGACGCGCTGGTGACCGAAGCGGCAAAGGCCCGCGCGACCGTGTTTCGCGACTTTGCCCAAGAACTCGGCGTGCCGGGGCTGGGCATCACCACCGAGGATTTGGGCCGTATGATCACACCTACACAATCGGCCCGGATCGAAGACCGCTTTGGCACCGGATCACTCTCGGAAGCCGCCGCTCTGGCCGCTGCCGGGCCGGGGGCCGTATTGGTTGCCGAGCGCGTCGTTTCGGGCGATGCCATGGCAACTGCGGCGATTGCCGAGACGAAAGGAAAAACACCGTGACTGTACATTTCATCGGAGCGGGCCCGGGGGCGGCGGACCTTATCACCCTGCGCGGGCGCGACCTGATCGCGGCCTGCCCGGTCTGCCTCTATGCCGGATCGCTGGTGCCCGAAGCACTGCTGAGCCATTGCCCCGAGGGCGCGCGGATCGTCAACACGGCGCGTCTGTCGCTGGACGACATCATGGAAGAAATTGCAGCCGCCGCTGCCGCAGGGCATGACGTGGCGCGGCTGCATTCTGGCGATCTGTCGGTCTGGTCGGCGATGGGCGAACAGCTGCGCCGCTTGCGCGAGATGGGCATCGCCTATGATGTCACGCCGGGGGTGCCGTCCTTTGCCGCTGCGGCGGCTGAGTTGGGGGCCGAATTGACCCTGCCGGGCGTGGCGCAATCGGTCATCCTCACCCGCACCTCGGGCCGCGCCACCGCGATGCCGGAAGGGGAGACACTCGCCAATTTCGCCCGCACCGGGGCGACGCTGGCCATCCATCTGTCGGTCCATGTGCTGGATAAAGTCGTCGAAGACCTGACGCCGCATTACGGCGCCGACTGCCCTGTTGCCGTGGTCTGGCGCGCAAGCTGGCCCGATCAGCGCATCGTCAAAGCGACGCTTTCAACCCTGCGCACCGAGGTCGGCGAAGAAATGGCCCGCACGGCGCTGATCCTCGTGGGCCGCGCTCTCGGCGCTGAGGATTTCGGCGAGAGCCGCCTTTACGCCGCTGACTATGACCGTCGCTTCCGCCCCGTCGGCGCCGAGCCGCGTTTCCCGGAGACCTCTTCATGATCCCCCCCGGCCTGCTGATTTCCGCCCCCGCTTCCGGCACGGGCAAGACGACCCTGATGCTGGGCCTGCTGGCCGCGCTGCGTGCCGAAGGTGTCGCGGTGCAGCCGTTCAAAAGCGGACCGGACTACATCGATCCGGCCTTTCACACGGCGGCGTCGGGGCGGGCGTCGTTCAACCTTGATAGTTGGTCGATGGACCGCGCGCGGATCGAAGGGCTGGTCGGCAATGCCGATGGGGCTGAATTGATCCTTGGCGAAGGGTCGATGGGGCTGTTTGACGGTGTGGCCAAGCCGGGCGCCTGTGGCAATGGCGCCAGCGCCGATGTCGCGGCGCTGATGGGCTGGCCGGTGGTGCTGGTGCTGGATGTGTCGGGCGCGGCGCAATCGGTGGCGGCCACGGCGCTTGGCTTTCGCGAGATGCGGCCCGATGTGAAACTGGCAGGCGTGGTGCTGAACCGCGTCGCCTCCCCCCGGCATGAAACCTTGGTCCGCGCGGGGATGGAGGCTGTGGGCATTGAGGTTTTCGGCGCGCTCCCACGCCGGGTCGAGATCGAAATGCCAGAGCGTCACCTTGGGTTGGTGCAGGCCGGAGAGCAGGAGAACTTGCCCGATCTGTTGGGGCAGGCGGCAGCTTTCGTTGCCGCGCATGTCGATATCCCCGCGCTTCGGGCCGCCGCGCGGGGCACCTTGCAGAACCCGCCTGCGCCCACAAAGATCACCCCGCCCGGACAGCGCATTGCGCTGGCGCAGGACAACGCTTTTGCCTTTGTCTATCCACATTTGCTGGCGGGATGGCGGGCGGCGGGGGCGGAGGTTTTGCCCTTCTCCCCGCTGGCCGATGAGGCCCCCGACGACAGCGCCGATTGCTGCTGGCTACCCGGCGGCTATCCTGAGCTTCATGCAGGCAAGCTTGCCGCCGCTGTACATTTCCGCAAGGGGCTGCGCGACTTCGCCGAGACGCGTCCCGTGCATGGAGAATGCGGGGGCTATATGGCGATGGGCGCAGGCATCATCGACAAAGAAGGCACGCGTCACGAGATGGCGGGGCTTCTGGGGCTGGAGACATCCTTTGCCAAGCGCAAGATGCATCTGGGTTACCGTCAGGCCGATCTAAACGCGCCGATCCCCGGCCATTCCGCGCGGGCCGAATTGCGGGGCCATGAGTTCCACTATGCCACGATCCTTGCCGAGCCCGACGCGCCGCTGGCCCGCATCACCGACGCCAATGACCTTGAGGTGCCCGAGACTGGTTCGGTGCGTGAGTTCGCGGGCGGCGGGCGTGCCACGGGGACGTTCTTTCACATGATTGCGGCGCTGTGATGGGGGGCTTCGTTTCCTTTGTCTCCTCCGGCCCCGGTGATCCGGAACTGCTGACCGTCAAAGCCGTGGCGCGGTTGCAGGCGGCTGATGTGGTGCTGTTCGATGACCTGAGCGCGGGGCCGATCTTGGAGCACGCGCGGGCCGATGCCGACCTCATTGGCGTGGGCAAACGGGCCGGGCGCGCCTCGCCCAAGCAAGATCATGTGAGCCGGGTGCTGGTCGATCACGCTCAGGCCGGGCTGAATGTCGTGCGGTTGAAATCCGGTGACAGCGGCATGTTCGGGCGGCTGGAGGAAGAGATCATCGCGCTGCGGGCAGCGGATATCCCTTTCGAGATCGTGCCGGGCGTGACCGCCGCCTCCGCCGCCGCCGCGACCGCAGGCATCCCGCTGACCCGCCGCATGACGGCGCGGCGGGTGCAATTCATTACCGGCGCAGATGTGACTGGCGAACTGCCGAGTGATGTGAACATGGCCGCCTTGGCCGATCCGATGGCGACCACCGTGGTCTATATGGGCAAACGCACCTTTGCCGGGCTTGCCGCGCGGCTGATCGAACACGGGTTGCCCGGCACCACGCCCGCGCTGCTGGCCGAGGCGGTTTCGACTCCGGCGGAGAAGGTGCAGCGCTTTACCATCGAAACTCTGGCGCGCCATCTGGAGAGCGCCAGCAGCACCACGCCCGCGCTGATCTTTTACGGGCCTTTGGCCGAGTTCGAAGTGTGAAAGTCTTCGTTTGCACCTCTTGCACCGACGATGGCGGCTTTCTGGACGTGGTCCGCGCCGGATTGTCTGACGTGGCGGTCGAGGGCATCGACTGTATGTCAGGCTGCACACGGGCGCAGACGGTTGCCTTTCGCGCGCCGGGCAAGGTGGCCTATCTGTTCGGAGAGATCACGGAAGCCGACATGGATGATCTGCGCCGCTTCGTGACGCTCTATGCCGCCTCTTCTGATGGCACATTCCCCGATGCGCGGGTGCTCGGTGGGCTGCGTTTGAAGGCGATCGCGAGGATACCGGGATGACTGATCTGGAACTGACATTGATCGGCATCGGCACCGGCAACCCTGAGCATCTGACGCTGCAAGCGATCCGGGCGATGAACGCGCAAGACCTGATCCTGATCCCGCAAAAGGGGGCGGGCAAGGACGATTTGGCAGGTCTCCGGCGCAGTATCTGCGACGAGGTGCTGACCAATGAGGCGGTGCAGATCGTCGGCTTCGACCTACCCGTGCGTGACCCCGCGATTGAGGAGTATCGCGCCCGCGTCGACCAGTGGCATGACGCGATCGCGGATGCCTGGCGCGCGGCAATGGCGCAGCATCCAACGGCGCGGCGGGTGGCGCTGCTGGTCTGGGGCGATCCGTCGCTCTATGACAGCACCCTGCGCATCGCCGCGCGGCTGGATCCTGCACC
>Ga0209345_10006687_pt1 | contig 10389 bp, 7 predicted proteins | sample Cruoilmetagenom7_FD_187294 | JGI IMG/M metagenome (GOLD analysis project Ga0209345, IMG submission 187294) | Oil polluted marine microbial communities from Coal Oil Point, Santa Barbara, California, USA - Sample 7 (SPAdes) (version 2) | ecosystem: Environmental > Aquatic > Marine > Oil seeps ... | reverse complement strand
ACCGGCGCGCGGCTTGACCATTCGCCCGGAGATCAGCGCATCGAGCGCACCGATCCACTCATGGCCGGTCATGGTCAGCATCGAGCCGCTGTCACGGGTTTCAAGCAGAACGGCGGCGAGATCGGCGCCGGCTTCATCACCCCAGAGCGCATCCAGCGCACCGGTGTCATCGATGCAGATCCGCTCCAGCGCCTCAGCAGTCAGGGCTGCGAATTTGCCGATCGGGATCTCGTTGGTGACGCCGGCGCCGGCGCGTTCGACCAGAAGCGAGGTGAGCGGCGACAGCGCATCGGAAGCGCGAGCGGCGAAGTCGCGGGCCTGATCCGCTTCATCATCGCCGATGCGTTTCAACCATTGCGCCGCATGGCGATCTTGCCGGCCCGCGTCGCGCGCACTGACGAGGGCTTCGAGCTCGTCAATGTCGGCCGAGCCGCTGCCGCCGCGCAATGCGATCCGCTCGACAAAACCGGCGCGGGTTTTCGCCTCACGGCGGGAGAGGCCAAAGCGGGCCAGCGGGTGCTTGATGAGGGCTGCAATCGCCACCGGATCGCCCGGAGTGAAGGCCACATGCACCGCCAGCCGTGCCAGTCCGCCCTGCAGGCTCGACGTCAGGGGAGACCCGCCCGAATCATTGGCTTCGATCCCGTAACGGGCCAGTTCCGTCACCACGCGGCGGGCCAGGTTGCGGTCGGGAGTGACAAGCGCCGCTGTCGGCTCGGGGACACCGGGGCGCGGTTCAAGCGCACGGCGCATGGCGGATGCCAGGGCGGATGCTTCCTCGCGCTCGTTGGCGGCCTCGACCAGGCTGACATTCTCAAACCCCGGACCAATCGAGCCGGGATCGGGCAGAAAGCCTGCCTCGCCCCAGGCTTCCGTGGCGACGGCCGGCAGCAAGGCATGCGACACCATCGTGCGGCGAACTTCCAGTTCGGGCGTAAGCCGGCCCAGTTCCGGGATGCTCTCGATCCCGCCGGTCTCGACGCCGCAGCTGTTGAGCAGGGTGAGAAGACCGTATTGCGGATGGCTGCGGATGGCGACATCAACTAGAACACGGCCATCATCGGATTGCCGGGTCAGGGCCGCCTCGGTCAACGCCTGCCAGTGCGACGGCCGCATGGCATGATCGAGGCCGGGCAGCACCACGGCTCCATGGGGCAAATGGGCGACGGTGGCGATCAGCCGGGCCGTCGATGGCCGGGTACCGGTCGAACCGGCAACGATGACCGGCCGATCGGCCGGGGATTCGGCGAGGCCGCGGGTGAAGACATCCAGCATCGCATTGTGATGGCGGGCCGGGCTGGAACGGTGGATTTCATTGAGAAGCGCGGGCCAGAACTCGCGGGCGATCTTGAGAAACTCGGCTGTCAGCTGCCACCATTGCTGCAGATCCGCAGACGCGACGTTATCGAGACCGGCAAAATCGCACTCCTCGGTCTCCACCGCCTGGATCAGGTCCGACAGGGCGCGGCCAAGCCAGATGGCATCCGCCGGATTGGCGGGTGCAACCAGCGGCACGCCGCCGAGATGATCCCGGACCGTCTGCGGCAGCGCCTGTTTCCAGGCCAGCACCAGGTCTGCCAGCCGCAGGGTGGCGGCAATCGGCGGGATCGGCGGATCCAGCGCCAGTGTTTCGGGGTCGGCGGAATCCAGGAATCCGGCATCGTCGTCGGTTTCACCCAGGGGGCGAATTGACGGCAGGATGGCCGAACCCTTGCCGATGAGATCGGTGAGTTCGGACCGAAGCACCCTTGCGGCACGCCGTGTCGGCACGAACACCGTGGCGCCGGCCAGGGACAGCGGATTCTCGGGGTCATAGGCGAGGCCCGGGACCAGTCCACCGCCGATGATCTGGCCGGCAAGCGTGGCGAGGAAATCCACACCGGGCGGAATGGTTGCAATACGGGGGGTCGGCCGGGTCACTGGACCACTTCGCCGAGATAGGCGGACCGGGCAGCTTCGGCCTCACCGATTGCCTCGGGCGTGCCGACGGTCAGCCAATGCCCCCGCATCGCCGTGCCGAACAGGCGGCCCTGGCTTATTGCCGCGTCGAAACAGCGGTTGAGGGAAAAGCGCCTCTCGGAGATACCCTTGAAAATGCGCGGATGAAGCACAATCGCGCCGGCATAGATAACCGGATCACCGTCTCCCTTGTAGCGATGCAGGCGGCCGTCTGCGGCTATAGTGAAATCACCGGCGCCGGTATGGCCCGTTGCCTGGTCGAGCCGGGCGGTCATCAACAAGATATCCATTGATTCGGGGTCGAAACGATCCATCATCCGGGCAAGATTATCCGGTGTGGCTCCGGGTTCTTCAAGCCAGAACGTATCGGCGTTGAGAACCAGGAACGGCTCGTTCCCGAGCATCGGCAGGGCATTGACGATGCCGCCGCCCGAATCGAGAAGTTCCGCGGTTTCATCGGATATGCGGATGTCGGCACCGGGCCATGCCGAAAGCCAGTCGACCAGAAGCGGCGCGAGATAATGCACGTTGACGACAATATTGCTGACACCGGCCCGGCCGAGCGCCTCCAGCCCGTAGGTGATCAGCGGCTTTCCCGCCACCTCGACCAGAGGCTTGGGCAGTGTCTCGGTGATCGGACGCATGCGGGTGCCAAGCCCCGCGGCCAGGATCATGGCGGTCTTGATGGTCATCGCTCGGGCAATTCCGGTTTATGATTCGCTCTGCCCGATACCAGCCTTTGCGAACCAGTTACGCAAGGGTTGGAGCGCCGGATGAGCCAGGGAAGCCGCAATATAGGCCTCCATTCGCGGCAAATGCCGCAAATATCCGGGTTTTCCATCCCGCTGCTTGAGACGGACAAAGATGCCGAGGATTTTTGCGGCGCGCTGGGCAGCCATGATCGCATAGGCTTCGCGGAACCCGGCCTCGTCAAAACCCGGACCCGCCGAGTGCCGGGCTGCGATGTAACGCTCCAGCAGCCGACCGGCGAGATCCGGATCGACGGTCACCCGTGCATCCTGGCACAGCGAAGCCACGTCATAGGCAGCCGGGCCGATCATCGCGTCCTGAAAATCGATGATGCCGAGCCGGTCAAACCCGGTCTTCCCGGCCCGCCAGATCAGGTTGGGCGAGTGATAGTCGCGCAGGACCAGCGCTTTCTCGGCATTTTCGAGACGCCCGAACAGTTCACGCCAGAGCGCGAGATATTGCTGGCGCTCCTGTTCGGGAACTGCCGCACCGCGCCGCCATGGAAGGTACCAGTCGGTAAGCAGCTCGACTTCGATCTGCATGGCGCGGGGATCGTAAGCCGGCACATGATGGAGTGTACTGCCGACGAGAAGCGGGCCTGGAAGCTCCTTGCCGTGCAACCCGGCGAGACAATCGATCGCCAGGCCATAGCGTTCCGGATCGGGGTTTCCGGCGGTGTCGAGGACGCCTTCCGTGCCGAGGTTTTCGATCAGCAGAAATCCCTGATCGAGATCCTCGGCAAGAATTTCCGGTGCTGCGAAACCCTGCGAGCGCAGCCAGCGGGCGATCGCGACGAAGGGAACCACATCTTCGGCCAGATGGGCGATCTGCGAATAGGGCAGACCGTCGCGCACCGGCGGGCCATCGGGTTGCCGCGGCGCGTTCATCAAAATGACCGGATCCTGCCCCTGCGGCCTGATGGTCTCGTAGGTGCGTGACGACGCATCGCCCTGCAGATGACGGCGGATCACCGGGCAGTCGAGATTTGCCGCTAGAAAGGCACGGGCGGCGCGGGAGCGTTCCAGCCTGGCAACAAAGGGTTCCGGTGCCGAAATTGTCACGGTGCGACTGTCACCGATGCCGTCAAACCGCATCATGACCTTGTCATCAGGCAGCAGTTCAAGCGCCTTTTCCGGCCATTCGACCAAGGCCGCGCCTTCGGCCAGCGCATCATCGAGGCCGAGTTCATCAAGCTCTTCGGGCGATCCGATGCGGTAGAGATCCAGATGCGCGACCGGCAACCGCAACTGGTAGCTCTGCACCAAGGTGAAGGTGGGGCTTGGGGCTTCGAGGTCCGGATCGTCGGCAATCGCGCGGATCAGCGCCCGGGCGAATGTCGATTTTCCGGCGCCAAGGTCGCCCGACAGGCACAGGCAATCGCCCTGCTTGAGAGCAAGCGAGACGTCTTCGGCAAACAAGGCTGTTGCTTCAGGGTTTTCCAGTTCCACGCGGAGGGGCGCAGGTGCCATCAAGGCTTACTCGGCCGCGTCGCGGGCAAGCGGACGGCTGGAGGGGAAGCGGCAGACAATGGTCGCGCCGCCTTCTTCGCCGCCCTCGATGGAGACCGTGCCGTTGTGCAGGCCGACAAAGCTCTGGACGATGGACAGGCCGAGACCGGCACCACGGCGGCGTCCGGACTGACCGTTGGTCTCGAAACGGGCAAAGACATCCTTGCGCGCGTCTTCGGGGATACCGGGGCCGGAATCGGTCACCGAGAAACAGATCGCATCGTCTTCCTGGCGGCAGCTCAACCGCACCACGGAACCATCGGGCGCGAAATTCGCCGCATTCATCAAAAGCTTGAACAGGATCTGCTTGAGCCGCTGGTGATCGCCGATCATCTCGGCCGGAGCTCCGGCGGTGTCGATGTCGAGCGACAGATCGTTTTCCTTGAGACGGTCGGCGATCTGCTCACCTGCCTCGGCAAAAAGGGCCGGAATATTTACCACGCCGGTGTCGAGGCGCATGATACCGGCATCGACGGTGGCAAGATCAAGGATGTCGTTGACGATGGTCAGCAGGACGGAAGACGATGTGGCGATGTGATCGAGATATTCGGACTGGCGCTCGTTGAGTTCGCCAATTCCGGGGGTCTGCAGCAGTTCGGTGAAGCCGATGATGTTGGTCAGCGGCGAGCGCAGCTCATAGGAAACGTGCTGGACGAAATCATTCTTCAGCGCGTCGGCCTTGCGCAGCGCCTCGTTCTTTTCGGTCAGCATGCGTTCGGCGCCGACACTGTCGGTGACATTGACGAACGCAATCATGGTCTGGCCATTGGGCAACGGCACGATGGCATAGTCGAGAATGAGCCCGGTGATCAGTTCGATGCGGCCTTCATGGGTGCGCCGCTCTTCCTCGAAACCGGTGATCGCGCCGGCAAACAGTTTCCAGCCGTCCGGATCGCGATAGGACGGCTCGCAGGCTTCGGCGATCTGGCGGATATGGGTGCCTGGCTTGACCTGCTGTTCAGTCAGGCCCCAGAGCGCACGGAAGGATGGATTGGACAGGCGGATCTTGCCGTCGGGTCCGAAAACGCCGACGCCTTCGGCCAGATGGTCGATGGTTTCGCCCTGCGCCTGGAGAAGCGTGTTGTAGCGGGTTTCCAGATCGAACTTCTCGGTGAGGTTCTCGAACACCCAGGTGACTCCGCCCTGCGGATGGGCATTGGCGAAGACATTGAGGGTCTGGCCATCGGGAAGATGCCACAGATGCGGCGTTGTCTCGACCGAGCGGTAGACCGAGAGCATCTGCTCCTTCCAGTCGCGCCAGGCATGCGGTTCGGGCAGTTTTCCGTCCGCGCGGAGCCGTTCGAGAAATTCGCCATTGTCGGGACGGCGGGAGAGAAACGGGGTGTCGAGTTCCCACAAACGCTGGAATGCCTGGTTGTGGAACTGCAGCCGCTGATCGCGGTCGAAAATCGCCACCGGCGTGGCCAGGTGATCAAGCGTTTCGGCGTGGCTCTGGATGGTGCGCTTGAGTTCCTGGCGCAGATCCTCCTCGACCGACACATCCAGTGCCAGTCCGGCATTGCCCGCAGACGTCTTGGCGTCGGCAACCTCGAAGAAGCGGCGATGACCGCGAATGACAGTCGAAACCTTGTCGAGGAACGGCCTCTCGGGCGTCGCGGTGGCGCGAACCCGTTCGCGCGTCGCGGTTCCGAGCAATTCCAGCCCGCGCTGCAGCGTGTCATGCCGGTCCTCGCCCTCGACCGCTTCCACATAGGCATTGTTGACCCAGACGAGCTTCGCGTCCGGTCCGCGCAGCCACACCGGCATGTCGATGATGTCGAGCAGGGCCTGGAAGGTGTCGAGCGATGTGAGCAGACGGTCGCGTTCGGTCTTGAGTTCGGCAAGTTCGGCGCGAACATTCGACAGGGTGACGAAGCGGACAAAGGCCCGGCCGCCGGAGACCCTGCCCTGCGCTTCGATGACGTGGCCGCGAACGGTTTCAATGATCATGTCAAAGCGTTCGGCATGTGAGCGCAGCCGGTCGATCGATTCATCGAGCCCCGCGGCCGATCTTGGCTCAAGCCAGCGGCCAAAAGCGAGGAATTCGGCCGGTTTCTGCGGCGCACCGGTTTCCGGGGCCAGCTGGCCAAGCACTTCGGCGGGCAGTCCGACGCCATCCCAGACAACAATCTGCCGGTCACGATCGACAATGAGCGCCTCGTGGCGCGAGATTTTGGCATTGGCGTCGGCAAGGGCGGCGCGCAGGCCGACATTTTCGAGGTCGATCTTGCCGCGTTCGCGAATGAGCCAGATGGCCGAGATCATGGCCGCCGAAATGGCGCCGATGACCATGGCGAAATTGACTACTTCCAGGGAGGATACGGCAGCAGCAGCACCAGAGGCCGTGTTGCCGGTGGCCTGCGCCAGAACGGGGAGTGCGGATGCGAACATGCCGCCGCTGAGCAGCGCTGTTCCGGTCAAGATCTTGCGCCGGAAACGGCTCAGGTCCCTGATCACAGTTTGCTTGAGTCCAAGTCGCCCCTTGCGCCCAAGTGAATCTGTCTTCACCGGCATGTCCCAGTCCCCTCGTGGTCTGTCTGACAAGACATCGCCAATCCGTTGGCCGATTCGTTTCCAGCGCCGCCACAACGTGAAAACGAATCATCGGCTAAAAACATACCTGTTTCGCGAATCACGGTGAAGGGGACGACGCGCAAAAAGAAACCGCGCCCTTTTTGTCAAGGACGCGGTTTCAATATCTTGTGGGTATCGATTAGAAAATCAGTACCTGTAGTGTTCCGGCTTGAAGGGGCCTTCGACGGTCACGCCAATATAATCGGCCTGTTCCTTCTTCAGCTGGGTCAGCTTGGCGCCAATCTTGTCCAAATGCAGACGCGCGACCTTCTCGTCGAGATGCTTGGGCAGGACATAGACCTCGTTCTTGTACTGGTCGCCCTTGGTCCAGATTTCCATCTGCGCCAGCACCTGGTTGGTGAAGGAGGCCGACATGACGAAGCTCGGGTGGCCGGTTGCGTTGCCGAGGTTGAGCAGGCGGCCCTGGCTCAGAAGGATCATGCGGTTGCCCGAAGGCATTTCAATCATGTCCACCTGGTCCTTGATGTTGGTCCACTTGTGGTTCTTCAGCGCTGCGACCTGAATTTCATTGTCGAAATGGCCGATATTGCCGACGATGGCCATGTCCTTCATCTCGCGCATGTGCTCGAGCCGGATCACGTCCTTGTTGCCGGTCGTGGTGATGAAGATGTCGGCCGACTTGACCACATCCTCAAGCAGGACCACTTCGAAACCGTCCATTGCCGCCTGCAGCGCGCAGATCGGATCAACTTCGGTGACCTTGACGCGGGCGCCGGCGCCGCGCAGCGAAGCCGCCGAGCCCTTGCCGACATCGCCATAACCGCAGACTACAGCGACCTTGCCGGCCATCATCGTGTCGGTGGCGCGGCGGATGCCGTCGACCAGGCTTTCCTTGCAGCCGTACTTGTTGTCGAATTTCGACTTGGTGACCGAGTCGTTGACGTTGAAGGCCGGGAACGGCAGCAGGCCCTTCTTCTGCAGGTCATAAAGACGATGCACGCCGGTGGTGGTTTCTTCCGAAACACCCTTGATGGCTTCGCGGGTCTTGGTGAACCAGCCCGGGCTTTGCTTCATGCGCTTCTTGATCTGGGCAAAGATGGCTTCTTCCTCTTCCGAGGTTGCCACTTCGATCAGATTGGTCTCGCCGGCTTCGACGCGTGCGCCGAGGAGCACGTAGAGCGTGGCGTCACCACCATCATCGAGGATCAGGTTGGGGCCTTCGGGGAACATGAACGAGCGATCGAGGTAGTCCCAGTGTTCGACAAGGCTCTGGCCCTTGACGGCAAACACCGGCACGCCGCTCTTGGCGATGGCCGCTGCGGCATGGTCCTGGGTCGAGAAGATGTTGCACGACGCCCAGCGCACATCGGCGCCCAGTGCTGTCAGGGTCTCGATGAGAACCGCCGTCTGAATGGTCATGTGCAGTGAACCGACAATGCGGGCGCCCTTCAGGGGCTGCTGCGATCCGTATTCTTCACGGAGCGCCATCAGGCCCGGCATTTCGGTTTCGGCGATATCAAGCTCCTTGCGGCCGAAATCAGCCAGCTCGATGTTGGCGACGACATAATCCTGGTTCGCGGTCATATGATTTTCCAAAGTTCTGGGATCCAGCCGGGACAGGCTGGATTGCATGGGCGGTGCCATAGCAGGAAACACCCAAGCTGGCAATACGATATAAAGATGTCTTTATGTCGGAATGTTCAGGCTTCTTCGCCGAAGCGGTCGGCAATCAGCGCCTCAAGCGCGTCCAGCACCTCTGTGGCCTGGCGGCCCTCCGCTTCGACATCAATCGAGCAACCGGTGCTCGCAGCCAGCATCATCAGCCCCATGATCGAGGTGCCGCCGACGGTCGAGCCTTCGCGGGTGACCCGCACGACGGCATCAAACCCCTCGGCGGTCTGGACAAAGCGGGCCGATGCGCGGGCATGCAGGCCGCGTTTGTTGATGATCTTGAAGGATCTCGACAGAACGGGGGAAGCAGACGTCATTTGCCGGTCAGCAGGCGACTTGCAACATTGATGTATTTGCGCCCGGCATCCTGCGCGTCGGCGAGGGCCTTCTGCATGTCGTTGGAACCGCGGACACCCGCGAGCTTGATCAGCATCGGCAGGTTGACGCCGGCAATGACCTCGATGCGCCCGGAATCCATCACCGATATCGACAGGTTCGAGGGGGTTCCGCCAAACATGTCTGTCAGAATGATGACGCCGTGACCGCTTTCCACACGCGAAACCGCTCCGACGATATCCAGCCGGCGCTGGTCCATATCGTCTTCCGGCCCGATACAGACGGTTTCAAGAGCGGTTTGCGGTCCGACAACATGCTCCAGCGCATGCCTGAACTCCTCCGCGAGCTTGCCATGGGTGACAAGCACCAATCCGATCATTTTGCCTCCAGCAGCATGCGGCCAGCGTGATATTTCACCAAGCCATGCCAATTGCTTCGCAGCCGCGAACAGTTCGAAATTTCATCTTGGACAGAAGCAGGCGAAGTTCAAGCCAAAAAACGTCACCGACGCGGCAAAATTCCCTGCGATTGTCTTCAACCGCGGAAAAACAGCTCCGGGCACGCGGCCCGCAGACGTGAGAGCGGGTGTGCTGCGCCATCGTGCCACAGACGCATAAGAGGCATTGATGCACCATCACACGAAAAGGTTTCAGAATCGGCAGGAATCCGGGATGCCGCGGAAGGCTCGGTGAGGGCCACGGCGCAATGCATCACCGCCCGGTCAATCTGCCGGAACGGGATGATGCCGGTGCCGCGCAATTCGATCAGCCCGCGGATCGGATCCGGACAGGATGCGATGCAGCGGCCGGCATGAACCGTCAGGATGGTCCGGTCATCGGCGACCAGCGCCGCGTTCCAGCCCAGCGCCATCGCTTCGCAAAGACAGGCAAAGGCCGTGCTGCTCTTTCCCGAACCCGAAGGCCCGAGAAACAGGATCCCGGTCTGGCCGATGACAATCGATGTTGCATGCAGGCTATCACCCGCGCTCACGGAACTGCCGGTCATTTGGTTTCGGCCGGCAGTTCGATGATGAACCGGGCGCCGGCCCATTTGCCGGCTTCTTTACCGGGAATGTTCTCGGCCATGATCGTACCGCCATGCGCCTCGATGATCTGGCGGCTGATCGAGAGACCAAGGCCTGAATTCTGGCCGAAATCCTCGCCATCCGGCCGGTCGGTGTAGAACCGCTCGAACACCCGCTCGATCACTTCGGCGCGAATTCCCGGGCCATTGTCCTCGATGACGACCTGAACCATGCCGCGGCGGCGGCCAAGGTGGATGGTGATGCGGCCACCGGTTTCGGGAACAAACGAGCGGGCGTTCTCGATCAGGTTGGTGACAACCTGGCCCAGCCTGAGATCATGGCCGAGCACAATGAACGGGGACTTGCCGGCGCTGCGCTTGTCGACTTTCAGCTCGATGACAACGTCCTTGCCGCTGGCCCGGGTTTGCCGGGCTATGTCGACGAGCTCGGTCAGCAGTTTCTGCATGTCGACCGCAACGCCGTCCTGGCGCGCAAGTTCGGCATCGAGCCGTGAGGCGTCGGAGATGTCGCTGATCAGGCGGTCCATGCGGCGGACATCGTGCTGGATGACATCCATCAGCCGCTTGCGGGAATGCTCGTCAGATC
>Ga0209345_10006686_pt1 | contig 10390 bp, 10 predicted proteins | sample Cruoilmetagenom7_FD_187294 | JGI IMG/M metagenome (GOLD analysis project Ga0209345, IMG submission 187294) | Oil polluted marine microbial communities from Coal Oil Point, Santa Barbara, California, USA - Sample 7 (SPAdes) (version 2) | ecosystem: Environmental > Aquatic > Marine > Oil seeps ... | reverse complement strand
GCTCGGTGCAGAACACAGGCAATTTTTCGGAATCGATGCGCATCGGCATGCAACACGATCTGGCATCCAGCCATATCGCCGACTGGGTTGCCGGTTTCCGCAAGGTGCTGCCTGACGCCGCATTCTATATCGAACTGGATTTTTCCAACCAGATGAGCATCGACCTGCTTGCCGGCGAGATCGACCTGTCGATCATGTTCACACCGAAGAACCTGCCCGATCTGCACCACGAGCTCATCGGTGAACTGGCCTACCGGATGATCAGCTCGAAAGTGAAGCGCATCACCGACATCGAGCCGCAAAGCTACATCTTCACCAACTACTCGCCTGCATTCGACAAGGTTCACCGGCAAGTGGTGGCCAGGCTCGCCGAAGCGCCATTGTCGAGCGGTCAGAACATCACCGTGTGCGGCCTGCTGTCTGCGCTTGGCGGCACAGCTTATGTGCTCGAGGATTCGGCCGAGGAAATGGTTGCCACCGGTCAGTTCGGCTACATCGAGGATGCCCCGAGCATTCCCCAGTCCGTGTATGTGGCAATGCACCTTCGCAACCGGCACTCCCACATTCACCGCCGCCTGCTCGACAGCGTGCGCAAGCAATTGTCGGGGAAGTAGCGGGACCATCTGTCTGCGGAGGCCACAGCCAGCTCCACAATGCACACCGCCGGAATGAAAACGGCGCCAGACGCTTTCGCGCTGACGCCGCATTTCAGGTGGGCGCGCCGAGGCCGCCCACCCTGTTTTTGCAATCAAACCTAGTGCTTGAACTTGCGGATCTCGCCTGCCTTGAGCCGCGAGCCATAGGAAATCAGCTCCTTCTTCACCAGTCCCATCAGGAAGTAGAGGCAGAAGATGTTGACCACGGCCATGGCAAAGATCGCGGCATCGGAGAAGTCGATGACCGGACCAAGGCTGGCCGCCGCACCAATGACGATGAAGATGCAGAAGATGATCTTGAAAGTCAGCTCCGAGTTCTTGCCTTCACCGAACAGGTAGGTCCAGCTCTTCAGCCCGTAATAGGACCAGGAGATCATGGTCGAGAAGGCAAACAGCACCACCGCGATCGCCAGCACGTAGGGGAACCAGCCGATTGCCGATCCGAATGCCGCCGAGGTCAGGGCCACACCGCTGACATCACCGACAGTCGCAATCGAGGAGCCTGCTTCATTGAGCACGTAGAGCCCGGTTGCCGGGTCAACGATCAACTGCTGCGAAATGGTAATGACCAGGGCGGTCATCGTGCAGATCACGACAGTGTCGATGAGGGGTTCGAGCAGCGAGACAAAGCCTTCGGTGATCGGTTCCTTGGTCCTCACGGCCGAGTGGGCAATCGCCGCCGAGCCAACGCCGGCTTCGTTTGAAAACGCTGCCCGCTTGAAGCCCTGGATCAGGGCGCCGACAAAGCCGCCTGCAACGCCGAGGCCGGTAAAGGCGCCGCCGAAGATCTGGCCAAAGGCCCAGCCGATCTTGTCGTAGTTGACCAGCAGGATGATCAGCGCCGCACCGACATAAAGAATGCCCATGAACGGAACGATCTTTTCAGTGACGTTGGCGATCGACTTGATGCCGCCGACGATGACCGAGAACACAACGGCCGCAAACACGATACCCGTGATCCAGCCTGGATAGTCACCGACAATGCCGGAAATCTGGGCATGGGCCTGGTTGGCCTGGAACATGTTGCCGCCGCCCAGAGCGCCAAGGATACAGAAGATCGAGAACATCACCGCGAGGAACTTGCCGCCGGGAAGACCCAGCTCCTTGAACCCCTTGGAGATGTAGTACATCGGACCGCCCGAAACCGTGCCGTCCTCATACTCGTTCCGGTACTTCACCCCGAGCGTACACTCGGTGAATTTCGACGCCATGCCGAGCAAGCCGGCAAGGATCATCCAGAACGTCGCGCCGGGGCCGCCGATGCCGACGGCGACCGCAACACCCGCGATATTGCCGAGACCGACGGTACCCGACAGTGCGGTTGCCAATGCCTGGAAATGGCTGACTTCACCGGCATCATTGGGATCCGAATAATCCCCTTTCACCAGCCCGATGGCATGACCGAAAAACCGGAACTGCACGAAGCCGAAATAGATCGTGAAGATCGAGGCCGCGATTACCAGCCACATCACGATCCAGGGAAAGCTGGTGCCCGGAATCGGCGCGAAGATAAGGCTGACAAAAGGCCCGGTGACTGCGGCGAAGACCTCGTTGACCTTCTGGTCGAGCGTCATGGCTTCCTGCGCGCTTGCGGCACTGCTCAGCCCTGTCGTCGCAATTGCCGATAGCATCATAGTTCGAAACAAAGTCATGATAGTATCCTCAATTGACAACGGTGACGGGCACAGATGCGTGCATCACCAGGTTGGAGGTCGCACTGCCGAAGAAACGTTTGGCAAAACCGCCTTCCGAAGACCGGCTGACGATGATCTGCTCGGCCTTTTCTTCCTCCGCAACGGCCATCAGGATCGACGCGACATCGCCATGCCGCACCTTGCCCGTGGCCTTGAGCCCGGCCGCCTTTATCTTGGCGACGGCCGGATCCACGATCCGCTGCGTTGCTGTTGAGATTTCCTCTTCGCGGCGCTTGTGGCGCTGCGCGTTTTCTTCGGCCGTCTGGAAGGAATAGGGCGACCATTCCACCACGTAGACGATCATCAGTTCGCAATCCCCGATGAGTTTGGCCAGCCGCTCGGCATAGGCCAGGGCGCGTTCGCCCGATCCGTGGCCATCAAGGCCAACAACCAGTTTTGTTGTCATTTAAAGTCCCTCTCTTATTGTTTTCATAACCGCGCCCGTTACCGGAAATACAACTCGATACCGCCAATCAAAAAACTTGAAACCGACGCAGAAACACGAATGCAATACGGGCAACCCCGCCCAACAACTTTAGTCGAAAAGACTAGTCTATGTGCCTTTTATTGGTCTACATTCAAAACAATCGGCCAAATAACAGGAAATGCAAGGAAAAAAGACCACGTGAAAAGGAATTTAGACACTATTGATCGCCGGATTCTCAATGAACTTCAGGCCCACGGCCGGATGTCGATCGTTGATCTTGCCGAGCGCGTGCACCTGACCAAGACCCCGTGTTCCGAACGGGTCAAACGGCTCGAACGTGACGGGGTCATTTCCGGCTACAGCGCCACACTTGACCCGGCCGAAGTGGAAATGGGCCATGTCATGATCGTGCATGTGAACCTGTCAAAGACCAGCGACAGCTCACTCGAGGACTTCAACCGCGCCGTCCGCTTGATCCCGGAAGTTCAGAGTTGCCTGATGATTGCCGGCCCGTTTGACTACATGCTGAAAGTCCGCACCCGCGACATCACCCAGTTCCGGGAACTGCTGGGCGAACGCATCAGCCAGCTGCCATCGGTGATGCAGACCCATTCCTTTGCGGTCATGGAATCGGTCAAGGAAACAAGCATGATCGAGTTGCGCAGCTGACAGCCCTCCCCCGGGCTGTCTGCCCGGGCCGGGAGCGCCTTCTGCCCGCAAGCAGGATTTCAGCTGGCTGTCTTGCCGCTGTGGGACAGGCCGGCGATGACGCCGCGCAATTCCGCCAGCCCGCGCATCCGGCCGATCAGCGGATAGCCCGGATGCGTGTTCCTGCCGGCATCATCGAGAAGCTCGTGACCGTGATCCGGGCGGAACGGGATTTCCCATTCCGCCTCTCCGGCATCGCGGCGGCGCTGCTCTTCCATGAGAAGGGCCGCAACGAGATCGACCATATCGGTGTCACCGGAGAGGTGCGCGGCTTCCTCGAACGATCCATCCGCGTCCTTGCGGACATTGCGCAAATGGGCAAAGTGGATCCGGCTGGCAAACCGTCGGGCGATCTCCGGCACATCGTTCTCCGGGTTGGCACCCAGTGAGCCGGTGCACAGCGTCAACCCGTTTGCCGGGCTGTCGACCGCGCCCAGCAGCCAGTCGATATCATCGGCATTGGAGACGATCCGGGGCAGCCCCAGAATGTCGCGCGGCGGATCGTCGGGATGCACGCAAAACCGCATGCCGAGTTCCTCCGCTGTCGGGATGATCTCCTCGAGGAAGCGCTTGTAATGGCTTTGCAGGGCCGAACGGTCGATCCCTTCATAAAGCGTCAGCGCCGCCTTCAGACCCTCTGCATCATAGCGGTCATAAGCCCCCGGCAGCCCCGCCATCACTGCATGCATCAGTTCCGCACGATCATCATCGGAGGAGCTTTGAAACCATTTCTCCGCCTGCGCCACGGCCTCCGGCAGATAATCCTGCCGCGCCTCGCCACGACCGAGCATGAAAATCTCGAGTGCTGCCATCTTCGGCGCCGAGAACCTCAGGCACCGCCCGCCCCGCTCGACCGGCGCAGCAAGGTCCGTGCGCGTCCAGTCCAGCAACGGCATGAAATTGTAGCAGATGGTGTGGATGCCTTCCGCCGCCAGGTTGGCCATCGACTGCCGGTAATTGGCAAACAGCGCCGACAGGTCTCCCTCGCCGCGCTTGATCCGTTCGTGGATCGGCAGGCTCTCCACCACCACCCACTCAAATCCGGCAGCCAACACATCGGCTTTCCGCCTGCCGATCGTTTCGCGATCCCAGACTTCCCCGTAGGGAACCTCATGCAGAGCCGTGACGATGCCGCTGGCACCGGTTTGCGCAACTTCACTGAGCGATATCTTGTCGAGAGGGCCGTACCAGCGCCAGCTTTCCTTCACCGGATGTCTCCAACTGCCTTGCGCGCACCATGCGCGGCCAAAAGATCGTAGGCGCGGCTCACCGGCGAAGCCAGTTCGTCCGCCAGCCGGGAGCTGAAGATATCGCGCACTGAAAGCAGAGCAGCGACCTTCCGGTCCGTGGTATCCGCGGAATCCGACAGCTCGCGCAGCTGTGCGGCCAGCGGGTCCTTGACCACGATCGGCTGGCCCTTCTCGTCAATTCCGCCGACGTAGCGCATCCAGCCGGCGACGGCCAGCATCAGCCCGGGGCATGCCCGCCCCGCATCGAGATTGTCGGTGATGGTGCCGAGAATGCGCTGCGGCAGCTTCTGGCTGCCGTCCATGGCGATCTGCCAGGTCCGGTGCCGGATCGATGGATTTGAGTAGCGCTCGAAGAGGGCGTCCGCATAGGCGTCCAGCTCAACCCCTTCCGGGGGCGTGAAGGAAGGCATGATCTCTTCGCGCCAGAGCCGTTTGACGAACCCGGCGAAAACCGGATCCGCCACGGTCTCGGCGATGGTTTCATGGCCCGCCAGATATCCCAGGTATGCAAGCGACGAATGCGTGCCATTGAGCATCCTGAGCTTCATGTTCTCGTAAGGCGTGACATCCAGCACCAGCTCGACGCCGGCTGCGGCAAGATCCGGGCGCGCATCGGCGCCATGGGCCGGGACGAAATCATCCTCCACCACCCATTGCCGGAATGGTTCACACATCGCCGGTGCCTCATCCCGGTAACCCACCTTCTGCGCCAGCCGTTCGATGTCCTCGGGCTTGGTCGCAGGCGTGATGCGGTCGACCATCGTCGAGGGGAACCGGCCCTCCGCCGAAATCCAGTCCGCGAGAGACGGATCGACCTTGCCGGCAAGGTCCAGGACAGCGCGGCGAACCAGCTTGCCGTTCTCCGGAAGATTGTCGCAGGTCAGCACGGTAAAGGGCGCGAGCCCCGCATCGCGGCGCCACTGCAACGCCCGGACCAGAAAGCCCGGGGCTGATTTGGGAAGCGTATTTTCCAGGTCATGCACGATGTCTGGATGATCAAGGTTCAGGTTTCCGGTCGCCGGATCATGGCAATAGCCCTTTTCCGTCACCGTCAGCGTGACGATCCGGATCGCCGGGTCGGACATCCAGGCCAGCACCGCCTCCGGATTTTCAGGAGCAACGAGAACATCCTGAACAATCTCGACCTTGCGGAAGGTTTCGCCTCCATCGGAATTCTGCGTCACGGTCGTGTAGACAAAATCCTGCGGCGCAAGCCTGTCCCGCGTTGCCGGGCTTTGCAGGCTGACGCCGATAATGCCCCAGTCGCCGCCCGAAACCCTGACCGCGTCGTCGACATAGATTGCGCCGAAAGCCCGGAAGAAGGCTCCCAGCCCGAGGTGAACGATCCCCGGTCCGGGTCTTGTGGCTCCCGAACGGCCAAGTCTTTTCTCGTCAGCGGGCAAGCCAGCCTCCATCGACGTTGAGGACAGCTCCATGGATGTATTTTGCCGCCGGCGAAGCCAGGAAAACCGCCGCCTCGCCGATGTCTTCGGGTTCTCCCCACCGCCCCGCGGGAATGCGCTCCAGGATCGCCTTGTTGCGTGCTTCATCCTTGATAAGCGCCGCAGTGTTGTTGGTGGCAATGTAGCCCGGCGCGATGGCATTCACATTGATGCCCTTTGCCGCCCACTCGTTGGCCAACAGCTTGGTGATGCCCGCAACACCGTGTTTCGACGCCGTGTAGGAGGCCACCCGTATCCCGCCCTGCAGCGCGAGCAGCGAGGCGACATTGACAATGCTGCCGGTCCCGTTGCGCTCAAACACGGCACGCCCGAACGCCTGGCAGGTAAAGAACACCGCCTTCAGGTTTACATCGAGCACATCGTCCCAGTCGCTTTCGCTGAAATCGACGGCATCATTGCGCCGGATGATTCCGGCATTGTTGACCAGGATATCAATCCGGTCCTTCGCAAACACATCGGCCGCAGCCATCGGATCGGCGAAATCCAGAAGCATCTCGCGGGCGTCAGCTATCTGGCTGACCGTTTCCGCGCAGGATTGCCGCCCGGCGCAAACGACGCTCGCCCCGGCACGGCCCATCGCCAGGGCTATGGCCTGACCGATGCCCGTGTTGGCACCGGTCACCAACGCTGTTTTACCAGCGAGCGAAAATGGGTTCACCGAAGATCTCCCATGGCAACCATATCCATGTCGGTGAAATCGACATTGTCACCGGCCATCGCCCAGCAGAACGTGTAGGCACCGGTGCCCGCGCCGCAATGGATCGACCAGGGCGGCGAGATGACCGCTTCCTCGTTTGCCATCACGATATGACGGGTTTCGTCGGGCTGGCCCATGATATGGAAAACGCGCTGTTCCGGCCCGAGTTCGAAATAGAGATAGGCTTCCATGCGCCGGTCATGCAGATGGGCCGGCATGGTGTTCCAGACAGAGCCCGGAGCAAACTGGGTGTAGCCCATCAGCAACTGGCAGCTGTCGGCGACCTCGGGATGCAGGAACTGAAGGATGACGCGCTCGTTGGAGGTTTCCGCGGAGCCCATCTCCACCCGCCGCGCATCCTCGATGCGGATCAGCTTGCTCGGGCACTTGCGGTGGGCCGGCGCAGACAGGATGTAGAACCGGCCTTTTCCGGAAAACGTCACCGGGCCCGATCCCATGCCGAGATAGAGCACATCCCCCTTGTTGACCGTGTAATCGGTGCCCCCGGCGGAAACAGTGCCGGTGTCTCCGATGTTCAAGATCCCCATCTCCCGCCGGTCGAGAATCGAAGCGGTGCCGCACTCCTTGACCTGGTCCAGGGTCAGCTTGCCTGCGCCGGGCACGGCGCCGCCCAGGATCAACCGGTCGTAGTGCGTGTAGACAAGCCTGATTTCGCCATCGGCGAAGATCCCGTCGGCATGGAAATGCGAACGCAATCCCGCGGTATCGAGGCCTTTGGCTGTGGCCGGGTCAATTGCGTGCCGGGTTTCAACGGTCAGCATGGAAAGTCTCCCTTCAAGGGTTTGGCGTCAGAAAATCATCGCGCCGCGGCGCAAAGGTGTCGATCAGGGTTCCGGGCTCAAGGCACACGCAGCCATGCACCGTATTCGAGGGAATGACGAAACTCTCGCCGGCCGTGACTTCGAAGCTTTCGCCGTCCACGGTGAACGAGAACCGTCCGGATTCGACATAGGTCGATTGCACGTGCGGATGGTTGTGCAGCTTGCCTTCGGCGCCCTCGGCCTGAAACCGGAATGCAACAACCATCAGCTCGGGACTGTCGCTCAGGACCTGCCGTTTCACGCCGGCATCGGCCTGAACCTCGGGAAAATGTTTGATCATGACAACCTCAATGGAATTGGGCGGGGAGCCACAGCGAAAGCTGCGGGATGTAGGTCACCAGCATCAGCGTGGCGAAGGCTGCGCCATAGAATGGCCAGATGGTCCGCATCGCCTGCGAGATCGGGATCTTGCCCACCGCACAGCCGACAAACAGCACCGCACCGACAGGCGGCGTGCACAGTCCGATCCCCAGGTTGAGGATCAGGATGACGCCGAAATGAACCGGGTCCACCCCGAAAGCCACCGCCACCGGCAGGAAGATCGGAGTCGTGATCACGATCAGCGGCGACATGTCCATGAAGGTGCCGAGGACAAGCAGCACGACATTCATCAGCAGCAGGATGATGATCGGGTTGTCCGAGATCCCCTTGAGCAGCATCACCATCTGCGCCGGCACTCGTGTATAGGCCAGCAGCCAGCCAAAGGCGCCTGCGCAACCTATCACCATCAGCACCATGGCTGTCGTCCGAACCGCTGCGAAGGTTGCCGCAACGAAATCGTTCCAGCTCAGCGACCGGTAGACGAAGAAGGTCACGAACATCGCGTAGACAACGGCGATGTTGGAAGACTCCGATGCCGTGAATATGCCGGAGCGGACACCGCCGAAGATGATGGCGACCAGAATGAGGCCGGGCATCGCATTGGCAAACAGATTGATCAGCGCCCTGACCCCGGGAAACGCCTCGGTGGGATATCCGCGGCTTCTCGCCACGAACCAGGCCGCCACCATCAGCGACACCGCCAGCAGGAAGCCGGGAACGATACCGGCGGTAAAAAGATCGGCGATCGAGATCCGTCCGCCAGCCGAGATCGAATAGATGATCATGTTGTGCGAGGGCGGGATCATCAGCGCGATGATCGATCCGACCACCGTGATGTTGACCGCGTAATCGACATCGTAGCCGCGTTCTTTCATCTGGGGCACCATCAGGCCGCCGACCGCGCTGGCATCCGCCGCGGCCGAGCCCGACACGCCACCGAACATGATGGAAGCAAAGATGTTGACCTGCCCCAGCCCGCCACGCAGGTGACCGACCATGGCCCCGGCCAGCGCCACCAGCCTGCGGGCAATGTCGCCGCGAACCATCAGGTCACCGGCAAAGATGAAAAACGGGATCGCCATCAGCGCGAACACCGAAACGCCGGAGTTCATGCGCTGGAACACCACCACCGGCGGCAGCCCCATATAGGCGATTGTCGCGAAGCTCGACACGCCGAGGCAGAAAGCCACCGGTGTGCCGATCAGCAGGAGCACGACAAAGGAACCGAAAAGCACCCAAAGTTCCATTGCTCTAGTCCTCCAAAGCTGTTTCGCCGAAAAGCGCGGTCGGCAGTCCCGCCAGGCGTCGTGCGATCCGTTCAAGCGAGAACAGAACAATCAGCACACCGCCTGCGACAATCGGAAGAAAATCGAATGCCCCGGATATCCCGAGGCTCGGGAGCACGTTGGGAGCCGCGTTGACCGCCAGTTGCGTGCCATAGACCACCATGCCGCCGCCAAACGCGATCACCACGAGGTCGGAAACTGTCTGCATTCCCCGCTTGGTCTGCTCGGAGACCAAGTGCTGCAGGATATCGAAGGACAGATGGTAGCCCTCGCGGATACCGACGGCGGCACCCAGAAAAATGAACCAGCCCATGATCATCACTGACGCGGGTTCGGTCCAGGAAATACTGTCATTGAGCACATAGCGCCAGAACACCTGGCAGGCGATCAGGGCCGTCATCAGCACCAATCCGGTGCCGGAAACCCAAAGCGCCGCCCGCGCCAGAACGCTGGTTCCCCGCGCCACACTCTTCATCCGACTTTGCACGTTGCCCACTCCATTGGAAAACGGCCCGCGGGAATACTCCCGTGGGCCGGATTTAAGACTATTCGGTTGCCTGAATGCGGGCGACCATGTCCTTGAGCTTGTCGGACTTGACGTACTTCTCATAGACCGGCTTCATCGCTTCGATGAACGGGGCCTTGTCGATCTCGGTGATGATTTCACTGCCCGCGGCGCGGACCTTTTCTTCGGATTTCTTTTCCTGCGCGACCCAGAGATCACGCATCACCGGCACGGAAGCCTTTGCGGCGGCACGAACGGCAGCCTGGTCTTCCGCGCTGAGCTTGTCCCAGCTCTTCTTCGACATCACCAGCACTTCCGGCACGATCAGGTGCTGGTCGAGCGTGTAGTACTTTGCCACTTCGAAATGGCCCGAAGTGTCATAGGACGGCCAGTTGTTTTCGGCACCGTCGATAACGCCGGTCTGGATCGACGAGTAGACTTCGCCGTAAGGCAGCGGTGTGGCGTTGGCACCCAGCGCGCTGACCATGTCGACAAACATGTCCGACTGCATGACGCGGAACTTCATGCCCTTCAGATCGGC
>Ga0209345_10006685_pt1 | contig 10393 bp, 10 predicted proteins | sample Cruoilmetagenom7_FD_187294 | JGI IMG/M metagenome (GOLD analysis project Ga0209345, IMG submission 187294) | Oil polluted marine microbial communities from Coal Oil Point, Santa Barbara, California, USA - Sample 7 (SPAdes) (version 2) | ecosystem: Environmental > Aquatic > Marine > Oil seeps ... | reverse complement strand
TGCAGGATGCAGCTTCCGTGGCCGGCCTGTTGATCACGACCGAAGCAGCCATTGCCGATTCAGCAGAAGACAAATCTGTTAGTGCCAGCATGCCCGACATGAGCGGCATGGGCGGCATGGGCGGCATGGGCGGCATGGGCGGTTTCTAAGCCCAGCGCAATTTGCACCTATAAGAGGGGGCCAAAGGAGCAATCCTTGGCCCCCTTTTTCTTGGCTGCCTTTTTCTTGGCTGCCTTCTTCTTGCCCTCATCCCTCTTGGCCTCATTGCATCCCCACCGGTAGACAGGCCATGCGCGGTTTTATGTACCGCAATTGCAGCCCGCGCTGGCCCGCGCCGCAGCAGATCATCTGCGGCAAGACTTCGCTCTGAACTCTGCGCACCCTGCCGCCCGATACCAATCTGAACATGACGGCGCCGGTGCAGCCTGGGCGCGCCCGCTAGCATTGATCAAAGATCATGGCCTGATCGGCCTGTTACAGCGCTCTTTTATCCGGCGGGGTCGGCTGAAATGGTGCAATCAGACTGCGGCTGATCGTCACATCATCCGCCGCGGCCACATCATTCACACCGATATTAATTGTATCTTGGCGCACCCCTTCACGAAAGGTGGCGTGGATGCGGTCCCATAGGCTGATACCGCTGGTAAAATTACTGTCACGTTCTGATGTTTCGCTGGAATGATGGATACCGTGCATCTTGGGTGTCGTAACAATCCTTGCCAGCCGTTCATCCCATTGATCGGGCAGCCGCAAATTCGCATGGTGAAACAAGATCGAAGCGTTGAAGAAATACCGCCACAGGCCAAGCCCTTTAGGGCTAACGCCTGCCAGCCGAACCTGAACCAACCGCCAGGGCAGCGACACCAGCATATCCGCTGCATGAAACCGCAGCGCGGTAGAGGCATCCATATCTGCATCAAGGTGGTGGATCCGGTGGAAGCGCCACAAGAAGGGAACCTTATGCGTGGCAATGTGCCACCAATAAAACCCGTAATCCATTGCCAGAACACCGCCGATTAAACGCATTGGTCCGGGCAATTTTTGGGCAAGCCCGCGCCCGCGATCGAGATTCTTTTCAGCGATCGCTTTCGTCGCCGGCTCCTCTATCGCCGCGACAATGACCGCGCAGCTTGCCCCCATGGCCAGATTGCGGATTGTGCGGGGTATGGTCTTGCGCTGGCGGCGGCGCAGTGGCCGCTTGCGTTCCGCAACCAGCAGCCCGCCAATCACTGCGCCCGCAAACAATCCAAGCCCAAGTTTCCTGCGGTCCATAGCAGGCACAATGGCCTATGGCGGCGCGCCAGTCGAGCGTCTATTGCGGCCCCATGGATGCGCCGATGATCTCTATTTTCGCCCGGTGGCCTGAACCAGGAAAGGCCAAAACCCGGCTCATTCCTGCTTTCGGGGCAGAAGGGGCTGCAGCCATTTACTCCAAATTGCTTGCCCATACCCTGGCAGTGGCCCGGGCAAGCGGTATGCCTTTTGAATTGCGTATCACCGGCGCTCCGCCAGATGTATTTCGCGCCGCTTTCGGCAAAGATTTAAAGCTTGTCGATCAGGGTGAAGGCAATTTGACAGACAGGCTGTGCCGGGTGCCTGCCCCCGCTATTATCATCGGCAGTGATGCGCCGGGTTTAACAGCTGAATTGCTGCATAGCGCACATGACATGCGGGCCGCGGGCAAGATGGTGATTGGCCCTGCGGCGGATGGCGGTTACTATTTGCTTGGTTACCGCGCACCGTCCAGCTTCGCCTTTGAGGGTATGGAATGGAGCACGCGTACGGTGTTTGAAGAAACGCTGCGCCGGTTTGCCGCGCGCGGGATCGCCCCTGCCATTCTGCCCGAATTAACCGATGTCGATACGGCGCAAGATTTGGCCAATTGGCCGCAATTCCTACCATGAGGCCGGTCACGCTCATCATTCCGGTGCTGGATGAAGAACACGCCTTGCCGCGTCTGATCGCTTCATTGGCCGCGCTGGACCCTAAACCCGCTGAAATAATCGTGGTGGATGGCGGCAGCAGCGATGCCAGCCGGCGCATCGTCAAAGATGCTGGGTTGCGCCTGATCGAAACGCCAACGGGCCGCGCACTCCAAATCAATGCCGGCGTAACAGCGGCCGCATCACCGCTGGTCTGTGTGCTGCATGCCGATACTATTGCGCCAGCCGATATGGTGGCAGTGATCTGCTCTACACTGGCCGATCAGGCCGTCGCACTGGCGGGGTTTACGCCGCTGATCAGGGGGCCGGACAAAGTGCGCTGGTTCACCACTTTCCACAATTGGATCAAGACCTGGTACGCACCGCTAGTAACCCGGCCGCATCTGTTTTTTCGCGGTGTGCGATTGTTGTTCGGGGACCATGCAATGTTTTTTCGCCGCGACCAATATCTGTTGGTGGGTGGCTGCGATCCGGGCACGCCGGTGATGGAAGAAGCAGATCTGTGCATCAAAATGGCGCGGCTGGGCCGGATCAAGCTGGTGGCGCGCTGGATCGAAACATCTGACCGGCGGATCACCGCATGGGGGCCGCTGAAAGCCAATTGGATCTATTTTAAAATCGGCATCCTATGGGCATTGGGTGCGCGCGCTAGGCTGGAACAATATTATCCGCATGTGCGCTGAACACTTCGCAACTGGCATAGCCTATCCCTATTATGCCCCTTGCCCCGCCCCAAACCACATTGGCGATCACGCTGATGGACCGGCGCCGGAAAGAAACCCCGTTTCGATGCAATAATTTACAAGCTGGCGCAGATATTGCGTTCCGGTTGGCGGGCAAACCCGGCCCGTAAGCGCCTGCGCTGCAGCATCATCAAACTGGGGATGGCGCTGGAAATAACTTGCATAAAGACCCGCCACCCGCGTGTAGAGCCGGCGTTCGCGCGCGGGCAATTGTGCCGGATCGAAATTTTCAGGCTCGACCAATTCGGGCTGATGAAATTGCGGAAAAGCAGCGATCATTTCGAAGAATTGCCCGGCCGCAATGGGCTGGCCCGACACCAGATGGAACGTCCCGCCTGCCGCCCGGTGCATGTTTTGCGCAATATCGATCAAACCGGCCGCAACATGATCGAGCGGCACGAAATCCAGCGTGGCCGCCATGCGCGCGGGCATATGGCGGACAGAACCTTCTGCAATCAGTTTGAAGGCGGTATAAATTGTATCAAATTTGCGGATCATACCGCTGCTGCTTTCCCCCACCACGATGCTGGGCCGCGCGATGGCAAAGGGCACACCGCTAGTGCGGATCAAGCGTTCTGCAGCGGCCTTGGATTTTTCATAGCCATTGGTAAATCCGCTGGCGGGCAACTGATCGCTTTCAAGAATGCGCCCGTCCCGTTTTCCGCAAACATAGGCCGTGCTGACATGCAGCAGCGGCATATTCCCAGACCGGGCAAATTCCACTGCATTGGCCGCGCCGCCAACATTTATGCTCGTGTATGCTTCATCCTCAAGATCAAAGCGCACCGTAGCAGCGCAGTGGATCAACAAATCATGATTGGCCGTAATGCGATTAAAAAGATCCTTGTCCCAGCCAAATAGTGGGCGCGAAACATCGCCGCAAACCACATCATGCACTGCAACCATGGCCCCGTTATTGGCGCGAATTTCACGGTTGCTGTGCACCATTGCGGTAACCTTGTGCCCGCCAGACAGCAGGCGCGCGGCCACTTCGCCGCCAATCAATCCTGCAGCCCCGGTCAGGAATATATTCAGCAACAGCTTGCCTCATTTGCCGCGCCATCCGCCGCTGCACCGGCAAACGGGCTGTCGTCGGTGCCGCAACCGGGAAATACACCGTAATGGCGGCTGAAATCACCAAATAAATCAAAATGCTCTGCAAAGCGCGTATCGGCAATCATCTTCCAGCTGTTTCCGCACACGGCAAACATCCGTCCCGCCTCGATCGCATGATGCGCATCAAGTTCGAAGATTCGTTCTGCCCCCGGCACTGTGCCCTTGTAACGCACAGCCTGCCCGTAATCCTCGCATTCAGGTTCCAGCCCGTCCAGCTTGAACAAACGGTAAGTCGCTGAATGGAAGGCAATCCCGTCCAGTTTGGCAGAAATTGCCAGGTCGCCGATCCCCAGCGGGCGGCTGGTGACAAGGCGCGGATCAGCAAATCCGGCCTCCTTTACCAATTGCAGGAAATCACCCCAATATAGCGCGCCCGACAGACATTCACCGTGAAGCACCGGATCATCGCGCAAATCTGCCGGCACGCGCCGTTCGGCATAGATATCGGAGAAATACAGTTCCCCGCCTTGTTTCAACAATTGGTGCGCAGCAGCGAAAACTGCGGCCTTGTCTGCCACCAGATTAATTACACAATTAGACACGATCACATCGAAATGCCCCTCCGGCAGGCCAATCATATCGAGCCGTTCAATATCCCCTTCAACGAATTGCACATTGGATTGTGCGTAACCGAATTTATCGCGGTGCCATTCAAGATGTTCATTGGCCACGGCCAATTGTTCCGGCGTTGTATCAACGCCAATGACAGAGCCATTTTCGCCCACCAATTGGCTGAGGATATATGCATCCTGTCCGCTGCCCGATCCAAGATCGAGGATAGCCGCGCCCTCGATCATCTGAGGGACAGGTAGGCCGCAGCCATAATAACGCGCGCGCACTTCATCATGCACATTCATCAACGCGGTCATAATCGCAGCTGGCGGGGCCTCCATCGTGCAGCACGCATCGGTTTTCAGATCAGCTGACCCTCCTAGAACTTGCCCATAATAATCGCGGCTATTTTCAGTGTTCATGTAACTTCTGGTCCCGTAATAGCGAATGCCCTGCGCATAAGGGCATCTGACATAAATCATTTCGTTACGCAGATCCGATTGGTTACTAAAGGGCCGCAATGAAATTCACTCATGATGTAATCGTGATCGGCGGCGGCGCTGCTGGCCTGACCGCAGCAGGCGGATGCGCTTTGTTCGGCCTCAATGTGGCCCTGATCGAGGGCGGCAAAATGGGCGGGGAATGCCTGAACAATGGCTGTGTCCCATCCAAAGCGATCATCGCCGCTGCCAAGCGCGCCCAGCAAGCACGGATGCAACTGGCAATGGGTGTCACCTTGGCCCCGCCGCAAATCAGCTGGGCGGGCGTTCACAAACATATTCACGATGCGATCGCGCATATCGAACCCCATGATTCACAAGAACGGTTCGAAGAAATGGGCTGCCAAGTCATCCGCGAACGGGCAACCATCACCGGCAAACATTCGGTCGAAGTCGGCGGCAAGACGCTCACCGCACCCCGGATTGTGATTGCCACCGGATCAAAACCGGCACTGCCCCCGATCAAGGGATTGGCCAATATCCCTTATCTGACCAATGAAAACCTGTTCGATCTCGGTCAACTGCCGGGCCATCTAATCATTATCGGCGGCGGCGCAATCGGGATGGAGATGGGGCAGAGTTTCCGCCGGCTGGGCAGTGAAGTGACAGTGATCAATCCCGGGCGATTGATGGGCCGCGATGACCCTGAAACGGTTGCCGTGGCGGCCGAACGGATGGCCGCCGAAGGGGTAATATTCGTCAATCACCGGGCCGAAGAAGTCACCAGCGATGCAGATGGTATTAATGTGCGTGTATCTGACAGCCGCATAATTACGGGCACTCACCTGTTGATCGCGGCTGGTCGCAGACCCAATATTGAAAAACTCGGGCTGGAAAAGATCGGCATCGATACCAACAAAAATGGTGTTATTGTCGATGCGCGGCGGCGCAGTTCGGTCAAATCAATCTATGCCATTGGTGATTGCCGCGATGGGCCGCGCCTGACCCATGTTTCTGGGTATGAAGGATCCAACGTCGCGCTTGAAATCACAACCGGCCTACCGACTAAAGTCGATTGGAAGGCGCTGCCATGGTGCACCTATACCGATCCTGAAGTGGCCCAGATTGGCTATACTGAAATGGCAGCGCGGGAAAAATTCGGCGATGCGATAACGGTAATAAAAGAAGGGTTCGACCATAATGAACGCGCGATTGCCGAAGGGGCGAGTGAAGGTTTCCTGAAGCTGATCCTCAAGGGCAAAAAAGTGATCGGCGCGAGCATTGTCGGCCAAGGGGCAGGCGAATTACTATTGCCCTGGAGCCAGTCAATTACCGGCAAAAGTTCGACCTTCGCAATGGGATCAGCGATCATCGCCTATCCAACACGCAGCGAAATTGTGAAAGCCGCTGCCTTTGCTGCATGGCAGCCCATTGTGTTTGGCGCATTACCAAAGAAATACGCCAGCTTCCTTGCCAAAATGCGCAGGGCAGTGAATTGAACAAAACCCCAGCAAAATCGCGCAATGCGCCAAGCGGCCCTTCCCCCTTCTTGGTGGAGGCACAAGCCCTGCCGCGCAAGAAATTCTCCGACCCGCAATGGACGCTAAGCGGCGAACCGCGTGCCAGCATTGCAATGGCCGGATTGGAAACCTTATGGTTCAACACCGGAACGGTGTGCAATCTGGCCTGCGCAAATTGTTATATCGAAAGCAGCCCGGCCAATGATGCACTGCTGCATATCACATTGGCTGATGTTTCTGTCTATCTGGCGGAAATTTCCACCCTTGGCCTGCCCACCCGGGAAATTGGATTTACTGGCGGCGAACCCTTCATGAACCCTCAATTCATGGCCATGCTGACCCACACACTGGAACGCGGTTTCAGCGCCTTGGTATTATCCAATGCAATGAAACCCATGCGCCGCCATGAAGCGCAATTGGCCGCCCTACGCGACCGGTTCGGGGGCAAGCTGACAATCCGAGTCAGCCTCGACCACCATACAAGCAGCGCGCATGAGGCGGAACGCGGGAAAGGAAGCTGGGATAGCGCGCTGGACGGGCTGCGATGGTTGTCGAATTGCGATTTTTCCATCGCAGTGGCTGGCCGAATGCTGCCCGGTGAAAACGAGGCTGATGAACGCGCTGGCTATGCTGCCTTGTTCAGCAGAGAAGACATTGCAATTGATGCGGCCAACCCGATGCAGCTGATGCTTTTTCCCGAAATGGATGCAGCCGCCGACATTGCCGAAATCACCACCGCTTGCTGGGGCATTCTAGGTAAAAATCCAGCTGACATCATGTGCGCAACCAGCCGTATGGTTGTCCACCGCAAGGGGGAGCCCGCGCCCCGCATCGCTGCTTGCACATTGATCCCTTACAATCTCAATTTCGATATGGGCCGCACATTGGCCCAGGCATCGCAAAAAATTGCCCTTAACCACCCCCATTGCGCGCGGTTTTGCGTTTTGGGCGGTGCAAAATGTTCTGTCTAAGCCTTGCCTGCCCAAGGCGCAGAATGCTCGATACCGAACCCGATTTTTGACCAAACGCGTTCGTGGATGAAATAGAGCAGCAGCTTGGTGAAAACTTCCATCCCGCCAATCGACACCGCCGTGGCGATATTGCCAGTGAAAAACCACGCCAACGCCATCGTATCAAGCGAAGCAATTGTCCGCCATGTCGCGGTTTTGGTGGTCGAACGGCGATAAGATTCCCAGCGTTTACCCTTCACCACAGAAGTGCCCCAGGTCAGCCAAACCCAGAACCGTTCATGGAGAAAGTAGAAAGTCATCTTGGTCGCCACTTCGGTGATCGCAATATAAGAGGCTGCCTGCAGCGCCTCGCCTTGCGAATTTTCAAGACCGAAAAAGGGGCCAGCATAGGTGATCAACAGATAGGAAAGGATCAATGTGTCGATCGTTCCCACCACCCGCCATGACACTGTCTTGGCGATCGACCGCGCAAATGTAATCCGCGGCGGGTTGGGCAAATCAAGCTTGGAGGTTTCAGGCCCAAAGATTGGTTGATCGAAATCGTCACGCATCAGCGGCCTGTGCAACGAAGTCAGAATTTTGTCGAGCTATAAGCGAATTGCACCAATGCTCGGCACCAGCGCATTATCAGGTTTCAATAGGCCGCAGCGGTGCCATTTATAATGCTAAGGATTGCCTAAATCCGTTCGCCTGACCCTGCCGCAAATAGTGATGGCAAGGCCTAATGTATCAAAGCACCCGGCCTGCCACTGCATCCAGCTTGGCCAACACTGCTGGATCGCGCGCATCAGGGGTGGTGATCAAGGCATGGTCCAACACTGTATCAAGCGGTGATGGGCTGCGTTTTTCTGGCAGATTGCCGACAAATGCCTCCACTGCTTTGCGCGCCACTTCGCCATTTTCAGCCATTTGCGCCATCACCTCACTCACCTCTACAAATGCAGTTTCCTCGCGCCAGCAATCATAATCAGTGACCATCCCGATCAGCGCATAAGGCAGCTCTGCCTCGCGCGCCAATTTCGCTTCGGGCATGGCAGTCATCCCGATAACATCCGCGCCCCATTGACGGTAAAGATGGCTTTCTGCGCGGGTCGAAAATTGCGGCCCTTCCATCGCCAGATAAGTCGCCCCTGCGGTGACATTACCGCCCGCCTGTTTCACCGCTTTTGCTGCATAGCTGGACAATCGCTCGCACACAGGTTCTGCCATGGAAACATGGGCGACCATGCCTGACCCGTAAAAGCTGGAGGCGCGCTGCTTGGTCCGGTCGATAAATTGATCAATCGTAACGAAGTGCCCCGGCGCCAATTCTTCCTGCAAGGACCCAACCGAAGAAATTGCCAGCAGATCAGTGCAGCCGGCCCGTTTCAACGCATCAATGTTGGCCCGCGAATTCACTTCGGATGGCGAAATGCGGTGCCCACGCCCATGGCGGGGCAAGAAACGCACCTGCACCGGTCCGATCCGTCCGCACAAAATTTCATCCGAAGGGGCGCCCCAAGGCGTGCCAACCGGGATCCATTGGGCATCCTCCAACGCATCTATTTGATAAAGGCCAGAGCCCCCGATGATCCCGATGGTCCAATTGCTATTCATAAACCCAGCCTAGCAGCACGTTCCTTTCTGAAAAGCTTCAATCCCTCATGAAAACTTCAATCGCGCTGTAATCAACGCTCGCTTGCCTAGGTTACAGCGGGATAAACGCTCCATTATATGGCCAGCCAATGTGCACCTTATCACCGCAATCATTTGTCGCGCGCACAACACTTCCCATCAATTTTTGCTTGCCGCGATGATTCTGGTCGGCATTAAGGGTTTACAAACCGCGTTCAGGGTAATTGTAGGGCATGCAGATCAGCAAAAAATTGTTTGGTTCAATCTGGGCAGCGGCGGCAATGGCCCTCGCTCCATTTGGCGCCCCTTTTGGCGCAGCCTACGGGCAAACCACCAATTTTGAAGCCGCTTTCGACAGTACGTTGGGCACCGACACCCGCGCCCCGCAAGATTTTTCCGCAGTCTATGATACCGGGCTTGAACAACGCATTGCATTGCTTGCTGACGGGGCCCGGGGCCGTATCGGCGTTGCTGCTGTGGACCTATCTACCGGCGCGCAAGTTTCGGTCCTGGGCGACCAGCGTTTTCCTATGGCCAGCACCAGCAAGATCGCGATCGCAGCAACCTTTATGGAAGGTGTGGAGCAAGGCCGCTGGACACTGTCGAGCGAATTTCCACTGATGATCCCGGTCCGTTCGACCAAATATTCAACCAATGTCGCCCCGGTCAAACGGGGGCGGTATTTGCCCGCAGCTGAACTGATCGAATTGATGATCACACGCAGCAGCAACTCGGCCACCGATGCACTATTGGCTGCTGTTGGCGGCCCCAAAACAGTCAATGACTGGACCAACCGCGCCGGTATTCGTGAATTCCGCCTTGACCGCGACATCGCAACATTGGTGCGCGATGATGGCGAAATCGATCCTGCTGCGCATATTGATCTGCGCGACAGCGCATCGCCCAAGGCAATGATCGACCTTCTGGCCGGCCTTTATCAGGGCAAATTCCTGTCGGAGAGCAGCCGTCAGACAATTCTGGGCGCAATGGAACGGTGCCGCACGGGCAAACGGCGCATTCCCGCCTTGTTACCCGCTGCTGCACAAGTCGCGCACAAGACCGGCTCGCTTAACAATACATCCAGCGATATCGGAATTATCCAAGCGCCCGATGGGCGCGCCATTGCACTGGCGATTTATGTAACCGGACAAGGATCGCGCCGCGCACGCGAAGCGCGCATCGCCTCAATCGCCCGGGCATTGTATGATGGTTATACGTCGGATGGCCCGGGGAACTGGACTGGCGCCACCTATTCAGGCGGCTGAATTTCCGCCCCCTTCAGGCATCAGCCTAGGCCAGACCGCAAGCCCTGAGGCCGCTCTTAAAAACTAAGGCGAATCAAAAAGGGCGGCGCCTTGCGGCACCGCCCCCAATGTTTTCGAAACAAGTCGAAAATTATTCAGCAGCAGCTTCTTCAGCAGGTGCAGCAACTTCTTCAGCAGCTTCAACAGCGCCTTCGACGGCACCTTCAACGGCTTCGCCAGCAGCTTCAAC
>Ga0209345_10006683_pt1 | contig 10394 bp, 10 predicted proteins | sample Cruoilmetagenom7_FD_187294 | JGI IMG/M metagenome (GOLD analysis project Ga0209345, IMG submission 187294) | Oil polluted marine microbial communities from Coal Oil Point, Santa Barbara, California, USA - Sample 7 (SPAdes) (version 2) | ecosystem: Environmental > Aquatic > Marine > Oil seeps ... | reverse complement strand
TTCATTTGGCGTGATGCTGACCTTGGCGTTGGTGAGGGGCAACGGATGGCAGAGCGGGATAAGATCAGATGTGCGTTTGGCCCCCATGATGCCTGCGAGTTCTGCGATGGCGATGGGGTCGCCTTTTTTTGTGTGACGCGATTTAGCGAGCGCGAAGATTTCGGGCGACATACGCAAATGTCCTTGCGCCGTGGCGCTGCGGGGGGTGATCGCTTTATCGCCGACATCGACCATGCGGGCGCGACCATCGGGGCCGATATGGGTGAGATCGTTCATTCTTATTGCTCCATCAGACGGGGCATGAGTTCAACCAGATTGCAGGGGCCGTAACGGCTGTCGAGTTGGTGCGAAATAACTTTATCCCAGCCATCTTTCACGGCGCCATTTGAACCCGGCAAGCAGAAGATGAATGTGCCATTTGCCAACCCGGCCACCGCGCGCGACTGGAGTGTCGAAAGGCCAACGCTTTGGTAGCTGACCTGGTGGAAAATGACTGAAAAGCCTTCAATGGTTTTCTCAAACAGCGGCGTGATGGCTTCAGGGGTTATGTCGCGCCCGGTAAGGCCTGTGCCTCCGGTACTGATGACGACATCTATGTCTGGATCGGCAATCCATGATTTGACCGTTTTGCGGATGGCGGACGCATCGTCGGGCACGATGACGCGTTCTGCCATATCGTGGCCAGCCGCTTCGATACGCTGAACGAGTGTTGCACCGGACGTATCTGTTTCAAGTGTGCGCGTATCGCTGACAACAAGCACGGCGATGCGGACGGGTTTAAATTCAAGGGCTTCATTAATTCCGGGCATAGCTATGTCGTCTCCGTATTGGCCCAGCGGGCATTGTCTTGATAATCTTCCGCACGTGGTTCGATCCATGCTGCGCCCTCAGACGTTGTTTCTTTCTTCCAGAAGACAGCTTCGGTTTTGAGATAATCCATCAGAAAGTCAGCGGCTTCGAAGGCGGCGCGGCGATGAGCTGAGGCAGCGGCGACGAAAACGATTGTGTCACCGGGGCGCATGTCGCCGGTACGGTGTAGGATCGTGATGTGATCGAGGGGCCAACGGTCGCGTGCAGTTTGGGCGGCGCGTTCGATGCCTTGCTCGGTGAGAGGTGAATAGGATTGCAGGTGGAGTGTTGTGACGCTTCCCTGTGCAGATGTGCCGCGTACGTTGCCCGTAAAACTTACAATCCCACCTGACGTGGCGGCGGCTTTTTGAAATTGACTCAAGGCGGCGCCGGCGTCGATAGGGGATTCTGAAACACAGATCACTTTAGCCGCCTCCAACGGGAGGCATGAAGGCGATTTCATCGGTTTGGCCTATGGCCTGTGGTTCAGTGACGACCTGATTATTGATGGCGATACGGATGGTTGACTCAAGAAACGCGCCTTCGGTTTCAAAACGATTGTCCAACCATTTGCGTAGATCGTGTGTGGTGCCGAGCGTGGGGGGCAGGTCAATGGTTTCTTGCGGGCTATGCGTGAGTTCAACGAGTTTGCCGAAGTAAAGAAGGCTTGCCATATTAACCGCCCGTAACCGACATATGCCGTGGCAGGGCAGGCGCGTCGCCGCGGCGGTCAATGGCAAAGTCATGCTTTTCAGGTTTGCGTTGTAGGGCGCGGTCGAGGGCCGCGCTGAGGGCTGTTTCCGGGTTTGAAGATTCTCTCAGAACTGCACGCAGATCTATATGATCGTCTTGACCAAGGCACATATAGATACGGCCCGTACATGTGACGCGCATGCGGTTGCAGCCAGCACAGAAATTGTTTGTCAGCGGTGTGATGAATCCGACTTTTCCGCCTGTTTCGGCAATGTCGTAATAGCGAGACGGGCCAGCATTTGCACGCAATGTGCTTTCAAGGGTGAGCGTCCATTTCTCTGCAAGTGTATCTTGTACCATTGTGAGCGGTAAATATTGATCGATGCGGTCTTCACCTGTTTCGCCTAATGGCATGACCTCAATGAGGGTGATGTCCATGCCCTTGCTGTGCGCCCATGCGATAAGATCTGGTATTTGATGCGAATTGTCGTGCTTCAGTGCGACTGTGTTGATTTTGACTTTCAGACCAGCCGCGAGCGCCGCATGAATGCCTGCAAGTACTTTGTGTAAGTCTCCGCGACGTGTGATGCGTTTGAACGTATCGGGATCAATAGTGTCGAGGGAGACGTTCACGCGCTTTACGCCTGCGGCGACGAGTGTATCTGCATATTGCGCCAGCAGTGTTCCGTTTGTGGTGAGGGTGAGTTCATCTAAGCCATTGCCAAGGTGCGAACCGAGGCGTGTGAACAGATCACCGATGCCTTGGCGGACGAGAGGTTCGCCGCCTGTGATCCTGATCTTCTTCACACCGCGTGCAATGAAGGATTCGGCAACTTTCTCTAACTCTTCAAGTGAAAGCAGATCTTTCTTTGGCAGGAACACCATGCGCTCTGCCATGCAATAGGTGCATCTGAGATCGCATCTGTCAGTGACCGACATGCGAAGATAGGACACGTGTCTACCGAAGGGGTCGACAAGAGGCTTCGTCTTGGGAAGATCGATTGTCTCAGTCATCTATCAACGCCTTTACATTTGAGAGGTCGGCCACGTAGTCAACATCTGTGGCGAGGTCTGGGGCAAGATGAACTGTGCGGGTATTTCTAAGTGTATTGAAGACGCGCTTTGCGCCGTGATCGCCGGATAGCTGCATGAGGGCCGGAAATGTGCTGGCGTGGAAGTAGGCAGGGGGGCAAAGTGTATCACCTGTGTCGGTCATCACTGCCCCTGGGGCGTCTGCGGTTTCATTGATAAGCGCATCAATATGGCTGTCTGGAATGCAGGGCATATCTGCGAGTATCAGTAGAGCGCCATTGATTGATGTGTCTTCCGCGATATGGGCGAGCGCTGCTTGTAGGGACGTCGCTTGTCCTTCTTCTGACAGCGGGTTTTCGACAATGACCCAGCCAGCGGCGCGTAAGACTTGGGCGCGCTCTTGCTGGTGGGGCGCGATGACGGCCAGTTTGGCGGCGAAGTCTTTTTCCTTCACTAAACTGGCTGTGCGCTGAAGCACGGAAACGCCGTCAAGATCAGCAAGAAGCTTGTCACCTGACTCATAGCGGCTCGATGCGCCCGCCGCGAGCAGAATAAGAGCAATACTCTGTTCCAGCGGCGCTGGGCGATTTTCAAACTGATCTGTAATTTCAGCGAGCGTCGAAATAGCGATACCCGTTGCATTTCGCATCGAGGGAACGAGACCTATGGGGGCTTGTACGCGTTTGATTGTATTGGCTGAAATACGTTGCGCGAGAAGCGCAGAAGTACGACGGGCATGTGTCTTTTTGCTGCCCACGGCGCCGATATAGAATGCTGGGCCATCTAGGGCTTGTGCAAGGAGCGCGGCTTCCCAATGCGCGTCATGGAACATCAGCGCGAAGGCTGTCCACGGATCATCTGATTGTGTGGGAAGGTCATGTGTACTGGTGAGGTGTTGAACACATTCTGCGCCTTCGTTTCGTGCGCGTGCGGCGTCATTTTCATCTGGTGTTTGGAGGGTGACAGCAATACCGCTGGCGACAGCAAGGCGGGTGAGCGCGAGACAGTCTGGACCGCGACCGGCGATGCGTAAACGAAGTTTGGGAGTGCATGAAATGTTGAACACCTCACCCTGCCATCCGTTGCGAGTGCCGTTATATCGCGTGATCGTGCCTGATGTTGTGCAGGCGAGTGAGAGGGCTTGGCGCGCGGCAAGCATTGTGGCGGCATCGCGGATAATGCCCGCATCAGGGGACGGGAGGATGAGGACATCAATCGCGCCGCCGCAGGGCAACTGGATGTCAATAAAAGGTGAACCAGAGCCATATCGCAATTGTGCGGGTTTCTGAGACGTGATGGCAGCTTGCGCCTGGGCCGCAACATCTGCGTCGATACAGCCACCGGATAGATATCCGGCAGTCATGCCCGTCTCTGAAACAGCCATCATGGTGCCAGCCGCACGGACACCACCGCCTTCCGTTTTCGTCAGAACTATAAGTGCTGCGTCTATTCCATCGGACTGCCATGCGGCTAACGCGGCAAACACATCCATTGGATGTTCATAAAGAGAAGGGGCACTTTGACTCACAAGGCGATATAAACCGTGATTTCACTCGCTGTCACCCCTGCGTTGGTGACGTCGTAAGTTGATTAAGTGCGTGACGCGCTGCGTGCGTTGCGGCAATGGCCTCGTTTTGTATGGTGTTATACAGCTCAAGCACGCGTTGACCTGTGTCTGTCAGGCTGGCGCCGCCACCACCTGCGCCGCCATGCTGAGCATTCACAAGCGACAAGGCGAAGGTTTGATTGAGTTGATCAACGAGCTTTAGCGCGCGTGGATACGACATGCCGAGCGCTTTTGCGGCGCTTGAAATGGATTGCGTGTCTTCAATCGCTGCAAGGAGGGCTGCCTTGCCCGGGCCAAGTCTATGAGCGGTTGGAAAATCAATGCGCACACTTAGGGTAGGGCTGGGATCACTTGTGGATGACATGGTAATGTGTGGCCTTTTCAATGTACCGTGCGAGGGGCTGCGTGTGATTAGCATTTATGCCGGCATAAGAAAAAGCCGCCAACCTTTTGGGTTAGCGGCTTTTGTATATCTATGCGGGCCGCTTAGGACGCGTTTGTTGGAATACCAAATGCAGTTGGACCAGTACTTGGCTGTGTTGACTGCGCAGGCTTGGCTTGTGCAGGTGATGCGCTCGCGGCGGCACCACGTGGTGAACTATCTTTGAGGGGGTCGTTGGAGTGTTTCACTTGACCTTCGAAGACAGCATTAGGTTGGATTTGGAGAGAGGCGTGGAGGATGTCACCTTCGACATGCGCACCTGACTCAAGCTCAACCTTGCGTGCGCGAATAGAGCCTTTAATCTTGCCTTTAACTTTAACAATCTCAGCTTTAACTTCGCCAGTAATGTGGCCGTTTGCGCCGATGGTAATGTCGGCGGCGTGAACATCGCCTTCAACTGTGCCGTCAATGTGCAGTGCGCCCTCTGAAGAGACAGAGCCATTGATACGCATGTCTTCACAAATGATAGACGCTGCGCGGGCCGTTGGCTTAGATGATGCACCGCGTATTGCATCTTTCGCGGGGCTAGACATTTGGGGCTCCGATGGACCTTCTGGTCCTTTATTCTTTGTGAACATGGCGTCCTGCTTTCAAAAAGTTCTGCGGATCGTACGGCTTACCTTGAAACCATACCTCAAAATGAAGATGGTCACCAGTGCTTCGACCTGTGGTTCCCATCTTGCCTATATCTGCGCCGATACCAACTGTATCACCCTTCTTAACGAGGATACGGCGTAAGTGACCGTAACGAGACTTAAAGCCGTGGCCATGATCAATTTCTACGAGACGGCCATAGCCGGACCGTGTGCCTGCAAATGTAACCACACCCGGACCCGAAGCAATAATCGGTGCATTGCGATACGCGCCCATATCGATGCCGCCATGCCAACCGGGGCGCTTGTTGAATGGATCAACACGCAGGCCATAAGGGCTTGTGAGGCGGAAGGTGTCACCAACAGGTGGGCCAAGAGGGAGTGTCGATACGATCTTTTCGTAATAGCGGGCTTCCTCCACCCGGGCAGCGACTTGCGCCGTGCGAATATCGAATGCGGCGACTTTCCCGGATGATGATGAGGTGAAGTTCGCCGCTGACATGAGGGGGCCACCCATTTCAGCGCCGCTCAAAATGCGGTCACTCCCCACGGAGGTAAGCTTAAGAACACCGCGTGCACGCTCGGCCCGTTCAACAGCAATGTCCTCAGCTTCATTTAAGAATTGTTCTTGCGCATATGTTTGTGCGTTGATTTTTGCGCGGGTTCCGACAGCGCCCAACGAGGCTGTCATGATGGCGCTTTCGCGTGACTGTCGACTGTCGGCTTCTTCTATAGAGGCACGAACAAGCAACTTCGCGTTCGGACCTTTCAGGGCGGAGATTTCAAGATCCTCATCACCCTTTAGCTGCTCAAGAAGATCTTCGAGGGCACGGTGGCGGTCTTCCCAAGAGACAGTTGCTTTCTGGAATGCGTCCGTACGTTCTTCAAGAAGGGAGCGGGATAGAGCGTCTTTGGCGCGCAATTCCTGTACCCAACGCTCATACTTTGCTAGCTCACGCTGATCTGCGTTGCCAACCCCAGTTGTCGATCCGCCCAAAACATAGCTTCCGGTGGCAAACAATGTCCAGCCGACGACGGCGAGACCTGCGCAAGCCATAATCGCTTGCTGCCAAGGTGATACGGAAATGTAGCGAACGGTGCCGCCACTTCTATGATATATTTGTCTCTCGGGAAAAGCCCGATTGAATGCGGCAGTAAGATTTACGTTCCACTTTGCCATTTACGCTACCTGTTCCACGGGATTCTCTCCTGCGCCTGTTGTTGTACCAACAGATCGTTTCCCCAACCCACTTCGAATATGATTACCGAGTTCCTTCATTAATCGAAACCCCTTCGCGCCATAATTTATGTAAAAACTCGCCTATTTGGGTAAATCCCTTGTTAAAACTATTATTTTTACTCGTGATAAGTTTGTAACACTTGAAATTTAGGCGGTTAGAACCGTCAAAACTTCCTCTGCGTGGCCTTTCACGCGCACTTTTGGCCAAGTGTGTTGAATTTTTCCTTTTGGATCAATCAGGAAAGTCGCGCGCTGAATGCCCATATATTTTTTGCCGTACATATTTTTCTCAACCCACACACCATAAGCTTCACAGACTTCTCCGCTCTCGTCTGAGGCGAGTGGTATCTGAAGGTCGTGCTTTGCAATGAAGTTTTCATGCTTCTTCAGTGAGTCTTTAGAAACGCCCAAAATTTGTGCGCCGGCTGCTGTAAACTTCGCAATATTGGCGGAGAAATCATTCGCCTCAGTCGTGCAGCCTGGAGTGTTATCTTTTGGATAAAAGTACAGGATAAGGTGTTGGCCGGCATAGTCCTTCAGGCTGATGGGGCCATTTGTGGACGGCATCTTGAACGAAGGGGCTTTGTCGCCTGCCTGAAGAAGTGTGGTCATGTTGTGTTCCTATGGTGCGGCTGGGCCGATGTGCTTATATCTTGACTATGATGATTGCGGCACTGTAGCCGGAACGTCAAATTTGGAGTTATTCCTTGGTCCGACAAACGGCCTCCATTGTTGTTTTCGAAATCCTTGGCGGGGTCATTCTTGTCGCGGCTTTGCTGATTGGTGTTCTTGCATTTCGTCTTGCGAGCGGGCCGTTAGAGCTTGGCATCTTTAGAGATGACGTTGAGCGTGCCCTTACGCGTGCGCGTGATGGTCGGCCCGTGCTAATCGATACCGTTTTTCTGGAATGGTCCCCTGAGGACCGCCGCGTGATCGTGACTGCGAATGATTTACGGATGCTGGACGGGCAAGGCGAGACGAGCGCTGAGGCCAAGCGTGCAGAGATCATTCTCGCTGCTTCATCATTGTTCTTTGGTGAGGTTGAAGTGCTGGCGCTGGATCTTGAAACCGGTTGGGTCGATGTCGCGCAGGTATCAAGCACGGAGTGGGCCGTTGCGGGCGATCCGTTGCCGCCAATTCCAAGTGGTGAGCAGCCGCAGAGTTCACGCGCATGGTTAGAGCGCGCGAATGAGGTTTTGCCGGTTGTTCTGACCGCCTTGGAAGAGACAGGTGAGCGATTCAGTTTTGAACGCTTAAATTTCAAAGATATTGATTTGAAATTGCGTGGCCAGAATGGCGAGAACCTCCTGACGGTGTCGAACACAACGGGGCAGCTGGGGCGTACAGAAGACGGGTTCACATTCTCTGTCGGGGGAAGTGGCCTTGGACAAGGTTTGCCGAAGGGGATGGCCGTCGATTTAACAACCTCTGGCTCGGGTGAGCGCATGGCGATCGAGCTTGCGCTGGTCGAGTGGCCATTGGCGGCGTTAGCTGAGCGTCTAGGCGTCAACCCAACGGGGGTGTCAGGGTTGATGTCCGATATTGATATTAGTCTAGCATTATCACGCGACGTTGGCGTTGAGCAGGTTGTGATCCGCGCGGATGCTGGTGAAGGTAAGGCGCCATTCGGATCGACAAGTCTTGAAGTCAGTGATCTTGAGTTGATTGCGACATACGCGGCGCTTGAGGATACATTAGCGTTAGACATGCGTAGCACGCGCGCGGGCCCACTGTCTGGCAGTATCGTGGCAACGATTGAAGATGCGTTATTGATGGCTGGAGATGTGAGGAGTTTCGAACTGCAAAGCCCGAAATTGGGCATGGACCTGCAACCGAGACTTGCTGCGCCTCTCGATCTGTCAAACATCAAAATTAGCGGAAATATCAATGCAGAAGCTGGTGAGTTGCTGTTAAGCTCTGCGGCGGTGGGTGTGGGAGATGCCACATTAAACGCGACTGTAGACCTGACGCGGACAGGCGATACAGGCAAGGGTACAGTGCCTGTTACAGGCAAGATTACATTGGCAAGCGACGGTACGCTCACAAAGGATGATATATTGTCCCTTTGGCCTGTTACGCTCGGCAGCGGCGCGCGGCGATTCTTGGTTGAGAAGGTTGAGAGCGAGAATATAACCGACATTGTCGCAACGCTTGATCTAAAGCGGGATAGTTTTGAAGATAGCTATCTTAAAGATGAGGCGTTGGACCTGACGTTCAATCTTGAAGGCGGTGAGGTTCGTGTTCTGCATGATTTGCCACCGATCACCAACGCGATAGGCCGCGGACATCTGAAGGGCAATGGTTTTAACATCCTTGTTGAGTCAGCTGAGTTTGCCGGATGGCAGTTGAGTGAAGGTGAGTTTGATCAACCAGCCTTCAATCCGCGTGGCGAGCCGTTTCATGTCTATGTTAAGGGGCATGGTAACGCGACGGATTTGATGAAGGTTCTTGTCAACACAAGACTTAATATAGATTTCGATCCTGAGCGTATTTCTGGTGATGGGGAGCTGACGTTTGAACTGCATCGCCCCGGTCTAGATAACGTTCCTTATGAAGACCTTCGTTTCACTGCGAATGGTGTGATTACTGATGCGGGACTATCTAAAGCTAGTCTTGGTTTGGATCTTACAGGTGGGACCGCGAATGTGAATGTGACGCCGACAGGTTTGACAGTTACAGGCTTTGGTGACCTAGGGGCGTCGCCTGTTCAGTTTACTTGGCGTGATGGATTTGCTGATGGGGATCTACCATCCGATTTGTCTGCTACTGCGGTTATTACCCCCGATGTTTTGAACAGTCTTGGATTAATGGGACGGGCCTATCTCAGTGGTGAGATACCTGTAGAAGTGCAAGCGAAGCTTAAAGGCGAAGGGGTTGATACGGCGCTGATCGCTATGGACTTAGATCAGGCGCGGGTCGACTTGTCCGAGGTGGGTTACATTAAGCCGCAAGGCATTCCGGCAAAGGCATCTGTCGAGATATCAGAAGAGGAAGATGCGCGCATCGCAACTGTTTATTATGATAGCAAAGATGCGCTGATTGATACGGATCTCAAATTGGGTGCGGACTTCCAATTACTGTCGGCCACACTACGCAAAGCTTTTTTGAGAGATACTGCAGATGTGACGGGAACGATACGTCGAGGTTTAGATGGCGCGATTAATATGGAGCTCGGAGGTGCTTTCTTAAACATATCCGGAGCGATGCCAGATATTAGCGCTGTTGGCGGCGCGGCAGGTAACAGCACAACACCTATGACTCTAAATGCAGAAGTTGGCACGTTGCGGCTGCGCGATGAGTTGGATTTGTCTGATGCGAAGATCGAGATGATCTCAACACAGGCGGGTGTTCAGCGATTTGAGGCCGAGGGTACGGCCGATGATGGGTCAGCAATTGAGGGGATCTATGATGCGTCTGGTGACGGCGCGCCATCGTTGAGTGTCTCAAGTGGTAACGCAGGGTTTCTAGCCGCTGCGTTTATGGGCGTAGATTTTCTTGAAGGCGGTGAGCTCACTCTGACAAGTACGCTTGCAAACGATGGCACACCGACGAAGATGAACGTGAATATTCGGAATACGCAGATGGTGAATGCGCCGTTCCTGACGCAAATACTCTCGCTTGCATCTTTGCAGGGGCTTGCCGATACGCTTGGCGGTGAGGGTGTGCGTTTCTCGAGTATTGATATCCCCATGACGATTGCTGAGGGCCGATACATCATTGATGGTGCGAAGGCGCAAGGGCCTGCGCTCGGCCTGACGACAAGTGGCTTTTACAACAGCACGAATAAGGCAATTGAGTTTGATGGTGTTCTGGTGCCAAGTTTTGGTCTGAACTCCGCGCTGGGAGGAATTCCGATTATTGGTGACCTGGTGGTGGGCCGTGATGGGGAAGGTGTGTTTTCACTGACATATGCAGTCAACGGAACATTGGATAAGGCGAATGTTGGGGTGAACCCACTCTCCGCGCTCGCGCCGGGGG
>Ga0209345_10006682_pt1 | contig 10394 bp, 8 predicted proteins | sample Cruoilmetagenom7_FD_187294 | JGI IMG/M metagenome (GOLD analysis project Ga0209345, IMG submission 187294) | Oil polluted marine microbial communities from Coal Oil Point, Santa Barbara, California, USA - Sample 7 (SPAdes) (version 2) | ecosystem: Environmental > Aquatic > Marine > Oil seeps ... | reverse complement strand
CTTAAGTTTATCAAACGCATCCCAATTGCGTGTTTCCAGCAGATTAAGGATCATATGGTCCCACTCTGAATTGAGCGGCTTGATCTGGCCCCGCCCCTCATAAACCTCGCGCCCAAACTCGACCACGCGCGCTTCGCGCACGGCCTGATCTTCGGCTGTTTCGACCAGCGTTCCGAGCAGGCGCCGGCGGGTATCGCCAGCGGCAGATTTGATCTGGGGGACCGGCGGATCATGGGACAGGCCGCCTGAAGCGGCAAACAGCACCCGCTTGCCCGATGACCGAGCAAACTCGCCAACGGCTCGGCCCAGCAGACGGACACGCTTGTATTTAGGCAGGGGCGGCGCAGCGCTGTTGATGAAAATTGGCAAGAGCGGATAGCGGTCGATGCGATCGAACATACAATCCCACATCTGTACGAATCCGTGATCGAGCGTCATTGAGTAGGATTGAGCGATGTCGAAATCGGCATCCCGCAGGTGCTCAAGCAGTTCAAGCGAAAATTCTTCGGGCACAGGCAGCTTTATGTGCGGTAACGACCAGTCGCCCGCTGATTGCGCACCGGCTGCCAAACAAAAGCTGGGCATCAATGAATAGTTGAAGCCGTTGAAATGGTCCGGTCCGAACTGGATGATGACCTCTGGATCGAAATCCTCGACGAATTCCTGCATCTTTTTGAAGGACGCACGAACGGCATCGCAGACTTGGCCTTCTGCGAGAGTGCGGTCGTACATGACCGGTGTATGTGACGCGCACGCCAAAGCAAATGCCATTGAACCCACCTCAAACTGCGCCTTGGTGGCGCTCTGCTTTACCCTCGGTCAACACGAATCCCCCCTACTTCCAACACCTTAAACTGCTAGCTATTTGTCGGCTCACCCAATGACGGAACTGGCCCGTAAGTCCGCTCTTCGCCGCGGATACGCACTGGCGGAGCGGGAATGTCGACATCCCCGGCCGGCGTATCAATCCTGACCCGACGCAGATGAGGATGTTTTGACAGTTCATCCATGTCATTGGCACAAGCGAAACCGATTTGCGCATTCTCAAGCTTCACGCAGACCTCATCCAGATCAAGTTGTTTGACAGCTCGCTCCACCAGCGCATCAGTCAACTTTCGATTGTTAACTCGTTCGACATTGGTCGAGAATCTGGGGTCGGTCGCAAGGTCATCATCCAGAAGCAGGTCCGTGCATAATTGCTTCCACTCCCGGTCATGCTGCACTGCCAGAAGCAATTGTCGGCCATCGCAGGTTTCAAACACTCCATAGGGCGCAACAGAAGGGTGACGAAGACCAATCCGGGCAGGCGGTCGCCCCCCTTCAGCCTGAAGCAACGGCACTGCCATCCATTCAGCGATCACATCGAACATCGAAATACTAATCTCGGCGCCAACGCCAGTCTTCTTACGCACGAGCAGGGCCTCAAGAATAGCCGCATGAGCCGTTGCGCCGGTTGCAATGTCAACAACAGAAATCCCGACCCGGGCAGAAGCTTGCGGCCCCCCTGTAATCGAACACAGACCCGCTTCCGCCTGAACCAGCAGATCATAGGCCTTGCGGCCGGCCATGGGGCCTTCATCCCCGAACCCGGTTATTGAACATGTGATCAAACCTGGATTACGCGCACGCATCTCTGAGGGCGCAAAGCCAAGCCGCTTGAGCGCACCAGGACGCAGATTCTGAACAACCACATCAGCCCCATCGATCAATTCTCGTAGCCTCGCTAGGTCGTCTGGGTCACCAAAATCAAGCACGACCGATTCCTTGCCCCGGTTCAGCCAAACGAAATAGCTGCTCTGCCCCAGAACCGTGTCATCATAACCGCGCGCAAAATCGCCTCCCGGACGCTCGATTTTGTGCACTCTAGCCCCGGCGTCCGCCAATCGCAATGTGCAATAGGGCGCGGCTACGGCCTGTTCGATAGCCACTACAATCAAGCCTTCTAGCGGAAGCGACATCAGCAGGCCAAGCCGATCATGGCGACCGTCACATAAAGCATGGCATCGCATCTGAAGCGTTGACTGCCAATAGGCTGCCGTAAATCGACGTTTAGCCTAGAAGTTGAGTTACGGCGAGCAAAAGCCGGAATCGTGAGCGGTTGTAATATCATGGAAAATAGTCCTAACGACACGGCCAGCTGCTAGTAAAGACGCCATCAGCGTAGGTAGGTTTCACCTTTTATGGAAACTGAACCAATGCCTGGCTGGTGATGAAAGAATCTGGCGGGAAGGAGGGGTGTCTTCCCAGTCAGCATGAGCCACTGCATCATGGAGCGTCGCGGAAGGGGCCTTACTATCTCGGTTGCGTACTTCGCTAAAGTACGCAACCGGCATCACGGAATGGCTCACGTCTCCAGCACGGATACGACCTAGCATTCAATGCATGAATGCTAGGTCGAACTAATCAAGCTGCTGCACTTATGCTTGTCCAGATAATTGAGGGGCATTTCTGTAGGAGATATTTCCACTAGTGCTCGGGAAATAGCCTCGTTGCCAGAAACGCCGGTCCCAATAGCGTTTGCTGATATGCTCGAACTCTTGCTGATGAGCGGCCTTTGGCTGTGCGCACAAAATCGCTGATCGCAATATTGGATGGGATCGTGCGACAGAGCACCGTGGCATCCGCGTGAATAAGGTATAGTGCTATGCAAACAGAACGACAAAACGGTTGAAGCCTATGCCAGCTATTAACTGGCGAGTTTACTCCGAAGGTGAGGCATTGAACATCTCGTAATTTAGAGGAACAGAAAGTTTCGGTGGGCACGATTCAACAAAATACGAAACAAGGCTTAACGAAATAACGCTTCTGAACCACTGATTCGTGCCCTAACCTTTTGCACATTGTCGTAAAAAACGAGCACGTTTGTGTCATAGTGCCCGGTTGGGCTGAGGCGCATTAGCAGGGGAGGGTGGAATGATCTTTAACGGAAAAACCTATATAACGGGGGGCAGTATTGCTGCGTTGATGTTTCCCTTGAATGCCTATGCCCAGGAAGTCTCTGACGACCAGAAAGAAACCGCGCAAGTGTCCGCATTCGACGAGATCATCGTTACAGCGACGCGGCGCGAAGAAGGTGCGCAGGACGTTCCTTTAGCGCTGACTGCTGTCTCGCAAGATTCGCTGGTCGTGGCTGGTGTCCCTTCGGTACGAGAGTTGACCAGTGTTGTTCCAGGATACAATGGTGGCCGAAACTTGGGTGCCTTTCAACCATTCATCCGCGGGGTCGGGTCGACCGGCGTGACAGTCAGCGACGAGTCGAACGTTTCGACCTATGTGGACGGCATCTATATGCCCTTTGCGCAGTCTGCAAATGTCGACATTGTAGAGATTGACCGCGTCGAGGTGTTGCGCGGCCCGCAAGGCACGACCTTCGGCCGCAACGCTACGGGCGGCCTTATCAACATTATTACGCGCGATCCTCAGTTTGACGTCGGTGGGCATGTCGACGCCCGAGTGGGTGCGATTCTCGGCTCGTCGAAAGATGCAATGACGTATGATCTGCGCGGTTATGTCACCGGCGGCCTGTCAGATAAAATCGCTGCTGATATTAGCTTTCTGCACCGCCGCGATGGCGGGTATATTCGAAACTTGGTCGGATCGGACAATTTCGGGGATCTTGCCGTTACCGATGTGCGATCCAAACTGATGTTCCTGCCCAACGAGCAGACGAAGATCGTCCTGATCGGCGAATACTACCGCATGGAAAGTCAAGTCAATGCGCCGCAGCCGGTCGATGGCAATACTCTTGGCCGTAGTTATGGTGCTATTGTTCCGGCTGAACCATGGCAGGCAGCTCTTGACGTGGAGCCGTTGCTCGATGGGGAGAGCTATCATTTCGGCCTACTGACCGAATTTGAACTCGGCGATGTCACGCTTGAGACCAGCAGTGGGTATCTTGACACCGTTATGCGCCAAGATACGGATTCGGATGCTTCGAATATCAATCTCGGGACGCTGTTGACTTCGCCTGTGGGCCGCCATGGCAGTGTCTTCAGTCAGGAAATACGTCTGCTGTCGAATGGCGATGGTCCGTTTACGTGGCTGGTCGGCGCCTATGGCTTCTTTCTTGAGAGTCACAACGGTACCACGATAACCAAGGCAACCTACGGTCCTGCTCCTGAGTTTCTGATAAGCGGCGAGAGCACTATACTTTCGACATTCCGCAATACCACTACCTCCTACGCCGGGTTTGCAGAAGGTTCACTTGAAGCATCACCGGGGCTATTTATCACTCTGGGTGGGCGTTACACTACCGAGGAACGGAGCCAGTCAGGCTGGCTCAGCATCAACGGGAACGAGGCCAATCTCCCGTCGGACACCGCCAGCTTCAATAAATTGACCTATCGCGGCTCGATCCGGTATGAAATTACGCCAGATACAAATATCTATGCGAGTTACGGAAATGGCTTCAAAAGCGGGGTCTATACTGGCACGGTTACGCCTGTCCTCACCCGACCGGAAGAAGTCAAGGCATTGGAAGGCGGAATTAAATCTGATCTGACACCGTGGTTGCGCATGAATATAGCCTTGTTCCACTATAATTACACAGACATGCAGGTGACCGCACGCGATCCGGCTTCCACCACATATATCGTGCAAAATGCCGCGGAAGCGACACTTTACGGCGGAGAGCTAGAATTCCAGCTTGTGCCAAGTGACAATTTCAAACTTCGAGGATCGGTGGCCTATAATCACGCTCGCTACGATTCCTTTCCGCTTTCGCGGTCATACATACCTTCGCCGCGCGGCGGCAATGATGTAGCGGCACTCGATGTCTCGGGTAATACGTTGCTTCGCGCCCCTAAAGTGACCTTCAGTCTCGCGCCAACTATGGAGCAGGATCTGGGAGGGGGGCGTTTGGCTTTTACCGCGAATGTATTCCACAGCAGCAGAGTCTATTTCGATTTTCTCAACCTTGTCTCTCAAAAGCCTTATACGCTTGTCGGGGCCGAGGTGTCGTGGACTGATCCGGCTGAATTGTGGAGGCTCTCGATCTATGGCCAGAACATCTTCAATGAGGCAGTCCTGCAGCAAGCTCGGGTCGGTGATATCAGCACTGACGGTATCTATGAGCCGCCAGCACGCTTCGGCATTGGAATTTCTCGAAGTTTTTGAATTTAGGGACTAGCCTTTCGATTAGGTCAGCCTCCGCTATAAAGGAGTAGAAATAATGGAGCACACCAGAACCACACAACCGACTTCGGGTCTTGCCGATCGACTCAAGAAATGGGTCGTGAAGGAAAGTTCTGGCCGAGTTCGGCTTGACCAAGAGGTCTTCACAAACGAAGAACTATTCGATTTGGAGATGAAATATATTTTCGAAAAAAACTGGGTCTTCGTTGGGCATGAGAGTCAGGTGCCCAAACCAAGCAATTACCTGACGGGACATGTCGGACGCGAACCTGTGATTCTGGTCCGGACCAGTTCAGGCGATCTGAAGTGTTTTATAAATTCCTGTACGCACCGCGGCGCCCGGCTTTGTCGCCAGAAGGCTGGCAGTGCAAAGTTTTTCAAATGTTCTTTTCATGGCTGGACCTTCCGCAATTCCGGCGAATTGCTGGATGTGACAGATGAGGGCGAAGGCGGTTATCCTGACGATTTCGACAAGAGTCTGCTAGGTCTGCATGAGGTGATGATCGACAGCTATGGCGGCTTTGTCTTCGCCAGCCTGTCGAAGGATGTCATGCCACTGCGCGAATATCTGGGAGAGGCAACGAAGTTCATCGACCTCATTGTACAGCAATCGCCGGATCGCAAGCTTGAGGTGCTGCATGGTACCGTACGTTATGTCTATCATGGCAATTGGAAGCTTCAGGTTGAAAACGGGGTGGATGGCTATCATGCGCCGATCGTCCATGGAAATTACATCCAGACGACCAGCCGGCGAGCGACGGGCGATTCCACATATGGCGTCCAAGCTGGCATCGGCGATGGAGCGAGGCCGGTGCTTGGTGGCAATCGCCGGTCGACCGGCGGCGGGCTTGGCACTGGCGGCTTTTTCTCTTTTGATCAAGGGCACCAGATCGTCTGGGGCATGGCCGGCGCTCCTGATGCGCGTGCGAACAGCAGCATCGTCGAATGGCTGACGCAGACATATGGCGAAGACGCGGCCTGGTGGACTAACAAGACGATTCGAAATTTGATGCTGTTTCCTAACTTATTTCTGATGGATCAAAACGGAATGCAGATCCGAATTGTTCGACCGTTATCAGCAGATCAGACCGAGGTGATTTCCTATGCTCTGGGGCCAGTTGGCGAACCTGCCGACGTTCGTGCCCTGCGTATTCGCCAGTTCGAAGATTTCATGAACGCGACCGGTATGGCTACGCCGGACGATCTGGCTGAGTTCAATAATTGCCAGATTGGGTATGGTCGCGGCGGACGCTTTAGCGACATTTCCCGCGGCGCGACTCGCTGGGAAAAGGGCTCAGGGACTTATGGTGAAAAGTTAGGCATCGATGCATTGATGAGCAGCGAGGCTGTGGCTGACGAGGGGCTCTATGTGGAACTGCATGAGGAATGGCTTAGGCGAATGGAATCAGCAGTTGAGCAGGAAGCTGAAGAAAAACGGAGCGTTGGTGGCGCTGCTAACGAGGTGACAGCATGAAGAGCGATCAGGTTGAAAGCTGGGTAAAGGCTCAAATGTTCGTCGGGCAAGAGGCATATTTCCTGGATGAAAAATTGTGGGACGAATGGCTGGATCTATATCTCCCCGAATGCGAATTTTGGGTTCCTGCCTGGGGTGATAATGGGGAATTGACCGATGATCCTCAGTCGCAAATCTCGATGATCTATTATGATAGTAGAGGTGGGCTTGAGGATCGGGTGTTCCGTATTCGTACAGGCACATCCGCTGCATCGACACCGGCATTGCGCACAAACCATCTCTTTTCGCTTCTTAAAGTAGAAGAAGTGAAAGGTGGCTACGAGGTGCGCACGAATTGGTTGACGGAATCGTTCCGCGAAGACCAGCGCCTGAGCTATCGGGGGCGGGCGGTCTACAGTTTGGTGGATCGAGAAGGGCAATTGAAGATTGCTAGCAAACGCACCGTCGTATTGGATCCAATCACGGATACAGTGCTTGATTTCTACACAATCTGAGGTGGAGGAAACTTTGACCAAATCGGACAAGCCCACCACCGGCGTTGTGATCGGTGATCCCGCCGGTGTTGGGCCCGAGGTGGTGGTCAAGGCGTTAGCGAACGAGGCAATCGCTCAGTCAGCGCGCCATATGTTGATCGGCAGTGCCTCGGTTGTTGAACGGGCGCTTGTGTTTTCAGGGTTGACGGCCACGGTCCAGCGGATTCAGACCCCTGAAGAATTGGGCGAGGAACCCGGGGTCTTTTATGTATTGGATATTGAGGGGCAAGAGGCTTCAGAGTTTCCGTTGGGCTGCGATTCTGTAGCGGCTGGCCATGCCGTTGCTGCTTGGATGGACACAGCTATCGATTTTGCTGAGCGAGGCGTGATCGATTCGTTTGTGTTGGCGCCCATCAGTTCAGGCTCGTTCAAGATTGCGGGCGAACCAAGCCGCACGGTTAGCCCGGTTGTAGGCGAGAGTTACCTTACTATTTTCTCCGGTCCTTTGCGGGTCGCCCATCTGACGGACCACGTTCCACTTGCCAGTGTTAGCGGCCTGATCCAAGCTGAACTGGTTACCAGCGCGCTGGTCGATCTCGACAAGGCGATGCAGGCATGGGGTATGGAACAGCGGCGGATTGGTGTTTCCGGGTTCAACCCTCATGCCAATGGCCCCGAAGACCGAGAAGCCATTGCACCTGGCGTGGAACATGCACGGGCGCTTGGCATCGACGCCAGCGGACCGCATAGCCCCGATGCGGTGTTCCGCCATTGTGTGGAAGGCAAATACGACATGGTTCTTGCGATGTTCCATGATCAGGGACACATTGCAGTTAAGACATGGGGCTTTTCAGGCAATTGTGTGCTGATACTGGGGCCGCCCTACCTGTTCTTTTCGGTCGCACATGGCACAGCTTATGACATTGTTGGCACTGGCTTGGCGGACCCATTGATGCTGCAGAGCGCTTTGGAGACGGCGGCCCGGTTGTCCCGTGGTCAAGGGCTTCAGCTGGCCTGATGACGCGCTGGCCTGATCCGATGATAAAGGAATTCATGTGACCACATTGCCGCAAAAGGCCGGATTGAGTGAGCATACCCTGCAGGATATCCAACCAGCAGGGGAAGGGCCTGCCGATTGGGGGGTTGCTTTGATCTGCACCGCGGGCCTGACGGTTTGCATGATATACCTCTATTCGCTTGGGCCCCTTATTATTCCAATTTCGCAGGACCTTGGCTGGACAAGGGGGCAGACCAGCGCAGGCTTGAGTCTGGTAAGCATCGTTTCCGTGATTGCAGCCCCGTTCGTCGGGTATAATATTGATCGTTTCGGCTCCCGGCGCATAGCAATCGTTGGCTGCATACTTTTCTGTACGGGCATTACCTCGCTATCGCAGGTTGGCAGCCTATATGCATGGTTTGGCGTCTGGGGGCTGGTCGCAGCAGGTTCAGTCTTGATGAAGCCAACGGTCTGGATGTCTGCCGTTGCCCAGCGTTTTAGCCGCCGCCGCGGGCTGGCCATGGGCGTTGCACTCAGCGGCACCGGAATCAGCGCGGCGTTGGCGCCGGTGATTGCCGGGATGCTGGAAGAACGGTTTGACTGGCGCACTGCGTTTTTGAGCCTCGGAATTGGTTCAGCGTGCCTGTTGCTGCCATTGCTGGTTCTGTTCTTCAAAGATCCATTGGCCAGAAATCAGGATGCCGGTGCACAGACAGAAATCGCTTCGGTTGCGGGCGTATCAATTGCGGATGGTTTCCGGTCTGCCACGTTTGCTAGACTTGCGATTGCAGGTTTCTGCGTGAATTTCACGGTGATCGGATTGGTTGTTCATTTCGTTCCCTTGCTTACCAGTTACGATTTTACTGCTGCCCACGCTGCAAAACTGGCAAGCATAATTGGCGTGAGTACCATTCTGGCGCGTCTGATCATCGGGACCTTGATCGACCGTTTTCCAGCCAAATTGGTCGCGGTGATCGGCTTTTTACTGCCCATGCTGGCGTGTGTCTTGCTGCTCTTATTCGATGGTTCGCAGGTAATGGCCGTGGTCATTGCGATGTTGATCGGGGCTAGTTTGGGCGCTGAGGTGGACATCATAGCCTATCTTTCATCGCATCATTTCGGGATGCGCAATTTTGGCACGTTGTTTGGTACAATTACAGGCGCAATCAGTCTTGGCATAGGGCTTGGGCCTACAGCCGCGGGTGTAACATTTGACTATTTCGAATCCTATCGACCGATTTTCTTTGGGATGCTGCCGCTCATCATATTGGCAGTAATACTCATTGCCACGCTCGGCCCCTATCCCGACCATTCGGAAGGATCCAGCCCATAGGGCCAGGGGCCAAAATAGGGAATTTCGATCAAGTAAAGATAATTACATTTCAAATAGCAAATATAAGGAGGAATTAATATGCATGAAAGTATCTGGTCAGACCTCGTTGAGGTAGAATTTAATCAAGGGTATCTGGATGTCGGCGGCATCAAGACCCGTTACATACGAACAGGTACCGAAGACCTTCCGACACTGATCTTTTTGCATGGCACCAGCGGCCATGCCGAGGCATATTCGCGTAATATGGGCGCGCATGGGAAACATTTTGACACATGGGCGATCGATATGATCGGCCATGGCTGGAGCGATTTTCCAGACACCACTTATGAGATCCCAACCTATGCGGAACATATTCTACGCACAATGGACGTCATGGGCCGCGAGAAGGCGCATATCTCGGGCGAATCCTTGGGCGGATGGGTGGCGACCTATCTCGCTGTTCATCACCCAGATCGGGTCGATAAGGTCGTTCTAAATACAGCTGGCGGCTGGGTTGCCAATCCAGAGGTGATGGCGCGAATCAAGACCGTTTCTAACGCGGCGGCCGATGATCCCAGCTGGGAAACTGTGAAGGCTCGGATCGAATTCTTGATGTATGACACGTCGATGGTTCACGATGATCTTGTCGAATGCAGGCGGCGGATTTTCAATCGCCCTGGTTATTCGGAAGTGACCCGTAGCATTCTTTGTCTGCAGGAAATGGAAATCCGCAAGCGCAACCTGATCACCAAGGAACAATATGGATCAATTTCGTCACCAGCACTGGTTCTTTGGACGAGCCATGATCCAACGGCGACAGTGGCGCAAGGCAATGAAATTGCCAGTATGATCCCGGGCAGTGAATTCGTTGTCATGGACAAGTGTGGGCATTGGCCCCAGTGGGAAAATCCTGATGAATTCAACCGGATTCATATCGACTTCCTGAAGGGCTAGATAGGCAATATCTCTTGGTGACAGGGCCGGGAACATTGATGCGTGCGCGGG
>Ga0209345_10006681_pt1 | contig 10395 bp, 13 predicted proteins | sample Cruoilmetagenom7_FD_187294 | JGI IMG/M metagenome (GOLD analysis project Ga0209345, IMG submission 187294) | Oil polluted marine microbial communities from Coal Oil Point, Santa Barbara, California, USA - Sample 7 (SPAdes) (version 2) | ecosystem: Environmental > Aquatic > Marine > Oil seeps ... | reverse complement strand
GATCTGCCCGCTCCAATAGTCGCGAATGGATATAAAAAATGTCGCCCGGATAGGCTTCACGCCCCGGCGGCCGGCGCAGCAGAAGGGACAGCTCGCGATAGGCACGCGCATGGCGGGTTAGGTCATCAAACACGGTCAGCACATCTTCCCCGCGATGCATGAACCATTCACAAATGCTGGTCGCCGTGTAAGGCGCCACGTATTGCAGACCGGGCGCGTCCTCGCTGCCCGCGACGACAACGATTGTGCGCTCCATCGCCCCTTCGCGCCGAAGTGTCTCGATAACCCGCGCAACACTCGAGGCTTGCTGTCCGATCGCGCAGTAGACACAAATTCCCGGGCGAGCGCCCGGTGCAGCATTTTTGCCTTCTGCGCCAGCCTGATGACTGAGAATTGCGCTTACCGCGATGGCCGTCTTTCCGGTCTGGCGGTCGCCAATGATCAATTCGCGCTGACCCCGGCCAATGGGTATGGCAGCATCCACCGCCTTTATTCCGGTATGGAGCGGTTTTTCGACCGGGGCACGATCAAGAATTGAGGGTGCAGGACGCTCGGCAGGCCATCTGTCACTTTCATGAATGGTGCCAAGACCGTCGAGCGGCCGGCCAAGGGCGTCTACAACCCGTCCCAAAAGCGCGGTTCCGACGGGGGTGTCAATGATCCGCCCGGTTCGCCGGACCTCTGCTCCGGCGGCCAGAGTGTCACCCGCACCAAAAAGGATTATCCCGGCCTTTTGGGGCGTGATGTTTGTCGCCGCGCCCAACAGTCCGCCGGGAAAACTAACAAGTTCGTCGGCACTGAGTTCGGTAAAGCCTTCAACCTCAGCTACCCCCGCTCCGACCCGTGTGACAGTCGCAATCTGTTCGCTTCGGATAATAGGGCGCCGTTTGCGACGGCTGCGGCCCAGATCCGAGGCGATGTCGTCAGAAAGTCTGTCGAGAATACCCATCTGTTACTCTGCTACCTTCCTGTCCGCGCTGCCGCCAGGGCGATCACCGCCACCAACATCCTCGAATAGCCCTTTGGTCTCTTCCTCCAAATCATCCAGATAGGCAGCCATACTCCACTGAATTGTCTGGCCGCGCACCGTCAGCCGGATGCCGCAGATCAAATCCGGGTCACACTGGTATTCGATCCCGGCCTCTGCATGGATGACCTCATGAATTGCCCGCGTCAGCTTTGCTCTGATCGTTGGCCCAAGCACGAAGGCGCTGTCCAATGAGATTTTTCCCATCGCCGTCTTGGCTTCTGAGCGCAAAGCACGCAGGGCCTTTGCATCAAGTTTTTTCAATTGCGAAATGAATGTATCGGCCATGGCCTCCTCAAGTTCGAGGTCGGCGAAATCACTCAACGCACGGCGTGCGACCCGCTCTACATGGCTAGTTGCATTTTTGCGTAGCTCTTGCAGGAAGGCCGACTCTTCCTTTCGCAATTGGACACGCCACATCTGTCGCTTTTCCTCGACCTCATCGCGCGCCTCACTTTCAAGGTCGTGGCGGAGCCGTCGTGCCTGTTCTTGTGCGTCGACAAGCAATTGGTCACGGCGGTCATTGAGTATCTCAAGCTCGCTTTGCAGACGTTCACGTTCACTTTCTGCGGCTGCCTCACGTTGCTCGGCGTCCCAAAAGCGTTCGCGAATACTGTTTTCGCGCTCTTCCATGGCACGTGTAATCGGACCGTACAGCAACCGGCGAAGCAGCCAAACCAGAACCAGAAAGTTCGCAATTTGAGCAAGAACAGTGATCCAGTCTATCTGCACGTTCAGCCCCCGGCGGATCCGGCCTCTAGAGCGGCCTGCCAAAACGGGTTCGCAAAGATCAGGATCATTGCCACCACGAAACAGTAGATTGCCGTCGACTCAATCATTGCCAGACTGACAAAAAGCGTCCGTGTAATAACATTCGCTTCATCAGGTTGCTGAGCGATGGCCGAAAGCGCCTGCGCGGTCGCCCGCGCCTCGCCAAAGGCCGGACCGATCGAACCAATTGCGATCGTAAGCCCTGCGGTAATTATGGAAATCACTGCAATATAGGTTGCATCAATCATGCGTTTTCCTTTTCGTTTCATTGTTATTCGTGCGCCCACGGGTCGCGGACGCGATGTAGACCATCGCAAGGATGGCGAAAATATATGCCTGGATAAGACCGGTCAGCAGGCCCAAAAGCTGCATCACGATGGGGAAAAAGAACGGTGCGATCGAAATCAGGATACCAACGATCACCGTGCCACTCATCACGTTGCCATAAAGCCGAACGGCCAGTGCAATGGTGCGCGACACCTCTCCGATCACGTTGAACGGAGCCATGAGGACTGATGGTTGGATGTATGAACGGAGATAGCCGAGCAACCCTTTTTCAAGCATTCCGAAAAATGGCACGGCGATCAGAACACAGATCGCCAGCGCTGCCGTAGTAGACAGCGAACCGGTAGGCGGCCGGTAGCCCGGCACAATGATCAGGATATTGGAAGCCGCAATAAAGATAAAAAGCGTCCCGACGAAGGGAAGAAATGGGCCCGGGTTCTGACCGCTTACATCGCGGATTTGCGCGCCCATGGTAGAAACAACAACTTCCCAAATGTTTTGCCATCGGGTTAGTTCGCCGGTCGTCGACAGACGCAAGCGAACAAGCAAAGCCGATACCAAAAGGAGCGCCATGACAACCCAAGTAAAGCCGATGGTGGCATTGATGCCGACGGGGCCGATAGAGAAGAGAGTCCACTGGTCGGGGCTGATTTCCATGGTGATCTCTTAGCCCTGTCTTGGAATGTAGCGAATCCAGCCCTGACGGACAAACGTGAAGCCAAGGACAGCGGCCAGCAATTGAGCTGCATCCGCTCCGGCCCGGATCGCCAAAACCAGCGCCCCGCCCGCAAAGGCCAAACGCAAAACGAAGCCCAAAAACAGACGCAACGCTCCCGGTCCGCCGCCCGTCGCCACCCCTGTCACACTTTTTGTAGTATGCCAAAGCAGGGCAAAATACAGGGCACCAAAAGCAGCCCCGGCAACAAGGGCTGTCGCCAACCCGCTGGCGAAATTCCATATGTCAGTCATCTTCGCTCTCCTTGTTTATCCACCACCAGGCGTTCAGGCATCCGAGCATCGCGCCTGCAAGCAACAGAGCAAGCGTCCAGGGAAAATTCATCGGCACCACACGATCCAGCCAGACACCAAGCGCGATGCCGATCAACGTCGGGACCGCAACGGCCCAACCAATCAGGCCGAACATCCCGACGCCGAACCACACGCTGCGTCTGTTGCCACGCTTCTGCACCTCTTCCTTTCGCTCGGCTTTGCGATTTATCGCGTCGGCCGCTTGCGTTTTGTCGGTGCTGTTCGTCAGCTCGGTCATATAGCCTGCTCCAGATCCAACATCCCGCGTATGACGCTCGCCTCAAGCCGCGCCAGTGCGCTGCGAGCGACGCGCTCCTGCTCGTCAATTGTCAGGAATTCTTCGGCCACGACCCGGCGAAGCTCTCGAAGGTCACGGCCCAGAACTGCGCGACGAACGGCAACCGAAACCACGTTGTCGCATTTCACGAGAATTCCCTCGTCCACGCCAAGGTATCCGGTTGCGCCATTGCCATCTTCATAGACGATGATCCCGGCCGTGAGAGGGGCCACAATGTCGATATGCCGCTCAAGCATGCCAAAAGAGCCGTTGGTGGCCTCGGCGACGACCTTGGTGACTTCCCCATCGAAAATGCGTTCTTCTGGTGTGAACACAACGAGTTTCATGCCGTCACCCCGCTTTGCGAGGGTTCTTTTCTTTCGATCTCATCAATGTCGCCGATCATATAAAAAGCGCTTTCCGGGACAGACGAAAGAGCGCCTGAAAGAATTTCCTCGCAACCGTCGAGTGTCTGCTCGAGCTGCACAAAACGGCCAGGCTTTCCCGTGAACTGCTCGGTGCTGAAAAATGGTTGGGTCAGAAAACGTTCAAGTCTGCGGGCTCGCGCAACCGTTTCGCGGTCAGCTTCCGAAAGCTCGTCCAGGCCAAGCATCGCAATGATATCCTCAAGGCTTTCATATTCCGCAAGGACGCGCCGAACCTCGCGCGCCACCTGATAGTGACGATCGGTCACACTTCCGGGTGTGAGCATCTTAGATCTCGATTTTTGCGGGTCGATCGCGGGATAGAGCCCTTCGCTGGAGCGTTTGCGCGACAGTACGACCGATGCTGAGAGATGCGAAAAGACATGGGTCGCGGCTGGATCGGTGAAATCGTCAGCAGGCACATAGACCGCCTGAATGGAAGTGATGGCGCCTGCATCAGTGTTGCAAATCCGTTCCTCAAGATTTCCAAGCTCGGACCCGAGCGTCGGCTGGTAACCAACGCGCGAGGGGATACGCCCTAGCAGCCCGGATACCTCGGCGCCTGCCTGCACAAACCGGAAAATATTGTCGATGAGGACAAGAACATCACGATGACGCGTGTCACGAAAATATTCCGCGATGGTCATTGCAACGTGCCCCACCCGGAATCTTGCCCCGGGCGATTCATTCATCTGGCCAAATACCAGCACCGCGCCTTCCAGCACTCCGGTTTCACCCATACTGCGATAGAGCTCCTCGGCCTCGCGGCAACGTTCTCCAATACCACAAAAAAGGCTGACACCTTCGTATTCTGCCACCATGTTGTGGATGATTTCGGTGATCAGGACGGTCTTACCTACGCCTGCCCCCCCGAACAGACCGGCCTTGCCGCCACGCTCGATCGGAGTCAGAAGGTCGATCGCCTTGATCCCGGTTTGAAACATCTCACCGCCGGGTTTGCGCCGTGTAAGCGCCATTCGCACGCGGTGGATGGGCTCATAGTTTACGTTCTTAAGCGGCCCCAGCCCATCGATCGGTTTACCGAACACATCGATCATGCGACCGAGAACACCATCGCCCACGGGTGCTTTCATTGGTCCGCCGGTATCCTCGACCTCCATTCCCAGCGCCGCGCGTTCCATCGGGTTCATAACCAAGCCACGCACCGTTTTTCGGTCGATCAGGCTTGCAACCTCGATTACGATCTGGCGATCAGGCCCGGCCAGAAGGCAGGTGTTGATGGTGGGGGCCTGATGCGGGAACCGAACCTCGACCACCGCCCCCTGGATGGCAACGATTTCACCAATGTGGTGATTTCCCTGAGTGCCCGACGGGTCAACGCCGGCCTCTGCATTTTCCTTGTCATGGACTTCTGTCATGGCCAGATCTTATCAAATTGAATTCAAATGTCTTAGCGTCTTGGCAATAGGGGCACATTGATCGAAGTCATTAAACCGGTATCTTGGCAAAGTTTTGCGCCTGTCTTTCTGCGAATTTATCTATCTCCTGCACACGGACAAAACGGGGCTGATCCATGTCAATGCAAGCACGACAATTAAACGAGTAGTGTCAGGCGAATTTCCGGATAGCCGCCAAGTGGAACAGTCTGAAAAGGAACCAAACCATGACAGATGCAACTGACACTACACAGGTCAAATACATCAATGTGCCCGAGGCTGTCGGTGTTTTCGAGACTGTCGAGAAACTTCAGGCCGCCATGTATGATCTTATGATCGCGGGGTTCAGCCGCTACGACATAAGCGTTCTGGCCGGAAAGAAAGCGCTTGAGGAAAAGCTTGGGGCCAGCTTTTGGCACGCCAGTGATCTTGAAGATGACCCCTCTGCGCCCCGCGCGGCTTTTGTTTCAGAGGAAGCCATTGGTGAACTGGAAGGCGCAATTACTGGTGGGTTTTTCTTCCTTGGTTCTGCGATTGCCCTGACGGCGCTGTTGACACCGGCCAGCACAATGGCCGCATCCGTTGCCGCGATTGCAATTGGCGGCAGTCCGGGTGCCGTCATTGGCACGCTTCTGGCGCGCAGAGTTGGCCAGCACCACAAGGAATATTATCAAACCCAAATTGAGCACGGCGGAATATTGCTTTGGGTTCGAACATTCACGCCTGAAAAAGAGGAATTGGCAACCAAGATTATGCGCGGGCATTCGGGTCGTGATGTTCACGTACACGCTTGGAGCGGCGTATAATATCTTTTCCGTTTCGCATTGCGACTGACAGCACACCACCTCTTGTCCGAGGTCGGTGATCTTTTTGCATCCACCTATCTGAAGGGAATTAACGATCTATTTACCTTTGTATGTTTTCCAACTCTGGGAACGCCCATTAATGTTGGACGCGCTTCACCGATCAATATGCGGGATACCAAGGGACCTGTAAAAAAACACAATTAGCGCTGAAACTTTCGCCAAGATTGATTCCAACACCAAGCGGTTGCCCAGTGCGAATCACCAACAATTTTCTGACGAACTTCATTACACATACTAATGGGGTATTAGGCTATAGTATGGCGCGCCCAACCGCTGCCACAATTCAGCGGGCAGCCGGAAATTGTGATGGCCCGATTGCGCCCATTGTGTTGGGATTGGCGACAAACCCAAAGGGCCCATATTTTGCCACATTTGTCCCGGTGATTACTAATCGTTGCTTCACCCAACCCTAAGAAAGGAAGCATTGATGGAACACTTTGCGGACCTGAATGACTGCTGCAACGCAACGCCAGTTGTAGAAAGTAGCTGGGCGAACAGAGATCAGAAAAAGCCCGGAGAGCTTCGATCCGGGGTGCGTTATAAAAAGACCAGAAGTACGCTGGCGATGAACGCAATCGACTTGTCTGGATTGAAGGATGATCAGGCGGCCGACATGTTCAAGTGCCTAATGCGGCTCTGCAAAACCTTAAAGCGAGAAGAAATTTTGATCGAATGCCTCGAAACACTTCCCAAATCGAGCGAGGACCGGTCAGTCAGAGAATGCCTTAACTTGGTCCAAAGTGACATCACCCGCGCTAGCAGGAAAATGAACCTGTGTCCGCCGCGCGTCGCGCTTGAAAAACGGGGCCAGCACTTTGACCTCAGAATCTATCCAACCTTCCACTGACGAACGAATTAGCAACCGGACGCCGAACCGACATCGCCGACCAGACGACCGGATAAGTTGCATTCGTTAACTGCGGTGTGCCAAACAGGCAGTGGGCGGTCAGGAATTTTCGGCAAAAAGACCTGTTATGGCGCGAGGTGCGCGACCCACGGCTAACGGCTGACCCCGATAAGAAGGGTCTTCGGAAAGCTCCGCATGGGCCGCTTTCAGATGGCGCGCCGGCAGTTGTGGGAACAGGTGGTGTATGAGATGAAAACAATCATTGCGCGGAAAAAACAAAAGGCGCATAGGCCAGGGCGCTAATACATTTCTGGATGCCTCAAGTTCATCCTTCACGCCGACTACACCGGCATGATCCAGACAATCCGTCCAGAAATTTAGCGTCGGAAAAATGTAAAACCAGGGCAATAATACAAACAGCGCGACGGTCGCCGGGAAGAACAGTGCAGATATACTTACCGCAAACAACAGAACGATTTTCAGTCCCAGAAAAAACGCTCCGTCACCTCCCGAAAGATTGACGCCGGAATACATTTTTAGGTGACGACCAAGAAGTGGCGTCACAAAAAGCTGTAAAATTTTGGTTCTCGTCAGGGGCTCATGCAGGCCGAATTTTTCTATCGCACCCATTTCACGGTCGTGTTCGTAGTCCCCAAGATGCGCGTGGTGTGACAGGTGGTCAGCTTTGTATTGCTTAAAACAGCCGGTCAGAATTGATGCACACAACCTACCGAAAAGCACATTGTCTTCCCGGTGATCGGAAAATGACGAATGCGTGCACTCATGAACAATGTTGTTCAACCCGCGCAGACGCGTGCCAATAAACAACGCAGTCAGGACCATCAACACAACCGTGCTCGCAGACAAAGACAACGACAGCAGGTAATCGCCGACCAAGATACCGCCGATGATCTGAGCCAGATAAGCGGAAAAAATTAGCCATGCGGTCAACCGGGAATACCTAGTCATCCCGACAAATCGGCGCATAAACTTTTGTCGTATAAGTTGTCCAGACATTTGCCCCCCCAGGTTAAGTCTTAGCCGATAGATACCGGTAACTACCTTTGCGGGAACCCCCTTTTTCAAATTTTCTATCAGTGTGGTTTTTGAAAATCAGCCTGACTTATGGGTTATTCGAGATATTTCGGCATATATCAACATTTAGCTTGATTTTCTCGGGCCAACACTAACATTACATTAGTAGGCCTAATAAGGAAAGTTGCGCAGATATGGATTTTGACTACGATTCACTTGTGGCTCTCGCAGCAGTTGTGCGGGAAGGTGGCTTTGACGCCGCGGCAAAATCACTGGATGTGACGCAATCTGCAGTCAGTCAGCGAATCAAACAGCTCGAAGAAAAGGTTGGTTCTGTGCTGATTGTCCGGGGTCGCCCGTGCGTACCCACAGAGGCCGGATTGCAATTGTGCCGACATGTGGAACAGGTGACGCTGTTGCAACACGAGCTTAATGAGCGAATGAATGCACTAACTGGCAACGCCGATGTTACTGCGGCGACAATCCGGATATCTGTGAACAATGATAGTCTGGCAACTTGGTTCCCAAGTGTCATCAAAAGGGCTTCTCAGGAATTGAGTGTCCGGTTTGATGTTATTCCAGACGATCAGGAACACACCGAACAGAGCCTGAAATCCGGCGAAGCATTGGCCGTTGTAACTGCGATTGAAAAACCTGTGCAGGGCTGTCGGCGAATGTCACTTGGGGCAATGGAGTACATTGCCGTGGCTTCCGCCGAGTTTTACGAAACCCACTTCTCAAAAGGCGTAACGATCGACACGCTAAAAAAAGCAGACTGCTTGGCGTTTGATCGAAAAGACACGATACAAGAGCAATGGATGATGTTGTGTTTTGGTGAATTTGTAAATTCTTCAACCCATATGATGCCCTCTTACGAAGGATATGTGGCATGCTGTTTGAATGGAACGGCCTGGGGGTTGGTGCCGACTATCGCGGCTCAGCCATATTTGGAAAGCGGAGAGCTTATTGAATTGGTTCCCGACAAGAGAATTATGATTTCATTGCATTGGCAATCGAGCACCCGGTCAAGCGAGATATTGCGACGCCTCGGCGAAGTTGTGGTCGAAGAGGCAATGATCAACTTGTTGCCCGACAACTTCCGATTGATCTAATCCTGTAACAAAGTGAATGCGAGCGATTGTGGGTTCCCGCTAAACCGGAAGCGCTGGCAATCAAAGATGGTGGGAAAATGGTCGTGCAACGGGCCTTGCGGACCATATATTTCCATCAACTTGGTTAGTTGCGGGGCGCCATAGCAGCGGACGAATTCTCGTCCATAACCGCCATGGCCGCCTCTAATATGAAAAGAGTGTCGCGGTCTGGTCCAAATGTCATACCAAGTCGCGCGCACAATCTATCCACGATTGTCGTGGTCTCGTATTCTTTTTCTGCCTGTGAAAGAGATTTCCGCTCCAGCAGCACAAAGTCAGTAGCAATATCATCGAAATCGGATGATATTCGGATCAGCCTTTTATACTCTTCCTTAAGGTCCTGCTCTAGTCGTTCGATGTTGCTCGAAATTTCCGACACCATCGTATCAATTTTGTTAACTCGGTACATGCTGGTCTCTCTGTTGGATCAGTCGTGACTTAAGGCTGTAAGCAGCCCCCCGCGTTATGCATATATTTTTCCCGATATGGCTGATCGCCTTAGGAGAAAACGTTACTGTTTAGGAAATTTCGATGGTTCAAATAGTCCCGGCGCTTCCCAAGTCACATCGCCCGAACACCGGGACCATTGAACATACAATTAAACTTCGCACTCGTAAGAATTCTTTTCAGAAAGTCCAAAAGGGACGAACGCCTGAAATTATCACTTAGCCACTTTTTCCGCCACCCATTCTCATGGGTATTTATTTCTATTTCCGCCCTTCCGGGCAACTGTCCAACATGGACCACTCGTTACACACAAAAATCAAAATAAAGGACACTCGTTACTTTTCACACCGTCAATCTACTTTCCTAATGATGCATTAGCAAGAGTTATGTTCGCTTAAACACGAAAAAATTTGTTTCGAAATGGCGAACAATCAAAGTGCTTAGGTTGGCCGAAGAAAATCGTTCAGATCTGCGCGCCAATATTTCTCTATCCAAATTAGGGGCTTTGGTATTTTTTACGACAGAAGATGGTCAGCTTGCCCAATTGCGGAGAGGAGCGCTTGGGCGGGCTGCTATCAAAATTAATGGCCCACCCTCCGGAAATAGAGAGTCGGCCATTCATCTAGAAAGATGTTTCAATCAGCCATTACATTTTCGAATAAATCTCATCCCAAAGAAGTTGTTCGAACTGCGCCTGATCAACGCCTTTCACAAGTTCTTCCCAACTGACCTGAGCCCCTAAAACTCCTCCATTTTGATGTAGAGTCCGCCCAACACAAGGACGGACAAATTAAGAAGCGATTCACGGACGAACAGATCATCCAGATACTGAAGGAAC
>Ga0209345_10006680_pt1 | contig 10395 bp, 7 predicted proteins | sample Cruoilmetagenom7_FD_187294 | JGI IMG/M metagenome (GOLD analysis project Ga0209345, IMG submission 187294) | Oil polluted marine microbial communities from Coal Oil Point, Santa Barbara, California, USA - Sample 7 (SPAdes) (version 2) | ecosystem: Environmental > Aquatic > Marine > Oil seeps ... | reverse complement strand
AGAGAAAAAGTGATTTTGGATAGTGCCGCAGAATTCGGTGAGTTTATAGCTGATCCAACTGTTCAGGACAGTCATTTACGCTCTGTACTTTGCCTGCCTGTAATCATGCAAACAGAAGTGTTGGGTGTTCTTTATTTCGAAAACAATTTGATCGAATCAGTCTTTACTGAAAACCAGGTTATTCATGCAGATGTCTTGACGACCCAGGCCGCTATCGCTCTGCAGAATTCTAAACTGTTAAATGATGCAATATCGGCTAAAAATATCATCAAGAGGATGAACAAAGAGTTAGAGTCGAAGGTAGAAAAACGCACAAAAGAGCTGCAAAAAAAACAACTTGAATTAAGCCATGCGGGTAGGCTGGCCTCCCTTGGGGAATTGGCCACAGGCATTGCCCATGAGCTGGGGCAACCACTGCAAATTATTCAACTAGCCTCGCGGATTATTCCTGAAGAACTGGAAAGTGATGACTTTGATAAGGATGCGCTTCTGTCCTATTCCAGAGATATCTCAAAACAGATTGAGAGGGCCACTACGATCGTCAGTAATATGAGAACGTATGCTCGAAGTGATGACAACAAAGAAGTGGAAAATATTGATCCATCTGTACCATTCAGGCAGTGCCTGGTGTTTTTCTCTGAACAGTTTCGGCATCATCAAATTGACTTGAAACTAGAGGTTGACGATAAGCTTCCCTATGTAATGACGCACAGTCAAAAGTTCCAACAGATTGTGGTCAATCTTTTTTCCAACGCCTGTTATGCGGTAGAGGTGATGGCTGAGAAAAGCCCCAAGGAATACAAAAAAATAGTAATTGGGCGCTTGTATCTGAAACCTGATCAGAACTTTGTGGTTTTGGAAGTTGAAGACAACGGCATAGGAATGGATGAAGAGTGCCGCCAGGAATGTTTGAAACCTTTTTACACGACCAAACCTGCAGAAGAAGGGACAGGGCTGGGCTTGTCTATTATTAAGGATTTGATCGATGAGTTTGGCTTTTTACTGCAAATACAAAGTAAACCTGACAAAGGCAGTGTATTTACCGTCACAATGCCAGTATCCGATTGAGGCCAGTCACTAATAGGGTAAGTTATTCATGAGTACTGAACTATGACCACTAAACAGAGTTTGAGCGTTCTTCTTGTCGATGATGAGCTGCGAATTACAGAGTTGCTTTCTTTCACCTTAAGGAAGCAGCCCTATGAGATCACAACGGCCCAATTCGGTCAGCAAGCTCTGGATATTATGGGCGAACAGAGTATTGATATTCTGGTAACGGATATCCGTATGCCTGGAATGAGTGGTCTTGAACTAACTCGCCGGGTTCGAACTGAACACCCGCATACTCAAGTTATTATCGTCTCTGCCCATGGTGATCTAGATAGTGCCGTCGAGGCGTTGAAGCTGGGGGCAGTGGACTTTTTACAAAAACCGGTTGACCCGAAAGTATTACAACTGTCGCTTAATTCATCCGCTGAAAAATTCCGTTTGCGTGCTGAATTGAATATCGCCAACCGTGCACTCGAACAAGAAAAAGAAACGTTGGCGGTGACTGTAAATAGTATCGGTGATGCGGTGATTGCCACCGACCTTGATGGCAATATTACCTTGATGAACCGGGTGGCAGAAGAGCTTACCGGTTGGTTAAGAGACGATGCTTATACTGAACCTCTTACAAAGGTGTTCCACATTATTAATGAAAAAACCCGTGCCATTTGTGAAAACCCCGTTGAAAAAGTATTAAAAACTGGCCGTATTATTGGACTCGCGAATCATACGGTACTGCTTGCAAAGGATGGTAGTGAAATAAGTATTGCAGATAGTGCTGCACCGATCAGAAATAGCCATAGTGAAATTATTGGAACCGTATTGGTATTTCGTGATGTGACACATGAAAACATACTGAATGCAGAGCTTTCAAAAACAAAAAAACTGGAGTCGGTCGGTTTATTAGCTGGAGGTATCGCACACGATTTTAATAACGTGCTCACCGGAATTATGGGCAATATTAACCTCGCACGAGGTCTGATCAATAAAGATCATGAAGCTAGTGCTTTTCTGGAGATAGCCGAGAGTGCATCAAAGCGGGCGAGTAAGCTGACGCATCAACTGTTAACCTTTTCGAAGGGGGGCGAGCCAATTGTTGAGCTTACCTCCATCTATTCTTTGATTCACGAATGTGCACATTTTACGCTGACAGGTTCTGGAGTCGCGTGTCGCATTGATCAGGGTGCTGAGCTGTGGGGGGCGATTATTGATCCAGGCCAGATTGATCAGGTTATTCAGAATATTTTATTGAATGCACGACAGGCGATGCCTGAAGGTGGAACAATAAACATCCTGTGTGAGAATTTTATTCACAGTGATAACGAGCAAAAAGTGTTACCGATTGACCCAGGAGATTACCTGCGCATAGTGATTTCTGATGAAGGTATAGGTATTCCAGCAGAACTAGTAGAAAAAATTTTTGACCCATATTTTACAACAAAACAGAAGGGCAGCGGTTTGGGTATGGCAGTAAGTCAGGCCATTATCAATAAACATCGAGGTTTTATTGGCTGCACCTCCAAACCGGGGCAGGGCTCTGTTTTTACGATATATCTTCCCGCCGAAAGAAAGCCTGTTACCAAAAAAGTGGCCGAGACTACCAAACATAAAGGTAGTGGCAAGATTATGGTGATGGATGATGAAGCGATGATTGCAACCCTTGCTGAAAATATGCTGGAAAGTTGTGGTTACAATGCTGTATCTGTCTGCGACGGTGAGGAAGCGCTTGAACTCTACAAAGAGGCTATGGACAGTTCGCAAACTTATGACATTGTCATTATGGATCTCACTATTCCTGGAGGCTTGGGAGGTAAAGAAGCCATCAGCAAGCTTCTTGCGATAGACCCCAAAGCGACAGCGATTGTTTCCAGTGGCTATTCAAATGACCCAGTAATGGCCAACTATAGAGACTATGGTTTCAAGGGGTGTTTGAGCAAGCCGTACTTGAAAGATAGTCTGGCCGGCTTAGTGTCAAAACTTATGTCGGAGCCTGATTGAATTGGTTTCATCCTTGAATCATTTTCGTAACTATTCAGAGCACTATATTAAATATATCCTTGGCAGATATTTAATCTAGAAACCGCAATCGAAGTACGAAATTCTGCGCACCCAACTGAGGTTTCTAGGTTTAATAACTTTATTCTTCCAACAAACCCACCAGGGTCATAAGGTTCTTTTTCATCACGATGGATTGCGCTTTGGTGAAAATAGAAACATAACGATCCAGGTTATACGTCGCAACTTCTGAGAATCGTGCATTACGCATCGCCATTTCTTCCGCCTCTTTGTTATTTAAATCTCGCTTACTGGAGATCGATGCCAGCACAAGCACTTTTTTCTCGGCAAACTGATCCGGTGAGCTCGACATCACCTCTGGAAGTTTATTCAGTTTGCTATAGGAGCTATAAATTTCATCCTGAAAAACTTCTTCCGCTTTCAGCTCGCACCCTTCCACCCGCTCCTTAAGTACTTGCGCGTCATCTGCCCTTAACTTCGCAAGCGCCCGACGCGCCTGCCTTAATGGTAGCACCACTTCATGATCCCAATAACGCAGCTCCTTCACCTGCTGCAACAGTTCAGCATCCGAAGTTTTGATTGACTGCGTTGCCAGCCAACAGCAATAGAGTAAAAAGTTCACGTTCAAGTTAAACTCATCCTGCAACGCTAGACAGGTAGTTTCTACACCGGCCCTTTTATAAGAACTAAGAGAATACTCCCATAAGGGGTTCGCTTGTTTATTCTCGCTTAGCTCCACTGCATCTTCCATAATATCTCCACATTAACATCGATCACCTTTGATCCCCCCACTCTGAGAGACCTCTTAAAGGCAAAGAAAAAATACCAACCAGCTTCCTGGTTACACCTCTATTTACTCACACTGTTCGTCAAACAAAGTACGTACACTTAACTAAAGCACCATTTTTGAAAAAAGCCAAAATCTATGCCTATGAAAAAGCGCGCGGTGAATCAAGCAGCCCTCTGCTTATGATAGAATGGCGCATCGATTACATCTCCACCCATCTATAATGCCCCTCACTTTATGATTCAACTTCAATCAGCCACTCTGCAAAGAGGAAACAAAATACTCTTTGAAAACGCCAACATTGCCTTACACCACGGCTGGCATGTTGGCATTATCGGTCACAACGGTGCTGGTAAATCTAGTTTGTTTGGGCTGCTCAGAGAACAGTTTAGTGTAGAAAGCGGCCAGTGCAAGCTACCCAAGGATTGGCGCATCGCCCACATGTCACAAGAGTTATCAGCCCAAGAAACTCCGGCGCTTGAGTTCGTTATTAACGGTGATGAAGAGCTAAGACAAGTTCAGAAAGGCATTGCTGAATGTGAGCAACGACACGATGAGACCGAACTAGCCAAACTGCATCAGCAGCTTGAAAACATAGACGGGTATCGCGCAGAAAGCCGCGCTGCCAAGATTTTGCATGGCTTGGGGTTTTCTCAACAACAACTTGATCAGCCTGTATCCGCTTTTTCGGGCGGCTGGCGTGTGCGCTTAAACCTTGCCCAAACGTTGATGTGTCGCTCTGACCTGCTGCTTTTAGATGAGCCCACCAACCACCTCGACCTGGATGCCATTCTGTGGTTTGAGCAATGGTTAAAAGGCTACGATGGCACCTTGCTGCTTATTTCCCACGACCAGGAATTTCTTGACCAAACCGTTACACATATTATCCACCTCGACCAACAGCAAATTACTTATTATCGGGGCAATTACTCAGCCTTTGAAGTGGCCCGCAGTGAGCGCCTCTCCCAGCAGCAATCCCTCTACAACAAGCAACAGGCAGAGATAGCCCATATCCAGAGTTTTATAGTCCGTTTCAAGGCCAAGGCCAGTAAAGCGAAACAGGCACAAGGTCGCATCAAGGCGCTGGAAAGGCTAGAAAGAATTGCGCCCGCCCACATCGGCTCACCATTCTCCTTTGAGTTCAAACAGCCCGATAAATTAAGCGACCCACTCTTTAAACTGGAAGATGGCTGCCTGGGATACCAGAAAACGACTCTGATAAGAAACGTGAACCTTCAGCTTAAACCAGGGGATCGTATTGGCATTCTCGGCCCCAATGGCGCGGGAAAATCCACCTTAATTAAAACCCTTGCCGGGGAGCTGCCCTTAATCAGTGGAGAAACCTGGCAAGCAGCAGCTTGCAAGATCGGCTATTTTGCGCAACATCAACTTGAACAGCTAGACCTGGAGGCAAGCCCCCTCCAGCTAATGACTCGTTTAGCTCCGGGCACCTCAGAGCTTAGCTTGCGCAACTACCTGGGCAGCTTCGGCTTTCATGGCGATGAAGTGGATAAAACCGCCTCGCTGTTTTCCGGTGGAGAAAAATCCCGTTTGGGCTTGGCGCTGATGATTTGGCAAAAACCCAACGTATTGTTATTGGACGAACCCACAAACCATCTGGATTTAGAAATGCGCCATGCACTCACCATGGCCCTGCAGGATTTTGAAGGAGCGGTGGTACTTATCTCCCATGACCGCCACCTTATCAAATGCGCCACAGATACCCTCTTTTTGGCGGCTGAAGGGGAGCTAAATCCCTTTGATGGCAGCCTGGAGCAATACAGCGAATGGCTCAGCGAACACCGTAAACAAATCACTAACGAGGGAGAGCAAGCCCCCAGGGAAAACCAGAATCTCACGCGCAACAAAAAAGATGATCGCAAAAAAGCAGCAGAGCGACGACAACGTTTAAAGCCATTGAGAGACCAGCAGAAAGAAGCCGAGCTCATAATGGAGCGACTGACTTCAGAAAAGAACAAGCTCGACAGCCAGCTGGCCGACAACCAGCTCTATGAAGAGAAATTTAAAGAAAAGCTCAAAGACCTGCTTTCACAGCAGGCAAGGATTCAAAAACAACTGGAACAAGCAGAGTCTGACTGGATGGAAGCTAGCGAGCAGCTAGATGCTTTGGAACAGGCCGAAGACTAAACACCGCCTCCCTTGGCATGGTAATTTCCACTAAACGCTTATAGAGGTTAGAGCTTCGAAGATAATTCAAGTAGCTTATCAACGCTGGGGATCGAGTCCGTCTCACCAAAAACCGTATTCATATGAGAAACCAGGTCACTAAACCCTTCGTTCATTTTTACACCCTGTGAAAACAGAGAGTTAATCCCGGTCACCCCCGCACCCATGATATCTTCGATTGTCTGTTCCTGACTATGGGTAAGGTCCATAAAAAGAATGGACTCATCCATTTTTGCCGCCATATCCTCGACAATATCGGCAGACCCTCGCATTAGAACTTGATAGCCATCATCAAAATCCTTCATAGACTCACGTAAGCGCCTCACCACCTTGCCCATAAAATTTCTTTCAATTTCCAAAGTATGCTGTGCATCGATAGCCTTCAGGCGTGAATCAGCTCCCTGAACGAAAGGCAAAATACTGTCCTTTATTTTGGTGCATTGCTCCTTGTCCTGCTCGGGCATATTTTTTATTAACAAAGAGACCTGCCCGTAGTTCACAATACAACGCTTGCCAAAGTCGACGAACCGGCCTTTATGCTGAAGCTCCGTTAACAAACGGGATTCCAGCTCCTTTTCCATGCCCGTTTCCTCCATATTTTTTACCCCAAAGTGGCTGCGCATCTGCAGGCTACAACGCACTTGATAGTGCTTAAGCGCTTGAAAAAACTGCATACCAAGCTCATCGACGTTATCACAATAATTCGAATCAATGAGAAATTGTACTGTTAGGCCAAGATTACTACTCTCGGTCATAACATTCATCGCCACATTGCGCGCCTCATCGGCATTGCGCCTTAACTCCTGTGAGGCGCTTGCCTGAAAAACCAGCTTGGCAATCCGTAGTTCAATCTCCTTGAGTGTCATTGAAGCGTTCAGAATATCGGCACAGCCTGCCTCGAAGGCTTCAATAGGATCTAGCTCCTGGCCAATCACCTCCCCCACTATCAAAGGAATCTGCGCCAAACCGGGCTCATTCTTTACCCGCCTACATGTTTCAATCACATCCGCCTCAACGCTCCCTCCCAAAACCCCTATAATATCAAACTGAATATCTGACTCATTCACCAGCGACTGGATCGAACTGTATGAGTAGAGAGCCATCGCACCCCTATCCGCCGGATAGCTTTCCAGCAGAGCTGCATTAACATTCAACAGGGCAACCTTATAGGGCTTCGACATTCAGATTTCTCGACCTCTTCTTCATCAGCTGTCTTTAATCCACGTTAAGCGCGCCACCTGCTTATTCCATACAATTTAGTAACAACTTACATAGTAGTACACAGAGGGCTTACACGTAGCGTGAGCGAAGATGATTTTCATGCTACGGCTTTCATATGGGGCTGGGCATAAGTTAGTATGAAGCTGATTGAAATGTAAAGACTTGAGGAGTGTAATTTGAGCGGAAATCTAAAAACCGGCTTTATGTACTTTATTGAAGGTATCAAGATGCTCCATAAGCCGGGCATACGCGCTTTTGTCGTTATCCCTCTTATGCTAAATGCTGTGATTTTTTTTAGTGTTATCAGCCTGCTTGGTTATTACTTCGTAGAGTCGCTGGATTATTTAATTAGCAAACTACCAGATTGGCTATCTTTCCTTTACTGGGTCATTTTTCCGCTGTTTGCATCACTTTTACTTTTTATTTCCGGGTATTTTTTTAACACGGTCGCGAATATTCTTGGTGCGCCATTTAATGGTTTTCTAGCCGAAAAGGTGGAAGAAATCCTTACAGGAGAAACAAGCGATGAAACATTCGACACCCAGTCTCTTATCGCTATAGTCCCTCATAGCATTAAAAGGGAGGCTGATAAAATCATCTATTATATACCCCGCGTTTTGGTGCTATTCCTACTCACACTCATCCCCGGCGTAAATGTCATTTCATCGTTTGCCTGGCTTATTATGGGCGCGTGGATGCTTTCGATCCAATACAGCGATTTCCCCATGGACAATAACAAAGTAAACTTTTTAGAAATGAAGAATTTGCTCAGAGAGCAGCGCCTAACCTCTATCGGCTTTGGGATAGCGGTTGCCACCGCTCTATCAATTCCGGTGGTTAATTTTCTTGTTATGCCAGCAGCCGTTATTGGTGCAACTATGATGTGGGTGGACATTCACAAAAATAATTTTGCAGCGGAAAATTTAAACGAAGAGCCAGAGTGACAAACGTGACTCAATGCGCAATTTAAAACGGCGGTTATTCCAATCACTGAACCCCATCAGGTTTTCAAATATTCAGGAAGAAAATTAGAGCTCTATCGCCTAAACTTATCAAATGAAGCAAAACAAAAGATCTTCGTGACTTTTTTTGACAACCCCGACAGCCAAAAACCGTAAAATGAACACATCTAAACCTTCCAGTAAGCAAAAAACCCGACAAAGTGCTGCTAAACCTATAACTGCAGATACACTTCAGTCTTTTAAGATTTTTCGCAACACGGCCGCCTCGATTTTAACAAAACACCTTGGTGCGTGTGAAATAAAGCACTACCCAGAAAATACACTGATTATTAGCCCCAACGAGCACAACCACAATGTCTATGCCATATTAGAAGGGCAGCTCTCGATTCACCATGGCAGCATGGCATCAGAGCCTCTTGCCCTATTGGAAACAGGTGAAACAGTTGGGGAAATCTCAGTGTTCGATGGCCAAAAGCCCTCGGCCTTTGTAAAAACCACCAGACCCTCGAAACTATTAATAATAAGTAGCAGCACCCTCTGGTATATGATTGATGACTCCCACGAAATATCCCGCAATTTATTACATATCCTGGCCAGGCGCATTCGCTCAGGCAATGAAACCGTCTTCAGCAGCCTGGAACTCCAAAAACAACACGAACGAGACGCACAGATTGATGCGCTAACAGGCCTGCATAATCGCCGTTGGATTGACAAAACCTTTGAAAAACACTTTAAAGAAAGTATCGAAAATAAACATTCTCTTTCTGTTGTTATGATTGATATCGACCACTTTAAGAAATTTAACGATACCTATGGACACCAGGCGGGCGACAAAGTGTTACAACAGGTTGCCGCAGCGATGAAAGGAAAGTTGCGCCCCAATGAAATTGTTGCACGTTACGGCGGGGAAGAATTCATCATACTGCTTCCTGGCGTACCCTCAGATATCGCTTTTATGATCGCCGAGCGAGTCAGAGAAGGTGTAGAAGAATGCCTTTATCATGACCTAAGCGCAAACCAGCAAGTTCCTATCACAGTCTCTCTCGGCATTGCGCAACTCACACCAACTGACTCCAAAGAGTGCCTATTAAAACATGCCGACGAGGCGCTGTACCAAGCCAAGCAGGAAGGACGAAACCAAACACATATTTACAGTGCTCAAGGAAGCTCAGAGTAAACCTTGAGCGGAAAGCTTGTGATCTAAATTCTTTATATTACAGCCCTTGCATGAGAGAAGAATATCGTCCATGCAAAAACCTTATACTCTAATAAGTAGCCTAGCCCCATGTTCATAATGATAGTCGCCATCATTGTACTGGCAGCCATTTTGCTGCCAGGCATGTGGGCACAGCGCATCCTGTCAAAATACCAGGTCGAGGACAGTACACTCCAGGGTAATGGCGGTGAATTGGCAAAGCACCTGATCGAACGATTTCAGCTTGAGGGTGTAAACGTGGAAGAAACCAATCTCGGTGATCACTATGACCCTGAAACAAAATGCGTGCGACTTACTAGCGCCAATATGGACGGACAATCTCTCACCGCCGTAGCCACCGCCGCCCATGAAGTGGGCCACGCCATACAACACTATACTGGCTACTCACCCCTATTGTTGCGCACACGCTTTGTGAAAGGTGCTATGACCATGGAAAAAATCGGCTCCACTGCGATGATTATTTCTCCCATCGCCATGCTGCTGACTAAATCACCCATGATTACAGGTATGCTATTTGGCTCGGCAATACTCAGCATGCTCACCATGTCTCTAGTGCATGCAGTCACCCTACCCGTGGAGTTTAACGCCAGCTTTGGCAGGGCTTTACCTATTTTAAGAGAGGGCTATCTTAGCCCTGAACAAATAAAAATTGCTGAAAAAATACTACTGGCCTGCGCCCTGACCTATTTGGCGCAATCCCTCATGAGTTTGCTTAATTTGGGAAGATGGCTAGCAGTATTAAGGCGCTAACAAAATAACGCCTCATTTGTTTAACCTAGAAACCGCAGTTGGACTCGCTTGAGAGTGCGTTTATTGGGTTCGATAATACAGCAAAAAAAGCTCGGAATAGCCTGCTATTCCGAGCTTTTTTTGCGAAATTAGCGGGCCCAATAAACGTGCTATCGAGTGAGGAGGCGGACTCACCCAACAGGTGAAAGCTCTATTTTCAAAATAACTTA
>Ga0209345_10006679_pt1 | contig 10395 bp, 11 predicted proteins | sample Cruoilmetagenom7_FD_187294 | JGI IMG/M metagenome (GOLD analysis project Ga0209345, IMG submission 187294) | Oil polluted marine microbial communities from Coal Oil Point, Santa Barbara, California, USA - Sample 7 (SPAdes) (version 2) | ecosystem: Environmental > Aquatic > Marine > Oil seeps ... | reverse complement strand
GCTTATCGTTTTTACTGTGAGTCTCGTTCGGGCGAGTGGGGTTCACTCAACAAGCGAATGGTAATAGAGCCGTTATGGGTCACTACCCCTCTCATTTAGGAGAGGCGCCTTTAATTTCAAAGCTCAAGTACAACAGCGGGGCGACTATAAACAGGCGCAGCTACGACGACGAACAAACTGAAGATGTCTGTCGAGGCAGTCATGTTGACCACCACTTTGACAGTGCTCGCCGCTTGGTGGCCTACAATGGTGGGGGGTAAAGCGACACCTTCAGCAGGTCTCTCTTACCGACAGCGATGATACACGTCGGGTTTTAAGCTGAGTGATTTTAGAATGTGTGATTGCCTGTTGATCGTTAACCGTTTAAATCGGCACAACACCTCGGCGTTTAAAAGGGTGCCCCGGGCGACGGTTTTTGGCCATTTCCAAGGCCTTAATTAAGACTTTTCGGGTATCAGCTGGGTCGATGACGTCATCTACTAAAGCGGCTTCGGCTGCCGGTAAAATAGTGGTTTTTGCTTTGAATTCGGCAACCAGTTCTTGCCTGCGCTCATCACCATTTTCCATATCAGCCAGCACGCGACCAAACAGAATATCGACAGCATCGTCCGGTGAAATGGCGCTGAAGGACGCTAGCGGCCAGGCGACGAGCATATTGGGCTGCATGCCGAGGCTGTTCATACCATAGTGGGCGAGTCCAAAAGCTTTGCGTAGCATCACTGTAAAGCGAGGCACAGTAGCGTGTTCTATTTCGTAAAGTAAGCGTGTTGACCAGCGAATAATACCGTCGAGTTCTGACTGGGGCCCGGGGTAGTAGCCGGGAATATCCTGCAGAAAAATTAGCGCAATACCAAAGCAGTCGCAAAAGTTAATAAAGCGGCTGATTTTCTGGCAGGCCTTAATGTCGAGCGTGCCAGACATATAATTGGGCTGATTGGCGATAAAGCCGACGACGCGGCCATCCATGTGAGCCATGCAGGTGACGATATTCTGGGCAAAGCTCGGTTTGAACTCAAAGAACTTGCCGTCATCCACTAAGCCACTGATTATTTTTTTAATGTCATAGGCAAAGCGTAAATCAGTGGGCACGATGTCGCGCAACTCGCTGCACAGGCGTTCGGGGTCATCGTGGGTAGGTCGTTGTGGTGGGGCTTCGTTGCAGTTGTTGGGTAGATAGCTGAGAAACTCTTTAATTTTGTCAATGCAGGCTGCTTCGCCGGCGACCAGTAGGTCACCCATGCCGCTTTCTTCGACATGCTTTTGTGCGCCGCCGAGTTCTTCGAGAGTGGTGTCTATCCCCATTTTACTCTTTAGCAGAGGAGGGCCTGCGATCATCATCGCTGAGTTTTTGGTCATCGGTACGAAGTCACCAATGGCGGTGATATTGGCGTGGCCACCAACACAAATACCCATTACAGCAACCACTATCGGTACATAACCGCTGAGTGAAACCAGGTTGGAAAATTGCGGATTATCATAGGCACCCTGTGAGCTAACTTCCTCTTCAAGCCGAGCCCCTGTGCCCTCGGTGAGTACCACTAGAGGGAAGCCTTGTTCGAGAATTAGCCGCTTAAGACGGGTGAATTTCCACTCGCAAGTTTTGCCCATAGAGCCTGCGCGGTATTGCATATCGTAGGCAGCGACACCTACCATGCGGCCATTCACTTTGCCGTAGCCAACAACGATGGCATCGCGGGGCGTTTCGCCCGGTTTAGTAGCGGCTGCTAGGTCACATTCTCTGGCGAGCGGGGCAATTTCGGTAAAGGCGCCTTTGTCAAATAAGAGGTCAACCCGCTCTCGGGCCGACAGCATGTCTTTGGCGTGGCGCTTGCTGTAATCGAGTTCAGTCAGCGCTTTCTTTTTATCGAGAAAGGGCTGTAGTGCCTCAGCCATAGTGGTGGTCGCTGGTTTATCAACTTCAAAGAAAACCGTGTTTGAAGGACTTGCTGATGGCGAGTTTTTTTGTGGCACAGTGAGTTTACTTCCGTTTTTTTTATGATGGTTGGGCAGACAAGGCCCCGTTCAATGTAGCGAGCATCACATCATATATCAAGTGATGCTTATGTTAGCTTTTTAGACCTACTAGCGGCGTTTTTATTTCTTTTGGCCTGGGGAAAGCAGGGCCGTACGCAATTCACTTAACCAGGATTTAAGCAGGCTGGCATTTCTTGCCCCGGTTCTAAGTAGCTGTTTTTGTGCCCCAGGAAGCGCTTCGATTGTGGGATCGGCATACTGATACAGTACTGACTCGCGCTTGAGTGCAATGGGACCGTCAATTTTAGGGGTAGCAAGAAGGGTGTCGATGGCTGTTATTAAAGCCGCTCCCAGGTCTTCACTGGGATAGCCTAGTTCACTATAGGCGGTTTCCAAAAGGGGGCGTATCCAATGAAAAAAGGCGGCGGCCTGCTGACTGTCTATGGCCACGATGGTCTGGGTAAATCCATCGTAACGCTTGAAATTTGTGGCTCCCATTGAGAACGTCTCTCCCTGCTTATCGGCGATAAAAGCCTCGTGGGGGCGAGCAAAGGGCATGAGTTTATAAAGCAGTGCACCCTTCGCCAGGCCATCGAGAAAGGCGACACTGCGCTGTAGTAAGAAGTCTTTATTCAGTGCTGGAAAGTGTTGCGGGCTTATATTAAGTGCTTGCCAGTTCTCTTGCTGAAGTTGCTGGTTAATAAATTCATTCGCTTTGTCATAGGAAGGCAGTGGGGGAAGGGGCTGTGCTTCAGCCTGGGCGAATTCTGTTTCAATGAATAAGGGCGGAATCTTGATCGCTGCTTCGGGATCGAGGTTGATGGGTGATGGCTCTTCCATAAAACCTTGTTCTATCGGCACAAAAAGCTCGGCAGAATTTTCTTGATCCCTTGAGAGCTGATTAGTATAAAGGAAAAAAATAGTAGCACCGAGAAGTGAAAAAGCGATGATGAGCAGGCCCAATCGCTTTCTGGAGGCTGAGGCCGTAGGGTGGGTATCTCCAGTAAGTGGATCATTTGGTGCAAGTGGCATAGCGTATTCCTTTTTAGCGCTTAACTGTAAGCCAATGTTTTCGGCGGCAATTACTCATGGCCATTGAGCGTCAATGACTTTAGTAGCATTTCGTAGCTTTCACCATCTTCTTCTCGTTGCCAGACTTTGACCGGAAGATAGGCGTATTTTTCAGCCATCCAGAAAATTGTTTCGCGTTCTTTATTGTCTCGCACGCGGCGTATTTTTAAAGCACTAATATCGCCGAGCCCGGTACTAATCACTTCGCTACCGAGGCGTTCAAATTGGTAGCGTTTGATTTTACCGTGAGAAATGACTGTATATTCTAGGGGTGAATCAGCACGTGCAAGATCGCGCCGCAGTTGTAGTTGATAGCTAATTGGACCGAGGTAGTCGGGCTGTAGGTCTGTTATACGCCTTTTTTTCTTGCGGGTATAAATAGCCTTGTTACGCTGGTGGTCGATTACCAGTTGTTCTTTGCGCTTGCTGCCGAAGAAAGAGCGCTTTGAGGTATAACCGTCAATGCGAATAGCGCCCTCGGGGTCGAGGTGAAGCCGCTCTGTTTCCCGCATCTTGCCGATAAAGTTACTCGCCGATGTTTCAAGACGGTAGCCTTGATCAAGCTTAATCAGGTGGCGTTCGGCTTTAATAGGCATGCCATTGAATGTGGCACTGTAGCTGGCCTGATAGGTCTGTAGTGATAATGGCGAGGTTATCTCACTGGCAAGAAGGGGGGTATTTAAAAAACAGGAAAAAAAGAATGTGCTAACAATAGTAGAAACAGAGGTAAAGGGGACACGCATAGTTAACCGTCGCAGTGGGAACCATCGGCAGAGAGTGTGTTCAACACCTACTGCCAATTTTTTAATGTTATTTAATTCGAGTTCCCGAACCCGATTTAGTTCATTGCTACGGCCTCTTCGCCGTCTGTAGCGGCGGCAATAGAACCAATCACCATGGCTGTTTCACCCGCCGCCGCCAATAAGCCTAGAGCCGTGTCGGTTTCAACAGCAGGTACGCAAATCACCATGCCAATGCCGCAATTGAATGTGCGATACATTTCAGTGGGGGAAATATTGCCTTTTTCCTGTAACCACTGGAAAACGGGCGGCATGTTCCATGCGCTGCTATCAATTAGTGCTTTGGTATGTTCGGGTAGGACGCGGGGAATGTTTTCCAACAATCCGCCACCAGTAATGTGGGCCAGGGCGTGAACCGTGCTCTCGCGAATAAGATGGAGCAATGATTGCACGTAGATGCGGGTTGGCGTCATGAGTAAGTCGGCGAGATTTTGACCATCGAGTTCAACCGATGCGGGGTCAAGCTTGTTTACTTCAAGTATTTTGCGAATCAGTGAATAACCGTTGGAGTGAGGGCCGCTTGATGCGAGGCCAATCAGTACGTCGCCGGCAGCGACTTCTTTACCGTCGATAATGTTTTCGCTTTCGACCACGCCGACACAAAAGCCTGCCAAGTCATAGTCTTCGCCCTCGTACATGCCGGGCATTTCGGCGGTTTCGCCACCAACCAGAGCACAGCCCGACAGCTCGCAGCCTTTTCCGATGCCGGTGACAACGTCAGCGGCGATGTCAATATCGAGCTTGCCAGTGGCGTAGTAATCGAGAAAGAATAGCGGCTCGGCTCCGCAGACAATGAGATCATTGACGCACATAGCCACCAGGTCAATGCCTACGGTGTCGTGTTTTTTCAGGTCAATGGCGAGGCGCAGTTTGGTGCCTACACCATCCGTGCCAGAAACAAGAACCGGCTCTTTGTAACCGGCTGGGATTTTGCACAGGGCGCCAAAGCCACCGAGCCCGGCCATAACCTCAGGGCGTCGAGTGCGCACCGCAACCTGCTTAATGCGCTCGACCAGAGCATTCCCCGCCTCAATGTCAACGCCGGCGTCTTTATAGGTAATTGAAGGGGGCTGCTTCTGAGTCATGGGAACTATCCTGATTAAAGCGCGCATTTTATAGGGACTGGCCAAGAAAAACAGGGGCAACTTTACTTTGAGATGGAATTTTTTTCGCAGGGTGAGTTTGTTAGAGCGTTAGGTTGGCGCTTTATGCTGGAGGTACAGGTGGCAACTCAGCTGTCTTAGAAGCCTAATGCGCTGGTTTGTCGGTAATGACCTCGGTGAAGTCGTGAAGAGTTTTGTTGGGCTCGCTCTTTTGCTCCCTATAAACGTGTTGGCCAGCGTATGTGTGATTCAGCTTGAGGCTGCCCTGAGCCTGCCTAGGCTGCTACAATCGCGCCATGAAATTTATCAATAAAGTACTGTTCATCACCTTTTTGGCAAGCCTGTCGCAATTTGCATTTGCCATTGCTGTAGAAGGTTTGTATTCGGCAACGGTTGAGGTGGCAGACCAGAGTAATGCTCAACGCCAAAGGGGCTTTTCCCAGGCTCTGGCTCAGGTGTTAATTAAAACCACCGGCACAAAAGATATTACCGCCCGCCCTGGGGTAAACCAGGCTTTGGCCCAGGCAAGCAACTACATGGTTAAGTACGCTTATTTACCACAGTCCGCTACGGTTTCATCCGCTGACAGTAAAGCAGCTGTAAGTGAGTATATTGGTGGCAGTCAGGTTGAAATTGCAGCAACGCCGCCGGGTTTCCCCTTGTCAGTACAGTTCGCCAAGGCCACCGTTGATGAGTTAATGCGGACCCTGGATTTGCCCATTTGGCCGGCGAATCGGCCTGAGGTACTCGTGTGGGTGGTCGAGCAAACAACCTCAGGGTATCGTTTTGTCGATACTCTAGATTTGCCCCAGAATTTGCAAAGCAGTTTTCAGCGTCGTGGCTTACCTTTTCAATTGCCGTTGTACGACCTGAGTGATCAGTTAGCGCTGAGCTCATTGGCTGCCTGGTCACTCAATCAGCAACAATTGCAGGACGCGGCAAAACGCTATGGCGTTGATCACTGGCTGGTGTTGCGGTACAGCCAGCTTTCCAGTGGGGGCGTCAGAGGCTCCTGGTACCTCGCCGGACGCAAGGGAGATTTTGCCGGCGATAACGGGCTTCTCAATACGCTGCAAGCGGCTTCTAGCGAAGCGTTTTTGAGTGTCAGTGCTGATCAAGTAGTGGATCGTTTTGCTCGAAAAATGACTTACTTCGCTGATGCTGAAGCGAATTTGTTTCGTCTGGTGGTAGAAAATATTGGTAGCTTTGCGGCCTTTACGCAGCTCAATAGATTCCTCAGCGGCTTGGAAATCGTCAACTCTGTCAAAGTACGCAGTATCGAAGGCGATACGCTGGTTCTCGACCTGGCGACTGAAGGGGAGTCGCGAGTTTTATTACGGGCTTTAAATAAAGAGTCACGTTTATCCCGTGTTACACAGCTGGGGAATCCTGTTTCTGAGCCCGCTGCTGTGACGTCTCCGCCTTCGAGCCCACTATCAAACGCGGGTCTTGAGCGCTTTCGCTGGCAGGCAGCGCGCTAAACGGATGCCTGTTCAACAACTTAATCTGGCAGTCTCACTAGATGACGACACTCTCTTTGACAACTTTCTGAGCCCAGTCCTAAGCCCTCGACAACAAGCACTGCTCACGCTTAAGGGGCTCTTTGAAGCGGATCCCAGCTTAAATGCTAAAGGTAATATATTGTTGTGGGGTAGTAACGGTAGCGGTCGAACCCATCTACTGCAGGCGGCCTGTCACGAGGCTGTAGCTTGTGGTCAGTGTATTCTATACCTGCCCCTGGAGGCGATGGCATGTTACCCCGCGCAAGAGGTACTGCAAGGTTTAGAGGGCTGTCAGCTTATTTGCCTCGACAATTTACAGGCGGTCGCTGGTTTACCCGGCTGGGAAGAAGAACTCTTTCATTTGTTAAATGAATTGTCGGCAGCTGGGGGCAAACTATTGATCAGCGCCAGCGCAGCGCCGCGTGCCTTACCCATTCAATTGGCCGATCTGAAATCACGGCTAGCGGCTAGTACGGTGTTTCAATTGCCAGCTTATAGCGAAGAAGAAAAAGCTGATATTGTACTGTTTCGTGCTGCCCGTCTGGGTTTGAATATGAGTGAGGAGGCTCTCGGTTTTTTAATGAATCGGGCCCCTCGCGATCTTCACTCACTCATTGATCACTTGCACCAACTCGATGGTTTCGCCCTGCAATACCAGAGTAAAGCAACAATTCCCTTAATGAAAAAAGCGTTTGGCTGGTAGGCTCTGACTACTTTACTCAATGTAAATAGCCGAGAACGCTATTCATCAACACGACATTGCCAACACTTTAAATACAGATGTCCCGGTGCCTGTTCGCCGATATAGGTTTGCGAAAATAGTCGCTCGGCATATTGGCTTAGGGCGGGGCTCAGTAAGCGACTTTGCTCAGATTTTAGGCTCAGGTTTTGAGACGCTTTGTGCACCCCTCGAGACAATTGTTTTAATAATCGCTGTTGGAAATCGAGGGTCGGTTTAATATCGATCAACTCGTAGTCATCCAGTTCGGCCAGTTTGGCCGCAGCGGCAATGGCGTCATCTAAATCACCCAATTCGTCCACTAGCCCCAGCTCTTTCGCTTTGCGACCGGTCCATACGCGACCCTGGGCAATGTCATTGATTTGTGCCGGTGTGCTGTCTCGCCCGTTTGCTACCAGACCGAGAAATTGCTGGTAGATGTTGTTGACGCTCAATTGAATTAGCTGTTTAGCCTGGGGACTCATGGGGCGGTCGAGATGATAAATATCGGCGATGGGTGAAGTGCCAATACCATCGTTGTATATGCCAAGTGTTGCCAGGGTCTTTTCAAACGTTGGTACTACACCAAAGACACCAATGGAGCCGGTAATAGTGGTGGGCGAGGCCCAGATTTGCTCGGCACCAGCCGCTATCCAGTAGCCGCCCGATGCTGCGAGAGAACCCATCGATACCACCACTGGAATACCACTTTTTTGAATTTGTTCAATTTCACGACGTATGACTTCAGAGGCAAAAGCGCTGCCTCCGGGGCTGTCTATTCGCAGTACCAGGGCACGAACATCCTTGTTTTCATGCACTTTGATGAGCAAGTCACTGAAGCTTTTACTGCCGATATCACCCTCGGGCTGCTCGCCGTCATAGATGGTTCCCTTAGCAACGATCAGGGCAATTTTATCTTTACTCGGTGTCTCTGAGAGTTGGAGATTTTGGTGGAACAAGTAATCCTGCACATCAATATGCAGATAGTCATCCTTCTTTTCGTTCAGCCCAGCCATCGACGCTAGACGTTTGCGTACCGCTGGATGGGGGCTGAGATGGTCTACCAGGCCGTACTTCAGGGCAAGCTGAGCACCATTGCCAGAGGCTAGGCTGAGGTTTTTCCCCATGTTATTAACGTAAATGTCGATACTGCCGACCGGCAATTGACGGTTGTTTTCAACTCCGCTTCTATAAGCCTGCCAGAGTTCATTCAGCCAGAGAGAGGCCTGGGCCTTTGAGGCAGACGACATATCGTTGCGAACAAAGGGTTCTACGGCATCTTTATATTCACCGACACGAAACACGTGAAAGTTGATCTTTAGCTTGTCGAGTGCATCTTTAAAAAAGGAGTGATAGTTGCCATAACCATTGAGAACGATGGTGCCCATTGGGTTGAGGTGTATTTCATCGGCAAAGCTGGCGAGAAAGTATTGCTCCTGGCTAAAGTTATTACCAATGGCAATTACCGGCTTACCACTGGTTTTAAAGCCTCTAATGGCCTCACCGATGGTTTGCAGCTTGCTAATACCACCACCGGCTAAAAAGTCTAGTTCGAGCACAAGCCCGGTAATTCTTGGATCGTCTTTGGCGGCTTGCAAAGCATCGCTAAGATCACTGACAAGTGTTTCAGTCGGGCGCTGCGCACCCTGGCCAATAATTTGTGAGAGGGGGTCGGTGTAGGTCAACTGCTCGACCAGCATGCCACTGGGCATTAGCCGTAGAAAAGCCTGTTCAGGTAAAGGTTTGACGTTACCAGCGAACATACTGGCAATGATGCTAATCACAAAGAGCAGCACAATCAGGTTAATCGCTGAGCGTAGAAATTTAACGGTGGTGTTAATCAGGGAAAATATCTTCCCGAAAAAGCCCGCTTGTTTTTTGTCTTTGCTACTTCCTGTCACGCTTGCGACCTCTGGTTATGCGACAACTTGATGTCTGTATTCATTCAGATACAGAATTGCCAGACGGCTTGATTTAGCACTCGTTAATATTATCAATGACTGGCTTGACCTTTTCCCGTTGCAACCAGCGACTGTACATCATCGATGCGATAAAGAGTGTTACCACCGAAATAACGGCACTAACATCGAATAGGGAGCTGTCGGGTTCAAAGAGGTTAGCGACTATCGCCGTGAAATAAAGCAAGGTGACAAAGCACAGCATACTGATGGAGCGATAATTTTCTTTACGCAGACCAGGGATAAAAATTAATAAAGGCACCACTGCAAAGACTAATAGTATGACTGGTGTGCCACTAACCAGACCACCTCCGATAAGGCTAACGATGAGCAAGGCATAGCTAAGCCGAGTTATTATTCGCGTTTTTTTGAGTAACTCGCTAAGGTCTTTCAAGGGCTTAAAGGCTCATAACTATTTTCTTTGTGATTAAAATCTGTAGAGGCATTTACTAATACTTGGCATTGATTAAAGAATTTCAAGTACGGATTCCGGTGGACGACCAAGGGCGGCTTTATCACCATTAATCACAATGGGGCGCTCAATTAACTTGGGATATTTGACCATAAATTCGACCAATTGCGCGTCAGAAAGAGTCGTGTCTTTCAGGTTGTTTTCTTTGTAGTCTGCTTCGCTTTTGCGCAATAACTGCCGTGGGCTAATGGCCAGGTTGTCGAGCAGACCAAGCAAGGTGACTTTGTCGGGCGGCGTTTCAAGATAGAGGACAATCTCGGGGCTAATGCCTTTGTCTTCAAGTAGCTGTAGAGTTTGGCGAGACTTAGAGCAACGCGGATTGTGATAAATACTAATCATAGTGGAAGTACTTAGGTGATTATTTAAAAGCTGCCATTGTAATGCTTCGTCCGAGTAAGGGCCAGATGGATAGCCGACAGAAGTTAATCCAGTTCAGCCATGTGTTTCATACTGGACTAGGCCCCGAGCTACTACACCTGGGTAAAACCTCTGTGTGGCTTATATTCTAAGCTTTGACCATTTTTTATCACAGAGCGTTAATGCTTCATGTTTTATCTATCACTATTGCTAAACAGTTAACCGATACTTCTACTTGCCGGTAGCATTGCTAAATGTACGATCAGCGTTAAATGCGTGGCTCGAAGTAAATATTGCCTCAATATTGTTGTGGCGGACAAAATCATGAGCTGAAGTTGAAAGGACACTATCTATGCTTTGTCTCTTAACAGGCTGTTGAAATTATGTCTTATTTAATGCCTTTTTCAAATCCAGACTATGAATACAGGGGTGGATACTAT
>Ga0209345_10006678_pt1 | contig 10396 bp, 10 predicted proteins | sample Cruoilmetagenom7_FD_187294 | JGI IMG/M metagenome (GOLD analysis project Ga0209345, IMG submission 187294) | Oil polluted marine microbial communities from Coal Oil Point, Santa Barbara, California, USA - Sample 7 (SPAdes) (version 2) | ecosystem: Environmental > Aquatic > Marine > Oil seeps ... | reverse complement strand
GCCGAGGCTTGTAGGGGTGCAGTCTCAGGCTTCAGATTATTTGACAAAGTGCTGGCAAGAAGGCGTCGACAAGCGTGGCGCCGTTGAAGGCCAAGGCATCGCCAGCGGAATTACTGTGGCGGTCGCTCGAGATGCCTGGAAGGCGCTCCGCGCGGTGCGAGAGACGGGTGGATGTATGCACAGCGCGTCTGACGATGACATCATGGAGTGTGGGCACCAACTCGCCAAGCGAGAGGGAATATTCCTCGAACCGTCCGGTGCGGTAGCGCTCACGGGTTGTTGGCAACTTGCAGAGCACGGCACGCACAGCCTCGTAGTTGGGTCCGGGAGCGGGCTTAAAGACACCTCGTGGCTTCAGTCTTCCAACTCTGTCGGACAACTAGATTGAAAAAGGTATGTGCCACTGAGAAAGAAATCGCAGGTGAAATGGAAAGCTACCCCTAACACGTGACTCCGGTTCGTGACCCCTGCCTTCGAGGCGTCTCTGCCAATACTCGGTCGGGAGGGCATCCACCGATCGGGCGACATCGAGCATCGAGGTGGCTCTGGCGGAGTCACCCATGAGGCTATAGAGCCGATGTATGTTATAATACGCCGTGCGATCCAAGCGTTTGTCGGGCTGGCTCTCAATCATCCCAATCAATACCCCGGCATGCTGATTGGCTCGATCGAACTCACGCAACACACCATGCGTCGCGAGTAAGTTGCTGTGGATTGTGATCCTGTCAAAAAGTTCTTGGCTGGTTGCGAGGGCATCTAGAAGATGATCTCGCGCGGCCTCACCGTCTTGGTCCTTAAACAGTAGTGTCACAGCTCGATTGTTCAGCAGCATGTGGCGGTCGGCTGCGCGTCCACTCAGGAGATGCTCGGCTCGCTCTAGCTCCATCATCGCCGCATCGAATTCGCCGAAAAGCGTATATTTCTCTGACAGCGGCAGGCGAGCGTGCCCCTCGTCGACAAATTGATTTGCGTCCTTGAACAATGCAGCGCTCTCGGCCAGGCAATGTGCCGCTTCGCGTGGGGAGACGACCATCTCAGCATTGCGAAGTACGTAGCCGTACTCGAGCAAAGACTTAACGGTCTCGTCGGATATCATGTTGTCGTAGCAACGCCTGCATTCACTCTGGTTGCCGAGAGACTTGTGGCACGCCATCACAACGAGTTCTACGGTGAGCCTGTCCGCATCACTCAGGCTCTTCTCGCTCAGGAGAAGGCGACGTGCAAGATCGATGGCTTCGATGTGCCTGTCGTTCCTGTTGTACAAGGCGGCCCGCATTATCTCTGCGCGAGGGTCGGTTGTGGCCAGCAACCCGAATTGGTAGAGAGCGTGGGGGAACGCGCCAATTTCGTAGTACGTGTTCACAAGCGTCAATCGAAGCCGAGAAACAAGCTCAGGGTCTGAGTCTCGGACCTGCCCGGAGAGAGCCTCCGTAGTATCGGAAAGTGTCTGGATCGCCCGTTCCGGATACAGGGCACTCGTTGCCATCGTGCGCAGTTCTTCGAGCTGCGGCACGAGACGGTCGGAATCCCCTATCGCTAGGCACACGGCGATCAGGCGCGCCAGCACCTCTTGGCGAGAGAGCAACGCGTCTGGCTCACCGAGCAAACCTTCATACAGGTCGCACCAGAAACCAGAAGAGATGACCCGCTGTGTCACGAACGCTTCCGACTCGCGCAGCACCACACCAACCTGATCGTGTGCAAGACGTATCGAGTCGCCCTCGACATCGAGCAGGTTCCGTTCCTTCGCACTCTGCAGTTCTGTGTCAAGGTCAAACGAGATGTAACTGGTGTGGGGTGAGGAGAGAATCCGACGCAACAGACCCCGGCTGACGGCGGAGCCATGGACTTCCACCGCAGAAACGAGAAGCTGACAGGCCGCTGATGCCCGCTGAAGATTCCTCTTCGTTGAATGCTCCTTCTGCTCAGCCCGGAGCTCCGCTTCTAGCGAGGAACTCCCAGAGTCCGCACACGTCCGGATGTCAAGAAGCGTACGCAGATTGCCACTGGTGTTGTCGTAGGTGCGCCGGAGCAGGCTACCGACTGCATCGGGAGTGTCTGTCGCGAGAGACGAGTAGTAGGTGTACTCCAATGGCGACACCGTGTGTTGCAGTACCGTCGTTCCATATGACTCGAACCATTCCCTCAGCTGCTCCGTAGTCCAACCACCTGAGACATCGGGCGTGTACTCAAGAAACATAACCAGCGACTTGCCTGTGCCAACTTGGGATATCAACATCCGAAGTGTCGCAAGGTCGATCTGCTGCACATTATCAATAGAAATCACCGCTGGCTGCCTGTTCAGGCAGTACGTTACATAACGCTGCAAGTGAATCATGCCATCCGCCGCATTCGGCTGGAGCGTTCGCTCAGCAGAGCTCTCACCGATGCTGGTGGCCCGAGTCACCGCCTTCACTGCGGCGCCTACACCCGGGATCGGGATAGACCCCGCAAAATTCTCGGCGATTCTTCCGCCCTCTGGCCGAGAGAAACCAACCCCAGCCGCGCTGCGGTGGAACCGCTCAACCGACGGGAAGTCTTCGCTCTTATGCAACGCCCAAGCCAACAGCTCCACAACCGTTCCGTCGTCATGTGTTAATCCAATGGCCCGAGGCACCCTAACCCGAAGCCCCATGCGTCCGGCTTCCTCGGCGAGCACCCGATCGATGAGCGTGCTCTTTCCAACGCCGGTCGCCCCATCGATTAACACGACGCGGCTTGTGTCATGGTCCGCCAGCACGCCAGCGAGTTGAGCACGATCATTCTCGCGATTTAAAAAGGCCGTTTGCACGATAACCGCCCGTTATCCAAAGTTAGTAACCACAATGAACGCCAGAGTGGTTCTGCATGATACGCGACTTGTTGCGTGAGTGGTGCTTTGTACTCATGATTCGCGAGTTGTAGAAAATGAGCTAAAAAGCACAAAAATGAGCCGGCGTGAACTATTGAAGCGGTTGTCTATCAGGTTCTATTGAATAGTTTCTGGTTTGATCTATATGGAGTCAACTCCATTGATATAGAAAAATTTGTTATACTACCTTGGTATAAAAATGTAGGAAGGTCAGTCGAGTTGAATTTTTATAGTATACTGTTTGGATAAATCGGAACATAGAACGAGGAGCTCGATATGTTGCACGGATCACGGATTTTACTGGGTAGCGTGTTATTAACAGGGTTGCTGTTCAGCGTTGGTTGTGGGAATCATGCGTTCAAGCAAAAAGAGCGTCAAATGCAGTTGGTCGCTCGCGACTGGGCAATGACGATTCGTGCAAGTCAAGTAGTCCCGGTTTATCCGCTTACACAAGACATTCAGCCTGGTGATGTGTTTCTTGTCAACCAAACTGTCGCTGAGCAGAGCAAGAGATTTCGAGATCGCGGGTTCATGCCTACTGATTTGCTTGTCACTCGGCTGGAGTCATTAGACTACTCCACTTTTTACTCGATGCGAGGCTCCGGCGAATCTGCTGATCCCTGCGATCACGAGAACAAAGAACTCGTGCTGCCACGAGATTGGCGTGATGCTCCTAAACCCAAAGCATCCTGGGAACGCTTTCCAAGAGCAGGTTTTCCAAGTTACACCTTTGAGGTTTCAAATAGCGGTGGATTGAGTGTCGCCATTCCTGTCCAAGCAGTTCCTGTTGCGCTCAGTGTGACTGGAGCTGCAAAAGCAACCGGATCGATGACTATCTCTGATGCCTCGACGTACGGCTTAGATGCCTCGGCAATATACAACAAACTGAAAGAGGCATCAAGATTTGGTAAACTTGACAGTGCTCGCCCGCCAGTAGGCCAAGGCCCTTGGTACCTCCGAGTCATCACACGCATCTTTGCGGCCAAATCCTTTGATATCGTGATTACCGCACGCGATACATTCGGAGGTGGGGCAGATGTAGGCGCTGCTCAGCCAATCTCGGATCCCGCGGCCCAACTTGAGCGTGGAATGACTATCGATTACATCAATGATCAAATCAAAGCTTCAGAGAGCGCATCTCTTGATGCAAATGGCATTCCGCTGCCAGGCGGATCAGTCCGCGCCACCTTCACCAATGGTCGGACGATTGGCTTTACCGAAAGCTTTGCGGAGCCGATCGCGATTGGGTATCACGGCTTTGATGTGGCGATCGACAGCGATGGAAATCTGGGTGCCATCATCCCAACCTTCCAAGTTCTCGATGAAGCAGTGAAACCAACCCCACCAACTGCAGTTTCAACTGAAGATTCAGCCTACATGGCTCTGCTCAACCTCCTTGAGCAATTGCCAACCGCGACTTCTTTACAAATACTGAAAATGGCCGCTCGCAATAGTGGGAGGTTCCAGAGCCTCTATACCCGAGAAGTTGAGAGTAGACCAAAAGAGCCGGTTTCTAGCTGGGTTTCAGTGACATCAGGCAATGCAGATGTTCATCTACTCACTGGGTGGGTTTCCCGAGCGATCCGTGAAAGTGGAGATTAAACATGGCACGATTTAAACGCGAATATTTAGACACCAATGTGTCTGCAGGAGAGGCTTGGGGAAAGATAACCAAGAAACTACAGACAGGAACCAAGAGTGTTGAGGTGCGGTCCAGAGTTATTGATGGAATAGAAAAATGGGAACTGCGATACTGGGACGGTATCCGAGGAAATGGGGCCAGGTCAAACTCTAGCCATGCATCACCTGATAAGGATTACTGATGCTTAACGAACTGTTAAAGAAGATAAAGAACGCGGCCAACTATTGGGCACCTGTGCGAGTGTGGGCGTTTGCCATCATCCCCCTTTGGGTCCTCGCATTTATTGCAAGTGGGTTGCTCGGTATGTTATCGCCTTTGTATGGAGAGCTGAATCCCAATTTGATTTCGCCCAACAAGGCAAGCCCACAGCAAATCGAGCAGTTCGGGAGTGCCGCACTGGTTTGGATCGCAGGCGGGAGTACGGTTTTCGTTTCACTTTTGGTATCGATCACGATATCATGTTGGACAGTTTATCAGCTGACATCGTATCGCAAAACTTGGATTTTTTTACTCATAATAAGTATGTTGGTTGCGGCCTGGGCTGCCAGCAGATCACCATTCAGTGCGGCTTGGCACAATCAAATCTCTGAGCTTAAGTGGACAATTTTTTCGGTCAATACAGCCACAAATCTGTGTAACAGCCTCGCTGCGACAACCTTGGCGGCTTTGTTTGTTGCATCTGGCGCACTAGTTTTCAGTTTGAATCAATTAAGTACAAAGCCCAAAGTCGCGGCTCAGAGACTCAAATGGCTACTCACAAGTGCCGCGGTCTCGCTGGTAATCGGTGTGCTCACAATTGGTTCGCTCCACCGGTTACCTGCGACGCTGGTCGAACGAGCTACTACAGCAGAACGTCAAGTCTTTGCTGAAGCCATTGGCGAACTCCTTTCCACTGGTGTTGTGGTTGACAAGGAGGCTGTTAAGGAATTGTCCGATGAAATATTGATCGCCAAACGCGCCCTCGTACGGCATTGGGTGATGTTGCGTCTTGATCCCGACACGCCTCCAGCAGTAGCCGATTCGATTGCCTCAGTGATTGTGATGCGTGATTTCAGCGATTCAACACAACTTCCAGTGGAACCGTGGATCGAATCACTTATCCTCCAAAGCAAGGACCAAAGGTCTGGAGTAGAAATGATTGATGCAATTGAAGGTCTGGCGCTCCATATGGCCTCGTTCTGGGGGGTCATTTTTACATTGGCCATTCTCCTTTTCTACTTACCAGCAGCAGCTGCCATTGTGACCGAACAGCGAAAAATTATCGGGGATACCGTCGATCCACAACCCGGTCTGCTTGGACTGTTTGCTATTGACAGTGAAGCAGGGATTTTCAAGCCGATACTGCGCATTCTTGTAGTCTTGTCGCCACTGCTCACAGGCGTGTTTGCTGAGATGATCGCATTAATCCAAGCTCTTTTGGCTAACCCGTAGGGTCCAACAATCTACCTGTTGATTGAGCGATGAGATACCCAGAAGTGGGGGCGCAAAGAATGGGTGTTGAGAGTGCCATCGAATCTGTCCCTCAAATGCATTCAAACCATCATGTGCTAGATCAGAAATCGAGATCCCTAGACTCTATGTTTCCAGTCTCCAGTAAGCGATTTGACTCAAAAAAAGTTCAACTGGTGTCCTATCACTCTGATTCTGGAGTTCTGCTAATTTTGGGGTCACTGTGCTTTGAGATCGCGACAAAGAAACGATTCTTGTGCATTTGCTTAGTGCGACTCAGGGCTCAGAAAGCTCAGATGATGCGCAGCATGGGCGGCGTGGAACTGGTTGAACTCATCGCGTGTCATTTTGCCAAATCCCGGATGCGGGTGAAGCGGGCTCGTTGATTGCTTAAAATCTTCAACGCATTTCTTCAACTCATCAAGCTCCAACCGGTCATCAAGATGGTCGCTTGGCACGAACATCCCCGCTGTCCGCATGCCATTGATAGAGTTGCCTGCAAGCAATCGAGGGAGCGCAAACTTCCGCAGGAATGGTCGCAGCGGCATTCCGAGCGTGGTCATCCATCGGGGGTAGCCTTGCATGTTTGCTTCCATCGTGAGACGGAGATGATTGCACATCTGTCCAAGGTTCCAGTTGCCGGTTGGTTGATACCCGGCCTCAATCAGCCGCTCGCATTCTGCGATTGTTTCATCAAGATTGTGGAGTGTGAGTTCGCGTCGCATGGTGTCCCTGTGGAGGTGGTGTGGGCTTTGGATTGAACCAGTTTCGATCCTACGCTGCGACCAGAAAAGCGTCCAGCAGGCTTCGAACCGTTCTGTTTAATGGATCGATTGGCTTGAGGATCGACCAGAACTTTCGTATCATCAACGGATGATCCAGTTCACTTCGATACTCCACAAACCCAAACCAACCGCTGGTTCGAAAGCGCCAGTCTGGACATTTCTCACGCTCCCCACAAAGGCAAGCGAGAAACTCCCATCGCGTGCGATGGTTTCTGTCGAAGGAACTTTCAATGATCTGGATTTTTACACCACGCTTCAGCCGGATGGAAAGGGTGGTCATTGGCTCAAGGTGTCAAAGAAACTTCGACTGGATTCTGGTGTATCAGTTGGTGATTCTGTGAAGGTGAAGATTGCCCCGATGGCTGAGGAACCAGAGCCGACAGTGCCGACAGATTTCAAAAAAGCACTCGCCGCCGCTCCGGAGGCGAAAGTGGTTTGGAAAGACATCACCCCGCTGGCGCGCCGGGATTGGATCCAGTGGATCACTTCGGGCAAGAAAGCCGAGACGCGGGTGTTGCGGATTGAGAAAGCATGCGACATGCTTGCCAATGGCAAGCGCCGGCCGTGCTGTTTCGACCGGACCGGGATGTACGACAAGAGTCTGAGCTGTCCTGAAGCCGCGGATCTTTGATGAAGTGTGTTTCAGCAATCAGTTGATGAAATCGAGCAACGCCTTCTCCCACTGCGGGAATGCTTCGATTTGTGGGCAGTGTCCGATGCCTGGGAACTCGATCAGCTCTGCGCCGGGGATTGCGTGTTGTGTGATTTTTCCGAGCTGTGTGTAGTCGCCCATGGTTGCCTGGACTTCGGGCTTTGCGAGGGGCTTTCCGACCGCGGTCGTGTCACGCATGCCGATGACCAAGCGGACCGGAACACTCAAGCGACCGAAGTCGTGCACGACGGGCTGGGTCACAATCATGTCGTATACCAGCGCCGAGGTCCATGCGATTCTTGGGAACTCTGGATGCTGGGTCATGCCTGATGCGAGCTCGGTCAGTGCTTCGTATTCTGGTTTCCACACGCCGTCGTAGTAAAACTTGCGTTGGTACGCACGGATGCCTTCGGGTGTCTGCTTGAGTTCACCAGCGTACCATTCGTCGGGTGTGCGCGCTGGGAGCAGCGCGCTGTAGTCTTCTAGGCCGATGGGGTTGACGAGGAGCAGTTTCTCTGTTGCTTCGGGGTAGAGCAGCGCATACCGGGTTGCCAGCATCCCACCCATCGAGTGGCCGACGATGACGGATTGGTCGATCCCGAGCGAATCAAGCAGTGCGCGGGTGTTGGCGGCGAGCTGCTGAAAGCTGTACTGATACGCAGCAGGTTTGCTCGACTTGGCAAACCCGATCTGGTCGGGCGCGATGACGCGATAGCCCTCCTTTGAGAGGGAGTCGATGGTCGTCTTCCAAGAGAACGCGCCGAAGTTTTTGCCATGCAAAAGCACAACCGTCCGGCCTTTGCTTTTGCTTGCGGGCGCGACATCCAGATACGCCATGCGGACATCCGAGCGCTGGCTCTCGAACTCGTAGTACTTCACCGGGTATGGGTATCGGTAGCCGGTGCCTTCGGAATCAAATGGTGTGACAGAGGGTGATGAGGAAACCGAGGAATCTCTGGTGTCCGTCGAAGCGCAACCCCAAAGCGAGCAAGCGGCGATGAGCATGACAAACAACGATCGTGTGGAACGGGTAGGCATATAAATGTTCATGGTGAGACTGTACGCGATTGGTGATCCACAGTCGATACGGAGTTGTGTGTTCGTAGAGAACTGAACCGGGGATTTGTGACTAGATTTTCTATGATTCATCAACGGATGATGTAGAATGTAGCGCTGAGTCAAATGTAAAGATTTGGAAGCATCAACTTATTAATTCTTGATTGAGGAGATCGGTATGAAACGAGTCACAGGAATCGGCGGCGTGTTCTTCAAAGCAAAGGACCCCAAAACGCTCGGAGCATGGTACAAAGCGCACCTCGGCATCAATGTCGAAGAGTGGGGTGGCGCGATTCTGCGTTGGTCCGATGACAACACCGATGGCTCAGGCACAACAACCTGGAACCCATTCAAAGCAGACACCGATTACTTCGCGCCAAGCACATCAAGCTTCATGATCAACTACCGGGTCGATGACCTCGATGCATTGCTCGAGTTGTTGCGAGAGGAAGGGTGCGATGTGGACGAGAAAGTCGAAGACAGCGAGTTTGGCAAGTTCGGTTGGGTTATGGACCCGGAAGGCAACAAAGTCGAACTCTGGCAACCCCCGGCGGTTGGATGAGTATACCAACCTGAAAGTCTTCCTTGTGATTGGAAGGCATTGCTTTGCGATGAACCGGATGGACCGGAGGTCTGAATGACACTTGATGACCATGTACTCCAACTCGCTGATGAGAGCGTCCTCTGCTGGCTCGCGACAAGTTCTGTGTCTGCGCAGCCGAGTGTTTCGCCGAAGGAAGTCTTTGCGGTCTACAACAACGATTCGATCATTATCGCGAACATCGCTTCGCCAAACTCAGCGAGAAACATCCGAGAGAACCCAAATGCGTGCGTCAGTTTCGTGAATATTTTCACGCAGAAGGGCTACCAGATCAAGGGTGCCGCTCGGTGTCTTGGGAATGGTGATGACGGATACGCTGAGATCGAGGGAGTTCTGCTGGGGATCACCCAGGGTAAGTTCCCGTTCAAAACGGCATTCCGCGTGATCGCCGAGGAAGTCCACGAGATCCTCGCGCCCCGGTATCGGTTGTATCCCGAGACCACCGAGCAAGACCAGATTTCAAGCGCCTTGGATGCTTATGGTGTTCAATCTCGGGATACATGCAACCAATGAGTGCTTTGTGCGTTGAACCTTGTGCGGAACTCTCCGTGCAGTGTTTGACAGCGGGTCTGCCAATCGCGTTGAAACGCAACTCCAAAGGGGCATCCAAAACATGCGATTCCAGCAAGCCGTTTGTGCACTTTCTCTGATCACCGTCATCTCAAACACTGTGACCGCTCAGGACGAAACAACCGATGCTACGCGGGTTCAATTCGCGCAACACCACGGCGCGCACGACTCCAACGGCGAGCGATTTGATGACTTTACAAAGGACGATCCGCAACTTCCCTCGCCACAACTGAATCTCGACGATTGGGCAACCGAAACCTTCGCGCTCCCACCCGGATTCGCGCCCGAGCTTCCCGTTGGTTCCGAATCGCTGCTGTTCCCGCCCGGCTGGCGCGATCCCGATTCCGAAAACTTCTGGTCGTACGCGTTCGTGATGTCGATCGAAGAGCAAGCACCGGACATGCAGCGTGTTCAGGAACTGCTGGAACTGTACTACGACGGGTTGATGGCCGTCTTCGCATCCAACAAGGACAAAGAATCGCTCATCAAACCGACCAAGGTCGCGATCAGGCAGGTCAAACCAAACCACTACGAAGCGACCATGCATCTCGTCGACGCGTTTGCGACCTTCGAGCCGATGGACATTCGCGTATTGATCGAGGCCGTTGCCGATGGAGATGAGCATTCATTCGTACACATCCGGGTAAGCAAACAATCCGAGGGGCATGCCATTTGGAAATCATTAGCGGCAGCAATCGGACGAATTAAAGAAGAGAATAAACCAACGGCCGATCCGTAAAAGACATTGCACTAGGTTCACCATCACGCTGAGAACTGGGCATCTGCCGCG
>Ga0209345_10006677_pt1 | contig 10398 bp, 10 predicted proteins | sample Cruoilmetagenom7_FD_187294 | JGI IMG/M metagenome (GOLD analysis project Ga0209345, IMG submission 187294) | Oil polluted marine microbial communities from Coal Oil Point, Santa Barbara, California, USA - Sample 7 (SPAdes) (version 2) | ecosystem: Environmental > Aquatic > Marine > Oil seeps ... | reverse complement strand
AGGATTATATTATGACGGAAACTTTGGCGGTTGAGATTATTACTGAAAAGAGCCCAAATACACTGCCAAATGCCAGCGAAGAGTTTGACGGGGAGACTCTTGCACTATGGTTAGAAAAAGCGTGAAAGTGCATTAAAAGGCAGTTAAAATGGCTTCCTCATCTTTTAAGTATGTATGAAATTCCTTCAAAAAAGGGAAATTATATCCTCGTCTTTCGTTTAGGAGAAAGAACCAAGCAGAATATGCGTAGATTTAAAGATGTTATTTTGGAATCCGGATATTATTTATATTGTGGAAGTGCACATAGTGCTGGCGGTTTGAAAGGCAGAATCTCGCGACATCTAACCAGGTCCTCTAAAAAGTTTTGGCACATCGATTTTTTAAAGGAATGTTTACAACCATTCGAGGTTTGGTGTCAAGTAAGTTCAGAAAAAATTGAATGCTCTTTCTGCCGGTTTTTACATCTCCAGATGGGTGGAGAAATACCGATAAAAGATTTTGGGTCTAGTGACTGCAGAAATAAATGTGATTCACATTTAATATTTTTTCATGAAAAAACCAATTTAGACAACGTATTCATTGAATTGAATAATAAATTTAATGGAATGATCAGAATTTATTCACACGACCTTTTGTAAGATAGAATTAGAAAATAATTTTATGGGAGAATCAATATTGAAAAAGAATCTTAGAAGTTACCTAATCTTATTCCCTGTCGCTGCGGGGATTGTTGCATTGGATCAGTGGACAAAATCACTGGTCAGAGACACGCTTGCTTTTGGGGAAATTTGGTCACCTTGGGCTTGGTTAACGCCTTATGCGCGTGTTGTACATTGGTCTAACACCGGTGTAGCTTTTGGAATGTTCCAGAATAATAATATCCTTTTTACGATTTTAGTTAGTATCATCGCTTTTGTGATTATCATTTACTACCCACGATTGACTGAGGGGGATTGGTTTCTAATGATCGCGCTAAGTATGCAGTTGGGAGGTGCTGTGGGGAACTTGATTGACCGATTAACGATTGGGCATGTTACAGATTTCATTTCTGTTGGTAATTTTGCGGTATTTAATGTAGCGGACGCCAGTGTTACCATTGGTGTTGGAATAATGATACTTGGATTATGGGTGCAGGAAAATAAGCAAAGGAAGAAAAATAAAGAGGAAGTACCTGAGCCGAAAGAAATCGAACAAAGGTAAAGGGCTACCGCTACGTGAACAGTAAAGATCTTAAAGTTGTTTTTCTCAGTAGTTCACCGGATCGTTTAGATAAATTTCTCACTGAACAATTACCGGGTAAGTCGAGATCCCAGATCCAACGGTTAATTAAGGAGGGAAATGTCCTGGTGGATAATGTAACCATCACAAAAGCTGGTTATTCATTGGACAAAAAAGGTATATCCATTGAGATAAACATTCCCTCTCCAACACCACTTGATTTGCAGCCTGAAAATATCCCATTGGATATCATTTATGAAGATGATGAAGTTATTGTAATCAATAAACCTGCCGGGATGGTTATGCACCCAGCGGCGGGTCATATTAAGGGAACTCTTGTACATGCTGTCCTTGGTCATACATCATTTTCAGAAGGAATTGGGGGAAAGATGAGACCTGGAATCGTTCATAGATTGGATAAAAACACTTCTGGTGTTGTCATCTTAGCGAAAAATGAAAAAACGCACTTATGGCTGCAGAATCAATTTAAATTACGCAAAGTCCAAAAGTATTATCTTGCCCTTGTCGATAAACACCCCCCAACTGAGTCCGGGAAAATTATCGCACCAATATATCGTGACCGCGCGAATAGAAAGAAGATGGCAGTAGCGCCGAAAGGTGAAGGAAAGGAAGCGATTACGATCTACCGTACATTGCAAAAATTAGGTAAGTATAGCTTTTTGGAGATCCGAATATTGACCGGTAGAACACATCAGATTCGAGTGCACTTATCATCAATTGGGGCCCCCATTACGGGTGACATGGTTTACGGGTATTCAACTCCGACTATCGCATTGGATCGTCACTTTTTGCATGCAAAAAGATTGGAAATCCAGTTGCCCGGACAGCAGAAACCGCGTTCTTTTGAAGCCTACTTACCTGTTGACTTACAAGAAATTATCGATGGTCTAAAAATGAAGGAGAAATAATGGCATTCGAAAATGGTGTTATAGATCTTCGATCTGACACGGTTACGCATCCAACCCAAGCAATGCGAAAAGCAATGGCAAATGCACCGATTGGAGATGATGTTTACGGAGAAGATCCCACTATCAATACCCTCGAAAAAAAATCTGCTGATCTGATGGGAAAAGAATCGAGTCTTTTTACAGCATCGGGAACAATGGCAAATTTGATCGCGGTACTTGCTCATTGTGAGCGTGGGAATGAAGCAGTTATGGGAAATAACGGGCATACATTCCTCCATGAAGTAGGAGGGATTTCTGCGCTGGGTGGCGTATTTCCGCAATTGATTCCCAATCAGCCGGATGGTACTCTTGCATTGATTGATATTAGAAATGCAATCCGGGAAGAAGATATACACCATCCAGAAACCAGATTATTCATCCTGGAAAACACGCAGAACAATTGTGGTGGATTACCGCTGAGCAGAGAATATACAAACGCGGTTGCCGATATCCTGGATCCGAAGAATATTCGATTGCATATTGACGGAGCCCGAATATTTAATGCTGGTGTGGCATTGGGAATAGAATCCTCTGCACTTGTTGAAACAGCTGATTCGGTAATGTTTTGCCTTAGTAAGGGATTGTGTGCTCCAGTTGGTTCAATATTATGCGGATCTAAAGAATTTATTCACAAAGCCAGGAAAATAAGAAAACAATTGGGCGGTGGAATGCGCCAGGCGGGCATTCTTGGAGCAGCTGGTATTATCGCATTGGATGAAATGATTGAGAGATTGGAAGAAGATCACCTGCGCGCAAAAAATCTTGCCGAGGGCATGAAGGAACTACCGGGTATTATTTTTGAAAAAGGATTTCCACAATCAAATATGGTATTCATTAGATTATCTGAGGATGCGGAAATTTCTGAGGAAGATCTTATCAATGGGATGGCAGAAGCTAAAATATTAATTAGTATGTCAGGACCACGGAGTTTCAGATTTGTCACTCATTATTGGATAAACGATCAGGATGTTGATAAATTTCTCGCAAAATTAAAGTGGTTGATAGAAGGATCTTGAATTACTTTATAGAAATCCTGATTGAGCCTTTGTTATAATCAAATTTATAAAATTAGTGCTTTCTCTAGAAGGAGGAAAGATGTCCGAATTTGTAACATTAGAAATGATCGATGAAGCTGTAGCAGCCATTAGATCTATTTCAAAGAAAAAGCCAAAGATTGGATTGATACTTGGATCTGGACTGGGTGAACTTGCAGAGTCTGTTTCTCCGGCTGATTATATCCACTACAGTAAAATTCCTAACTGGCCTCAATCCACGATTCAGGGGCATAAGGGCAGATTGGTGATCGGTGACCTGGGAGATCAATCGGTTCTGATCATGCAGGGGCGGGCACATTATTATGAAGGATATCCAATGGTTATGGTCGGATTCCCGATCCGCGTTATGATCCGATTAGGGGTTGAGGTATTAATTGTTACTAATGCGGCAGGGGCAGTAAATCCAGGTTATGAACCGGGAGAAGTAATGCTCATTACGGATCATATCAGCCTGATCGCAATGGCGGGATTGAACCCTCTGCGTGGACCTAATATCGATGAGTTTGGAGAGAGATTTCCAGATATGAGTCAACCATATGACCTTAAATTAATCGAAGCAGCTAAAGAAGCAGCAAAAGAAAAAGGCATCACCCCCCAGGAGGGTGTTTATATATGTCTTGCGGGGCCTTCATTTGAATCTCCTGCTGACCTGCGTTTTATGCAAGCCATTGGCGTGGATGCGGTGGGAATGTCAACTGTCCCTGAAGTGATTACAGCCCGGCATGCGAATTTGAGGGTGCTTGGTTTATCTGGAATTAGCAACAAAGCAAACCTAGATGGATCAACAGTAACTACTCATGAAGAAGTACTGGAAGCTGGGAAGATCCTGGTCCCAAAGATGGATGCGATCATTAGAGGTGTGATCAAGCGTTTGTAGATCATTTATTCTGATTACCAATTAATGGAAGAATTAATCCGGTTCGTTGTGAACTACGAAGTGGGGATATATATTGTATTGGGCGTTGTGCTTCTAATTAATTTAAGGCGCCTACTAAGTGCGTGGATATCTTTAAGAAAAGCGAATTTCGGACTAGAACGGGAAGTTGCACGAAAGGGAATTCGGTCTGCTTCTACTTTCATATTTCTTATAAGCCTGTTTGGATTATCGAATTTCATCCTTGTGTCTGTTGCTTCCATTCGATATCCTGGTATTGCTCAAATTGCTACGCCTACTATTGATATATTATCCACACAAACACCATTTACGGGGGAAGGTATTGATCCTAATGTAACTCCTCAAGGATTACAGCAAACACAGACTGCAATTGCTGAAACGGGGTGTGTTCCGGATCAACTTGAATGGATTGACCCTCAACCGGGTGATGAAATACGCGGATCGATCGAATTAATTGGCACCGTGGATCTACCTAATCTCGGTTTTTATAAATATGAATACCGATACCAGGGAGATGAGATATGGACCCCAATTTCTGCAGGAAATAAGCCGGTTGTGGAGGAAGCTTTAGGTGGCACATGGAATACTGAACAACTTCTACCGGGAAATTACTTTCTGAGGTTGGTTGTTTCTGATAATGCTAACAATTTGATCAAACCCTGTGAAATTGAAGTAAAAATTTTACCTCAATGAAAGAGAATTATAAAAAATGGCTGAGATTTTAGTACGACCTGCAGTTTCTCCTGATTTTGAAAATCTGTCGCGGTTTGACCATTCTGTCCGGACTTCAAGAGTATGGCAGATGAAGCAGAGTGTTGGAGAATCGGAAATCCAAACAGGGTTCAAGGAAACCGAATTACCCCGCGATATGAAAATTAAATATCCTCGTTCACCAGAAACATTATTAAATCGATGGAAGGATTTTTCTACAATTTTAGTGGGATGTATTGATCATGCTCCTGTAGGATACATTGCATTGAGTACGATGTTCGCACCTGATATGGTTTGGGTAAAAGATTTAGTTGTACAGGAACTATTTCGCAAAAAGGGGATTGCCACTACGCTTATCCGAGCAGCTACTGATTGGGCAACAGCAAGGAAATTTTATCGAATGACAATTGAAATGTCTTCAAAGAACTATCCGGCGATCAGCCTGGTTAAAAAGCTTGGCTTTGAATATTCGGGATTTAATGATAATTATTTTAAGAACAATGATCTGGCAATATTCTTTGCTCGGTTTTTACGGTAATATTTAAAGATATGGAAGGATTCCTGTTATTTCTTAAAACAATAAGCGATGTGATTATGGCAGGGGTGGCGATCATATCCTTTTCATTATTTATATATGTGGTTACGTTCAAGCTGCGTGATCGTGTAACCCGATCATTCACATTTCTTCTAGCATGCATTGTGATCATCTTTGGCACCGATGCGTTTGTAACCACAACCTATCAACAGGATGAATTGCTTTTCATTCTACGAATACAATATATCGGCTTGATATTATTGCCAACTTCATATTTCTATTTTTCTGATGCCTTACTCACAATTACAGGCAAACCGAGCAGAGGTAAACGCCGTGGGATTGGATATGCTGCCATTCTTATAAGCATTTTATTTTGTGTATTACTTTTCAACGGCACTTTATTTTCTGAAGTGAACATAACAAATCTGCCAGCCCCGCATATTGAGCGGACGATTTTTCACGACTATTTCAGCGGTTTCTATGTAGTGATGATGGCTTTCTCTTGGTACAACTTCATCAGCAGTCTGAATAGGACATCTACAAGAACAAGCCAGCGAAGAATGGTTTATCTTATAACAAGCGCGATTGGTCCTGTCCTTGGATCATTTCCCTATCTGTTGTATGGTTCCGGTTTCGCGTCAAATAATAGCATGATTTTTTGGCTCCTATCTATCTTTGCTTATCTATTTGTAACATTTTCCATTGTAGGCATGACATATACAGTTTCTTTTTTTGGATTTCCCTGGCCAGATAGAGTCATTAAGAGCCGATTGTTTAGATGGATAATGCGAGGTCCCGCTACAGCCAGTCTTACTTTAGGCGTGACAACAATAATTACTAGATTAGGCACACAGTTTAATGTAAATGTGTCTTCTTTGATCGTTTTAGGGATGGTAGCAACAATTGTTTTATTTGAATATTTTGTTACCATTTTTGCACCCATTTGGGAACGACTTTTTTTTATTGGTTCAGACCGGGAAGAATTAGCCAAGATCAGATTGCTGGAAGATATATTATTAACCAAAAACGATCTGGAACAATTCCTGGAGTTGATTTTAGCAACTCTTTGTGACCGCTTGCAAATTGGGGGTGCTATATTGATTGAGAACAGAGATGACGAATCTGCGCTTAATGTGATTGTTGGCGACTTAAATAACGGGTTTATTGAAGAAAAAAGCAGCGTGATAAACCATCTAAGAAAAAATAAGAAATTTGAGGAAATCGCGATCTATCAAGAAAAGATAATTATTCCAATTCTTGATGAAAGTTCTTCAGATAGAGATTTATTAGGATTTGTCACAACAAGACAATTTGATTCCCTAGAGCTTGATAGCGAACAGAAGGCTGCACTAAGGAAGTTAGTTGATCGAGCTGCCACTGCACTTCAAGATAGAAAACATCAAGATTCGCTTTTTACATCATTAGAAATATTAACTCCACAGGTTACTGCAATTCAGAAAATACTAGCATCTTCAAGATTTGATAAAAAGAAAATAATAAATGGAGTGAACTTTTCAGATTCAAGAGCATTTGAGAAATGGGTTAAAGAAGCATTAAACCATTTTTTTGGAGGACCTAAATTATCACAAAGCCCGCTCCTTCAACTAACTTCAGTACAAAAACGTATTCGAGAAAAAGAGGAATCATCTATCAAGGCATTGCGGGAGATTTTACGGGGGGCAACGGCACGTTTACGGCCTTCGGGGGAAAGACAATATACGAACGAGTGGATTCTGTTTAATATTATAGATTTGAAATACATGGAAGGGTGGAAAGTAAAAGATCTCTCACGCCGATTAGCCCTTTCTGAAGCAGATTTTTACCGGAAGCAGCGCATTGCAATTTCTGCGGTAGCTGAACAGATTATCATGATGGAGAAGAATGATTCTTTAAGGAGTTAATTTAAGAGAGGAAGTGAAAAATGGAGGAAGATCGAAGGGAGATGGGAGTGTAGGTTAATAATCATTCAAATAGAGTAAATAAATTGGAAAATTGAATTAGAAATAATAAATAATCAAAAATATGACAAGCAATTCTGACACAAACAAAAAAGTATCTTTCCTTAGGGGGATCCTGCTGGTAATTAAGCGATTCGGGCAGGATCTTATTGGGATTCTTTTTATTTGCATTGGAGTTATTTCAGTATTAAGTGCCTTCAATCTCACGCAAGGAAAATTGATTGACCAGTGGGTAGAATTAATCTTCAGATGGTTTGGCTTTGGGGCATATTTCTTGGTCGCCATTATCACTTTGACTGGACTAGTAATTTTGTTAAGGCATTTGGAACGATTCCCAAAATTTGATTACACAAAATTGATTGTTTTAGAGGGGCTGCTTTTTTCATTCTCCGCCCTGTTATCCGTAATAGGAGGATTTTCGGTTGAAAGGGCGAACGATGGTTTGGATGGTGGTGTAATTGGATGGGGAACAGCTCGATTAATGAGAAATGCAATCGGGGATCTACCTACATATATACTTCTTATCGTTATAAATGTGATCTTATTAATAAATGCAGTAGGGTTAACTAAAAAATTTATTTTGTATTTTGATATTTTCTTTACCAGAATATTATCGAATAATTCAGAAATATTAAGATCGGCAAATTATGCCCGAGAAAAAGAACTTGCTAATGATAAAATTAAAACCTTACAAGCTGAGGGTCTTTCAGATAATTCGACATCCCTTTCTAAATCACCTGATTTACCTTCTTTAGATTTGTTGCTAGACAATCCCGCAGCTCTCACCGATGAATCCTTCATTCACGCAAAAGCAGTGCAAATAGAAAAGACTTTGGAAGAGTTCGGCATTCCAGTAAGAATAGCAGGATACCGAGTTGGTCCGACAATCATCCAATACGCTATCGAGCCAGGATTCATTGAGAAAGTTAATGACAATGGCGATATCGTTAAGAAAAAAGTACGAGTTTCTCAGATTGCTGGATTGAAGAAAGATCTTACCTTGGCTTTATCGGTGGACCGATTAAGGATCGAAGCACCGATTCCTGGACATGCTTTTGTGGGTGTTGAGATTCCAAACAGGAACAGTGTTCTCGTAAGATTGAAGGCGGTTCTTGAAAGCGTTGAATCTAAGAAACAAAAATCGCTGTTAAGTTTAGCGCTTGGGCTGGATGTATCCGGAAATCCGATCATTGCTGATCTGGTAAAGATGCCTCACTTGCTCATCGCAGGTACAACTGGATCAGGGAAATCGGTTTGTATTACTTCAATAATTTCGAGTATCGTGATGAATAATTCGCCTAGAGATTTAAGAATTGCGATACTAGACCCAAAAATGGTGGAATTGGTTCGATTCAATGGGCTGCCGCATCTTATGGGAAAAGTTGAAACACAAATTGATCGAATGCTTGCAGTTCTAGCCTGGGCCATTAAGGAAATGGAAGAAAGATACATAAAACTCGAAGAAGTAAACGCCCGTGATCTGGATGCATATAATCTGAAGATGTTCAGGCGAGGAAAATCCAAGCTCCCAAAAATCGTGATCGTAATAGATGAATTAGCTGATTTGATGCTTTCAGAAGCTGAAAAAACCGAAATGTATCTAGTTCGTTTAGCACAAATGGCTCGGGCTACTGGTATTCATCTGGTTGTTGCTACACAAAGACCCAGTACGGATATAATTACAGGTCTCATCAAGGCGAATTTCCCTGCCAGAATCTCTTTCATGATGGCTTCGTCGGTGGATTCCCGGGTGATTCTGGATATGAATGGTGCAGAGACGTTGATGGGAAAAGGTGATTTGCTATTCCTCGATCCGGAAACAGCTGGATTAAAACGCGCCCAGGGTGTTATGGTAGATGACCGAGAAATTGAACGGATCATCAACCACTGGCAAAGCCAGTCTAATCTTGAAGAGGACTATTCAAGCACAGCACCCTGGGAGAATTTTGTCGAATCTCAAAGCAGTTCAAAAGATAGTTTGCTTGACCAAGCAATTTCTCTGGTTCAAGATGAGGGGTATGCATCTACATCACGTTTGCAAAGAAAACTCAGGATAGGATTTCCAAGAGCGGCGAGACTGATGGATGAATTGGAAGAAAGCGGAGTTGTGGGCCCTCAGGAATCAGGAGGGCGAGTTAGAAAAGTAAACAAGGAATTTAACTCCTCAACACCGGAGGAAGACGATTATCCGATGTAAGTATTTGGATATTGTAGAAAGAATCAATGACAATCACAGATTTCTTGAGAAATAAATTTCAAAAAATTCTTATCCCTGTATCTTCTTTTTTTCTGAAAGCAGGATTAACGCCGAATATAATTACTATATTGGGGTTGTTGGGTAATATAGGGGCTGCTCTGTTCATATCAAAAGGTAAATTTATTATAGGTGGGATAGTTGCTCTAGTGGTGGGTACATTTGATGCTATAGACGGTACGATGGCGCGCTTATCAGGGGAACCAAGCAAATTTGGGTGTTTATTTGATTCACTTATTGATAGATACTCTGAAATGACACTTCTTTTGGGAATTTTGGTTCACTTTTCATCCATCAATAATAATACCGGAATCATTCTGGTGTATCTTGCCTTATGTGGAAGTTTTCTTGTGTCATATATTCGTGCACGTGCAGAAGGATTGGGAGTTGAAGTAAGAAAAGGAATTCTAACAAGGGTAGAGCGTTTATTAGTTTTAGTAATTAGCTTATTATTTAGACAACCATTGATGGGCGTGCTAGTAATTGCTGTATTGGCGAATTTTACCGCTCTTCAGCGTTTATGGTTTGTACGAGATTATTTTAATGAAAACAAGTGATATTTTTCTTAGAAAAGAAGGGAGTTGAAATTGACTGATGGATTTTATATAGGACCTCTGAAGATATATTATTACGGGATAATAATTATGTGTGGAGTTCTCACCGCTATTTGGGTCTCAATTATAGAAACTGAACGGCGCGGATTAGATAGCGAGTATATTTGGGATATGGTACCTTGGCTATTAATAGCTGGGATTATCGGCGCTCGCATATGGCATGTATTAACACCTTCAAAATCAATGGGTG
>Ga0209345_10006675_pt1 | contig 10399 bp, 8 predicted proteins | sample Cruoilmetagenom7_FD_187294 | JGI IMG/M metagenome (GOLD analysis project Ga0209345, IMG submission 187294) | Oil polluted marine microbial communities from Coal Oil Point, Santa Barbara, California, USA - Sample 7 (SPAdes) (version 2) | ecosystem: Environmental > Aquatic > Marine > Oil seeps ... | reverse complement strand
CCCGCGCTGTAGCGGCATCCTGAAGCCCGATGTGGTGTTCTACGGCGATGTGGTACCCGCCGAACGGCGGCTGGCGGCGCAGGTGGCGCTGGCAGAGTCGGAGGCGGTACTGGCAGTGGGCACCTCATTAATGGTGTTTTCCGGCTACCGTTTCTGCCGCGCCGCCCATGAGCGGGGCATACCGCTAGCATCGCTCTCCCTCGGCGTCACCCGGGCAGATGCGCTATTGACCCACCAGTGGCGATCACCATTAACCCCTGTTCTTGAACAGGCTGTGTGCTGTTTAAGGGGCGTTTAACCTACGGCGACCACGCTGTTAGCAGCGCCGCTGTTGACGTGAATGGCATAGACACTGGTAGTAGCTGTGATCAGCAACTCGTTGCCGCGGGGCCCTCCGAAGGTCAGATTTGAAACGGTTTCGGGTACCCGAATCTTGCCAAGTAAGACCCCATCTGGATCAAAGCAGTGCACGCCGTCGGCTGCTGAAGTCCAAATGTTATCGTAACAATCAACCCGGAACCCGTCCGGAAGGCCTTGATCGAGCGTGGCAAAATCGCGTCCGTTTTCCAGGCTGTTGTCGGCACGAACATCGTAAACGCGGATGACGGCGGGCACTTTGTCGTCGTGGCTGCTGCCGGACTCCGCGATATACAGCCGTTTCTCATCGCAGGAAAACGCCAGGCCATTGGGCTGGATAAAATCCCGAACCACTGGGCAAAGCTGTTTTGTCTCCGGGTCAAGACGGAAAACGTGGCGATGGTGTTGCTCCGGCGTGGCCTTGTAGCCCTCGTAATTGGATAAAATGCCGTAGGTGGGGTCGGTAAACCAGATAGAGCCGTCGGATTTGACCACGACATCATTGGGCGAATTGAGAGGTTTGCCGTCGAACTGATCTGCCAGTGTGGTAATTAGGCCATTATGCTCGGTGCGGGTAACCGACCGCGTTCCGTGCTGGCAACTGATCAGGCGGCCTTCGCGATCCTGGCTATTGCCATTGCAAAAGTTGGAGTGATCGCGAAACACATTGACGGTGCCGTCGCACATCCAGCGATAGATTTTTTGCCTGGGAATATCGGAAAACAGCAGGCACTGATGGGCCGCAAACCACACCGGCCCCTCGGTCCAGAGATGCCCGGCAGAAAGCCGCCGTAAACTGACATTAGCTAAAATAAGCTCACGGAAACGGCCATCGATAATGTCATAGGGTCCGTTCATACCCGATACCCCTTTTTGTTCGCCAGTGCCACTACGGATACAATAATAATCCCGGTCAGAATCAACCGCGCCCCGGCGCCAAGACCATACGAATTAAGCATCGACACCATCAGGAACATAAACAGGGCCGCCGCCCAGATGCCGGGAACATTGGAATTTCCTCCTGCAATCGATGAGCCCCCTATCACCACCACTGCAATCGACATAAGTAGATACTCTGTTCCCATATTCAGGTTGGCGCCGCCCGAGAAACTCGCCAGCATAAAACCCGTAAAGCTAGCCAGCACGGCGCAACTGACATAGACGCTGAAACGCACGGCGTTGACCGGAACCCCGCCCAATCGAGCGGCGCGGCTGTTCTGCCCGGTGGCCGATATCCAACGCCCTGCAATGGCTTTTTCCAGTACGACCCAGGCCAGGATAGACACCACAAGCGCGACCAGGGCAATATTGGGAATACCAAGGATGCCCCCGGTTGAGAAATCAGCAAGCAGCGGGGGCGGTTTGATGCGAAGACCCCGGTTCGACCAAATAGCCACCGACTGAAACAAGAACGATGAAGACAAGGTGGCAATAATGGGCGGAATGCGCAGCAACAGGATCAGTAAAAAGTTAAACACTCCACAGGTCAGCCCGATCCCAAGCACAATCAAAAGCCCTGGCAGGATAAAGCCGCCATCCGTTGCCATGAATTTCAGTGCCAGGGTACCGGCAAGGGTCATAGTGGCAGGAATGGATAGATCTACATTGCCCGGCCCTAGAGTGATGACAAACATCTGCCCAATCCCGACAATCACCGCAAAGGAGGCGAAGGTAAACGCCGCATAAAGCAACGCACCGGCACCCCCGCTCGAAACCACCAGCAAGGTAGCAAGATACGTCGCCCCGGCGGCCAGCCATGCCCATATCCATGGCTTGCGCGATAGTGTGCTAAACAAGCCAGTAAACCCCTGTTTTGGCTGTGGTTGAGCGCTGTTTTTGGTCAACAACTTCATGCCAGCCCCTCCCGCCGGGTAAACACAAGACGCAAGGCCAGAACTGCGATTAGGATCGCGCCTTGTGCGCCGATCTGCCAATCGGATGAAAGGTGCAGGAAGGATAGGAAACTGGCCGCTAGCGTCAGCGTCAGAGCGCCAATCACCGCGCCGATGGGCGATACCCGCCCGCCGGTAAATTCACCGCCGCCCAAAATCACCCCAGCAATCGATAACAGGGTATAGCGCAAGGCAATATTGGCATCTGCGGACGTTGCTAGACCGACCAGCGCCATCCCCGCCAGCACGCCGAACAGCCCAGCAATCCCATAGGCAATCGCCTTGAGCCCCAGAACAGACCAGCCGGAGCGTTCAATCGCCTGTTCATTGCCACCCACTCCGCGCAACAATACCCCCAGGGAGGAGCGTTTAACCACGTAATGCATGCATAGCCCTATCACGATGGGGGCAATAATCGCCACCGGCACAAAAGGCGTCTTGGTTGTCATTATCGCCCTTAGCCAGTCTGGTGCGGAGCCACCTGGGGAGGGCAATACCAACACCGCCATGCCGGCCCAGAAAAACGACATGCCAAGCGTTACCACAATCGCAGGCAACCCCCGAGCATGTATGACCGCCCCCATCCCGGCATACACCAGAATGGCCGCTAACAAGATTGAGTAGCCGACCAGGGGGTCGCTTTGCACGAAGGTGGCCGTCACGCAGGCGCAGAAACTGACAAAGGTGCCGATCGATAAATCAATATCGTTGACCATCAGGATCATCATCTGGGCAATGGTTGCCAACGCGACAGGCACCGCCAGATTAAACAGTAGATTCAGCCCGAAATAGCTCATGGTGCGGGGTTGCATATAAAACACCGCTGCCAACAAAGCCGTCAGAGACATGACCGGCAACAAAATGCGTAGATAATCACTCTTCATTGGGCCACCTCCTGCATGTCAAAAGAGGCTCGCAGCATGTTCTCTTCGTTAATTGCATCGCCGCTCAGCTCGGCGGCAACCTCACCGTCGCGAAAAACAAACACGCGATCACATTGCAGAATTTCGTCGGTTTCGGTCGAATACCATAGGAAGGTGCGGCCTTTAACAACTTCCTCACGGATCATGCGATAGACTTCTTTTTTGGTACCCACATCCACGCCGCGCATGGGGTCATCCATCACTACAATGGGCGCTGATGATGCCAATGCCCGCGAGAACAGCACTTTTTGCTGATTCCCCCCGGACAGCGACAAAATCGAGTCGTCGAGATTATCCGTTTTTATGGCGATCTTGCGGTGCCATTCTTGCGCAAGTGTTGTCTCCGCTTTGCGATCCACCAGCAAGCTGCGGCTGAACTCCACCAGTGTTTGCAAACTCAGATTACGCATGATCGACCAGAGGGGCATCACGCCATCCCGGCTGCGGTCACCGGCGACAAATACCACCTTGGGTTCGCGTGTTGTCCGCCAATCTGAGGATCGTTCAAGAAAGCAGCGTGCTAATGCCTCTGCCTGGCCATGCCCAGCCAGACCGGCCAATCCAACCACCTCACCCTGGCGTGCATGCAGGCCGTTTTCCATTCTCAGCACTTCGTCCCCGAACGCTGTGTGTTGTTGGCTCTCTACAACGTCCACAGCCACTACGTGACCCATCGCGTCGACAAGGCTGTCGCGGGTAAAGAGGTTGGCATCGTCATTGGTCAGAATGCAGCCATCTTTCATCACCACGATACGGGTCGCTACGTTGAAAATTTCACCCAGCATGTGGGAGATAAAGATAATCGAACCGCCTTCGGCACAAAACTGCTTGATATAGTTAAGTAACTGGTCAGCAATCGCCCCATCAAGGGACGATGTGGGTTCATCAAGAATGACTAAGCGGGCATCAATATCGCGCCGGGAAAACGCAATGGCAATTTCGACCATCTGGCGTTCGGCAATGGGCAGGTCGCCAACCAGGCAGTAGGGGTCTATGCCATTGCCGGGAAAAATAGTGTCCAGTGCGTTGCGTACCTTAGACGCAGCGTTGCTACGCCAGCTGCGCAGGGGCATATTCCGGTACGGGATACGCATATTTTCCAGCACCGTTAGGTTGGGACAAAGCGACAGTTCTTGAAACACGCTGCGTATGCCGGCATTTCTCGCCAGCTGGGCATTGCGGGAATCTGCCGTGCGTGCTTCGCCGTTGTAACAGACATCTCCCTGAGTGGGTGAGAGACGGCCATTAATTACATTGACCAGCGTGGATTTACCTGCTCCGTTGTGACCAACCACCCCAAGACATTCGCCGGGCATGATGGTCAATTTGACATCGGTGAGCGCCTTTACCGCCCCGAAAGAAACACCGATATCGGCAAGCGAAATGATCGGCACCTCCTCGGTGCCGAGCAATGTGTGGTTAGCCTTCATGGTTGAATCGCCCTAGTCCGCTGATGAGATCAGATTTTTTGCATCGTCTAGGGAGTATTCCTGATTGGCGACCGAGCCTTCGGGCGTTTCGTTGAGTACCTCTTCGAGGTTGTCCGAATTAACACGTAAGAAGGGTACGGTCAGATCCTTGGCAACGTCCTGGTCATCCAGTATCTGTTGCGCCACCCAGAAGGCCAGAGAGCTGACCCCCGGTGCAATTGACAAGGAGATGGTTTCATAGCCGTTGGCAGCCTTTTGTTCAGCCCACCACTGCAGCTCGTCCTGTCGATTGCCCATAATGATCGTCGGGGTTGGGCGACTGGAGGCTTGAAAGGCCTGTGCCGCACCATAGCCGTCGCCCCCTTGGGTGACGACGGCCGTGATCTCGGGCAGGCTGGGTAGAATGCCAGCAACGGCTTTCTGTGCTACATCTTGAGCCCAATCACCATGCACAGAACCGACGATTTCAAATTCGGTACCGGCAGCTTCTTCGTGAATCCCGGCACTGATTTCGTCATCAACAAAAACACCGGCAAGGCCACGGATTTCAAGCAGGTTGCCACCATCAGGATAACGACTTTCCAGATATTTAATCTGATCGCGGCCCATTTGCCTGAAATCAACGGCAATACGCCATGCGCATGGTTCAGTGACGATGCCATCGAAAGAAACCACGATAATACCGGCATCGCAGGCCGTCTTGATTGCGCCGTTCAAGGCCGTTGGCGATGCTGAATTGACCACAATGGCATCATAGCCCTGCAGAATCATATTCTGAATCTGCGCGGCCTGTTCTGTTGACTGATTTTCTGATGTAGTGAAGGCATCCGCTGAGGCGACAGTACCTTCTTCGACCGCTTCGTCAGCGACTTTTTCCCAACTTTCCAGCATGGCCTGGCGCCAGGAGTTGCCAGCGTAGTTGTTTGAAAGCGCAATGCGTTTGTCCGCCGTGTCGGCGATGGCACTCCCCGACATTCCTATCACCGCCCCAGCGACCATGCCAAGAAGTATGGCTTTAAGAGGGGCGTTGTTGGTAAAAGAGGCGCCTTTGGTAGGAACGTTATTAAGGGTGGATTTGGCGTTCATTTTTTCTCCTTCACGTGGCTGAGCCACGTTTTGGTTTGTTTTATTTGTTATAAATTGAGTCTCTACAACCCTATCAAAAGCGTAAAGAGTATTTGCCGCACTAATGTTGCGGGTTCACGCATCCATGCTGCGGGTTTACGCAGGGTGATTTGCGCCCACGGGCCGGAAAGGCGCTTAGGAGAGAATAGTCATGTCAGACCTTGCCCACTACCTGCGCATTGCCAATCTGCTGGCAGGAAACCTGGATATTGATTCGGCGTTGCGCGCTGTAAAAGCGGAAATCGACAACATTATCGAATTTGACCATCTCGATGTGTGCCTGACGGATACGGATAGTCGCTGGAATACGACTTATGAGGTCGGTTTGCAAACCACCTGGAGCGCCACCCAGTCACTGGTGCACCAGTCGCCGGTTCGCGACATCCTGTTGGGCAAAGCCGACTACCTGCTTACCGGCAATGCCCTGGAAGATCCCCGCTATATGTTCCCAGGTGCCGTTTGTGCGCCGATCCGGCATCACGAACTGCGCAGTCGCGTCAATATTGCCATGAAAGTATTGGGCAACGTCGTCGGCTCATTAAACTGCTCTTCAAAAAAGCAAAATCTGTATACCCAACAGCATGTCGAACAGGTGCGCCATCTGGCCGATATCCTTGCCCCGTACTTCTATGCCCTGCGCGCCAATGAAAAGGCCAACCAGGAAGCCGTCTTTCGCGCTGAACTTCTAGCTAGAGAAGAAGGCTTACGCCTGGGCGCATTAAGTCTAACGGATGCCCTGGAAGCTGAACGCCAGCGCATCGGCATGGATTTGCACGACCAAACGCTGGCGGATCTGACCCGGATTGCACGCGACATTCGCCCCAGTATGACAGAGGATCAGCATCACCACCTGCAACAGCAGATACAAAATACCATACAGGATTTGCGCGATATCATTGATACCTCTATACCTTCAATCCTTGAGCTGTTTGGTTTTCATCATGCGGTGCTTACGCATTTAGAGCGTGCGGTAAGCAGCGAAAGTGCGGTTCGGTTCGACGTCGACGACCTGACCGACGGCGCCATTGATGGCTTGCCTGAAACTACCCGTGTTGCCGTTTTTCGGATCTGTCAGGAGGCCATCAACAATGCCGTTCGACACTCTGGGGCCGCGTATATTTCGGTCACTGCGTGCCGCGATTCTGGTGGTTATCTGATCATTCAGGTTGCCGATAATGGCCGGTTTCAGCAGCGTGAATCCAAACCGCGTAGCGGCCTCGCCCATATGCAAACCCGCGCCCAACTGATCGGGGCAGAATACGACATCTTCACTCAGAACGGCACGCAAATCACCCTTAGGTTGCCAGCAGCGTCTGGAAATATCCAAAGAGCGAACCATGAAAATATTGCTGGTTGAAGACGATAACGTGCATGCTGACTTCTTACGCGAGATTGTCGAAAGTGCGCTGCCGGAATTTGGCGAAATCTTGATGGCGCGAGACGGTAAAGAGGGTGAAGTGCTGGCCCAGCGCCACCACATTACCGCCATCGTGATGGATTTGCGCATGAAGGAGCATAACGGTATTGAGGCCGCCAGAACCATCTGGGCCGAGCGCCCGCAGACTCGTATTCTTTTCTGGTCGAATTATTCCGACGAGGCCTATTTACGCGGGATTGCACATATCGTCCCCGATCAGGCAGCCTATGGCTATGTACTTAAAACCGCTTCCCAGGAGCGGATGCATTTGGCGCTTCGCGCTGTCTTGATCGAAGCGCAAATCGTCGTCGATCTTGAAGTGCATCAACTGCAAAACCAGCAGATGAGATCACGCAGCGCTCTGACCGAGTTTGAATACCTCATCCTGTTGGATATCACGTTGGGTCTTCCTGATAAGGCCATTGCAAGGCGGCGCAATCTTTCGCTGCGTACTGTGCAGAACCGGCTGTTAGCCTTGTATGACAAGCTCGACGTTTCGGTTCTTGATCAAAATGATCTTGGCATCTTATTTAACAAGCGTGCGCGGGCGGTTTCCAGCGCCATTGAGCGCAAAATCATTAATCGCGAGGGCCTAGAAACAGCGGAAAAAGAACTTCGGGCATGGCTTATCCGGTCATCAAAAAACGATGGGAGATTGTAGCGAGGATCCCACCCCGGCGTTAACTTGACTAAAGTGCTAGGGTATTAGGTAGATATCGCCATCAACAGCGGAGCCTGTCGTGCTGCCATTCGAACATCTCTATTCCACCTTACCCGAACCCCTGTGGGTTGCCACCCAGGCAACGCCTGTATCCAGCCCTGAGCTGATCGCGTTTAATGCCCCGCTGGCTCATGAGCTAGGCGCCAAAGAGATACCTGACTCCGAAACGCTGGCCCAGTGGTTTAGCGGCAACCAGCTCATGCCAGAAGCCAAGCCGGGGGCGTTAGGCTATGCAGGCCACCAGTTTGGCAACTTTGTGCCGCAACTGGGCGATGGCCGTGCGCTGCTGCTGGGTGAAGTGATCGACCAGAACGGCGTGCGCCGAGATGTGCAGCTAAAAGGCAGCGGCCGCACGCCATTTTCCCGTGGTGGCGACGGCCGTTCGCCGTTAGGGCCGGTGCTGCGTGAATATTTGGTTAGCGAGTTTATGGCCGCCATGGGCATTCCCACCACCCGCGCTCTGGCAGCGGTGACCAGCGGCGAGCGGGTGATACGGCAGATGGCTGAGCCCGGCGCGGTGTTTACCCGCGTGGCCAGCAGCCATATCCGCGTAGGAACCTTCCAATTCGCCGCCTCACGGCGAGATGAAGCATTGTTAAAAGCGTTGGCGGATCATGTCATTGAACGCCACTACCCAGTTGCCGCCAACGCCGAAGATCCTTATTTAGCACTGCTGGAAGCAGTCGTTGCCCGCCAAGCGGTGCTGATTGCACGCTGGATGAGCGTTGGGTTTATCCACGGGGTGATGAACACCGATAACTGCAGCATCGCCGGGGAGACTATCGATTACGGTCCCTGTGCCTTTATGGAGCAATTTAATCCGCAGAAGGTGTTTAGCTCCATCGATCAAGGTCGCCGCTACGCATTTGACAACCAGCCCGCCATTGCCCAGTGGAATCTTGCCCGCTTTGCCGAAACGCTACTGCCGCTGATGCGTGAAGAAGGCGAAGCGTTGGTAGAGCAGGCCACCGAGATTATTCGCCGCTTTGAGCCACTGTTTGATGCTGAACAGCGCCGTTTGCACGCCGATAAGTTGGGCCTCACGCCAGAAAGTGATCAGGCAGTGCCGCTTATGGAAGGGCTAGAAAGCCAAATGCACCAGGGGCGAATGGATATGATGGCTACCTTTGATGCGCTCACCCAATACGCTAACTCAATGAGTGATAAACACCGCGAGGCCCTGCTGGCGCTAACGACCCAGCCCAATGAGCTAACCGCGTGGCTAGATACGTGGCAGGTCGAGCAGGCAGCTAATCAAGACAGCGAGCGATTAGCCGCGATGCGCCACGCTAACCCGGTGATTATTCCCCGTAACCACCGGGTACAAGAGGTCATTGATGCCGCTTACGACGGTGATTTTGTGCCTTTCCATACCCTTCTCGCGGTGGTGACCAAGCCGTTTGATGAGTCGGTTGAAGCGCGTCGTTTGGCAGCGCCTGCGACGGAAAATGAGCAGGTGCTAAGAACCTTCTGCGGAACATAAAAAGCTAATCCCTGTGATAAACTGTGATTTTTTACAGTTAGAAGGGTAGCCGGTGCGCAAAATCATTCACTGCGACTGTGACTGCTTTTATGCAGCAGTGGAAATGCGCGATAACCCCGCGCTGCGGGATATCCCAATTGCCATTGGCGGCAGCGTCGAGCAGCGTGGGGTGGTCGCTACCTGCAACTATCCTGCCCGCGAGTTTGGCATCCATTCAGCGATGCCAATGGCCCAGGCACTCAAACGCTGCCCCCATCTCACCGTGATTCGCGGTGAGATGGCCAAATACAAAGAGGTCGCCCGCCAGGTCTTCGCCATTTATCGCGATGTAACTGAACTGATTGAACCGCTCTCCTTGGATGAAGCCTTTCTGGATGTCTCGGAGACCACCCTGCATCACGGCAGCGCGACGCTAATGGCCGAAGCGATCCGCGAACGGGTCAGCCGCGAAGTGGGGATTACTGTTTCAGCGGGCGTAGCGCCCAATAAGTTTCTGGCCAAAATCGCCAGCGACTGGAACAAACCCGACGGCCTTTGCGTAATTACGCCGGATAAGGTCGATAGCTTCGTACAACAGCTGCCGGTCAAGAAAATCCATGGGGTAGGGCCGCGCACGGCCGAGAAGTTGGCAGGGCTGGATATCCACACCTGCGCCGACCTGCGTACCCGCACGCTGACCGACCTGGTCGAGCATTTCGGCCGTTTTGGACGGCGGCTACACGAGCTAAGTTGGGGGCGGGACGAGCGCCCGGTAAAAACCCACCGTGAGCGCAAATCAATCAGTACCGAACAGACCTACGCTCATGATTTACCCGACCTCGTCGCCTGCCGCCGTGAACTCCCCGCGCTGATCGAAGATTTAGAGCGCCGCTACGCAAGGCTTGACCCACCACTGGCGGTGCGCGGGCTAATCGTCAAAGTGAAGTTTAGCGACTTTACCCAAACCACCGTCGAGCATGCCGACCCCGCGCCCAACCTTGCACAGTTTGAAACCCTGCTTAACGTCGGCTGGGCCAGGGGCGAGCGGCCCGTCCGCCTGCTTGGCGTGGGG
>Ga0209345_10006674_pt1 | contig 10399 bp, 12 predicted proteins | sample Cruoilmetagenom7_FD_187294 | JGI IMG/M metagenome (GOLD analysis project Ga0209345, IMG submission 187294) | Oil polluted marine microbial communities from Coal Oil Point, Santa Barbara, California, USA - Sample 7 (SPAdes) (version 2) | ecosystem: Environmental > Aquatic > Marine > Oil seeps ... | reverse complement strand
CAGATGCCAAAAAACTAGTGGTATAGTTTCGATGGATAACACTTCTTTTATTGCTCAAGATGAAAAACTTTTGATTTTTAATGATGCTACAATGGTGGCGAAATCTGCTAAAACCATCTCTTATGAAGTTTTAACATCTCTAAAAGCAGATATAAAAAGAGAGTGGGTCTAAGAGTTTATTTTTATAATCGCGTTGGAGAAAATAACTCCATCAACTCCAACTAAAGCCAACTCTTCTATCTCTGTTTCATTTTCAACAAGTACTAAAATTTTAGCATCAAACATATACTCATTAGCAATGTTTCGAGCATTTTTAGCAAGCTCTTTATGTACAACTATAAATGAAGCTTCAAGTGAAGCAGCATATATAACTTGTGTAATATCTTTTGCACAAATAGATGTAGAGATTTGGTTTGCTATTGCATGAGTTATTATGTCTAGATTTTCTTCACTAAACTCTATATGAATTACAGATGATGGAGGAGTATTAGAGATACTTTCAATGTCTAGTATATGATAAAAAGATTCACTAGGTATAAATCTATGTCCAAAGATTAACATTATCCCTTCTCCACACATTCACTACTACAGTAGTATTTATTATTTGAGATGATTGTTTCACCAAGTTCAGAATAAATTCCACATGCCGAACATTCTACCATCTCATTGCTTTTCTCTTTTTCTCTTTTTTTAGAACTATCTTTTGTGGGTTTATTGTTTTGTATAGGTTTCTTTTTTATAAATATAAAATAAACTATACCTATAACAGCGATAACAAGTAAAAGTTTTAAAATCATAAATCTTCTCCTAGAAGTAAATAGTGTCTGTTTTTTGTTTGAATAATTTTATGTGGCATATCTGAATCAACTTCATCAAAAACTTTTTCACCCTTGTAAAAAAGAAGTTTAGATTTCTCATCACGAAAATTCTCACTCAGTTTAAGTAACATTTTTGTATCGGTCACTGCTCTTGAGGTAACAAGCTCAAAGGTCTCTTTATCCATCTCTTCAACTCTTTTTTTAACAACTTTAACGTTATTAAGACCAAGGTCGGCTTTTATAAACTGTAAAAAACTTGCACGTTTTGTAAGTGGTTCTGCTAATGTAATTTGTGTATCAGGCAGCGCCATAGCTAAAATCATACCTGGAAAACCGGCACCTGTTCCGATATCTAAAAGGTTTTTAACCTTAGGCAAAAAACTTACAGGAAAAACTGCATCATATATAAAATGGTTTAAAGTATCTTCATCCTTTGCGCCAGTTAGGTTATGGATTTTATTCCATTTAAAAAGATGCTCTTTATATTTCTGAATATTATAAAAAAAGTTCTCAGGCAACTTTATGTTGTCATCACTTAGGGTAGCTTTTAAATCCACTAATATCCTTTAAAAGAGGTGACCCATTTCATCTTTTTTTATATCTAAGTAGTCCGCATTATGTTCATTTGAATCCATAATGATTGGTACTCTCTCAACAATCTCAATATCATCAATGGAGTTGATTTTATGAGGATTATTTGTAAGTAGTTTTATTTTATGAATACCAAAATGATGAAGAATATATGTAACCATTTCATATGTTCTCTCATCAGCTTCAAAGCCTAGTTGGTGGTTCGCTTCTATTGTATTTAGACCTTTGTCTTGAAGGGCGTAAGCATTTATCTTATTTAAAAGACCTATGTTTCTTCCCTCTTGTCTAAGGTATATTACCATGCCGTTTGTTTTGTTTGCTAACTCTAAGGCGTACTCAAGTTGGTCACGGCAGTCACATTTTAAACTACCGATGGCATCTCCAGTTAAACATTCTGAGTGAACGCGTACTACTGGAATCTCTTCAAGTTTATCTTTATATATAACAAGGTGTTCTTTATCAGCAACTTTAAATGCTTTGACTTTGAATTTGCCAAATCTTGATGGTAAGTTTGCTACTTCGGATATTTCTATGTTCATTAATTTAATCTTTAAAATGGTAAAATATTTTTTAGATTATATCAAAAAAAGGTTTATAATGTTTCAAAGATTTCGTAGAACTCGTTTAAATAAGCATCTTCGCTCATTGGTTCGTGAGACTAATGTTAGGGTTGATGATTTCATCTACCCTCTGTTTATTCGCTCAGGAGAGGGAATAAAAACAGAAGTAGCTTCTATGCCAGGTGTTTTTCAGATGAGTATAGATGAGGTTTTAAAAGAGTGTGAAGACTTAAAACAATTGGGCATCTATTCAATCATTCTTTTTGGTATTCCTGATGTAAAAGATTCTATTGGTTCAGATTCTTTATGTGAACATGGAATTATCGCTTCATCAATAAAAGCTATTAAAAAAGCACATCCAGATATGTTTGTAGTAACAGACCTATGTTTTTGTGAATATACAGACCATGGTCACTGTGGGATTATTGATGAGAAAAATGAAACTGTAAATAATGATGCAACCTTAGAAATTTCAGGCGAGCAAGCAGTTATTCATGCAAAAGCTGGAGCAGATATGATAGCACCATCTGGTATGATGGATGGAATTATTGAAACCTTAAGAACTTCACTTGATGAGGCTGGATTTGAGAACTTGCCTATTATGGCTTACTCTACAAAATTTTCATCAGGATATTATGGACCATTTAGAGATGTTGCAGAATCAACTCCTAGTTTTGGTGATCGTGCTTCATACCAGATGGATCCTGCAAACAGAAGAGAAGCGATAGCGGAATCTGTTTCAGATGAGATGCAGGGTGCTGATATACTAATGGTAAAACCGGCTCTTGCTTACCTGGATATTGTAAGAGAGATAAAAGACAATACATCTCTGCCAATGGCTGTATATAATGTAAGTGGTGAATACGCGATGCTCAAAATTGCTGGTATGAATGACCTGATTGATTATAATAGAGTTGTTATGGAGACTATGACATCTTTTAAAAGAGCTGGTGCAGATATAATCATCTCTTACCACGCAAAAGAAGTTGCGCGGATGTTAAATAAGTAATTTTAAAGAAAATTACTATAGAATAACAGCTTACATAAAAAAACGGATAAGAATATGAGACATTTTTTAACACTTAAAGATTTTACTAAAGAAGAGATTTTAGAGATTATCGATATTGGTCTTGAGATAAAAAAAGATTTAAAAGCTGGAACTTATAAAGATGAGTTAAAAAAGCAAACATTAGCAATGATTTTTGAGAAAAGCTCAACAAGAACAAGAGTTAGTTTTGAGACTGGTATGTTCCAGCTTGGAGGTCATGCTCTGTTTTTATCAAATCGTGATATCCATCTTGGTCGTGGTGAGCCTGTAAAAGATACGGCAAGAGTGATAAGTTCTATGTGTGATATGGTGATGATAAGAACATTTGCTCACTCTATGATAGAAGAGTTTGCTAAGTACTCAAAAGTACCAGTTATAAATGGATTAACAGATTCTTATCACCCAGTGCAACTTCTAGCAGATTATATGACTATGGTTGAGTATGGTGTAAATGAGAATGCAATTGTTGCATATATTGGTGATGGAAACAACATGACTCACTCGTGGATGATGCTTGCTGCAAAACTTGGCTTTGAACTTCGTATAGCTACACCAAAGGGATATGAAGTAGATAGTAAAGTCTTAGAAGATGCTCTTAAGTTGGCAAAGAAAAGTGGGGCTGTTATCACTGTAATGAATGACCCAAAAGAAGCAATCCATGGTGCGACAGTAGTTACAACTGACACTTGGGCATCAATGGGTCAAGAAGATGAAAAAGAACAAAGAATCAAAGACTTTAAAGGTTTTATAGTTGATGATTTAATGATGTGTTTAGCAAAAAAAGAGGCTAAATTTTTACATTGTCTTCCTGCTTATAGAGAGCAAGAAGTGAGTGAATCCGTTTTAGAAAATCACTCAGAGATAGTTTTTAATGAAGCTGAAAATAGACTTCATGCCCAAAAAGGGCTCATGGTTTGGTTAGATAGACAACGTTAAATCTATAAACGTTTAGTATCTAATCCCAGTAACACTTCTGATTTTTTCAATCATAGGAAGTGCTGTTTCACTGGCTTTTTTAGCACCCATTTTTAGTATCTCTCTAACTTCATCTTGATTAGCCATGTAGTACTCTCTTTTTTGTCTGTACTCTTTAAAATACTCCCACATAACTTCACCTAGATAGATTTTAAAGTGACCATGACCTTCTCCACCATTTTTGTATCTATCTTGAAGTGCTACTAGGTTATCACCCTCTAAAAATAGTTTTGCCATATTATAAACATTACAGTTTTCATATTCTTTAGGTTCTTCCATCGCTACATTTTCAGTAACAATTTTTTTAATGGTCTTTAACTGTTTTTTTTCTTCACCAAAAATATTAACAGTATTCCCATAACTTTTAGACATTTTTTGACCGTCAATTCCAGGAACAGTTTGAACTTCTTCTTGAACTCTAAACTCTGGCATAACTAAAATATCACCATATTCATTGTTAAACTTTGTAGCTATATCTCTAGCTATCTCAACATGTTGTATCTGGTCTTTTCCAACAGGAACAACCTCTGAGCCAAAAAGTAAAATATCAGCTGCCATAAGAACAGGATATGAAAAAAGTGAGTGATTTGCTGCTATCCCTTTTGCAGTTTTATCTTTATAACTATGAGCGCGTTCAAGAAGTCCCATAGGTGTAAATGATGAGAGTGTCCAGTAAAGCTCTAGTACTTCTTTAACATCAGATTGAACCCAAAATGTTGACTTTTCTGGATCTATTCCTAAGGCTAAAAAATCAGTAGCGCATTGCATTGTTAATTTTGATAAATCTTTTCCACCACTTGTCATTGCATGGTAGTTTGCGATAAAAGCAAAAGTTTCACTTGTTTTTTGAGCTTCTACCATCTGTTTTATGGAACCAAAGTAGTTACCTATATGTAAATCGCCAGATGGTTGTATTCCAGTTAAAACTCTCATAAATATTTTCCTAAAATTTTTTGACATTATAGCGAAATGTAAACTATTTTTTGTTATGATATATATAAATAAGAGGTGACAAAGTCATCTAGATAAAGGACAAATTATGAACGTACAAATTAGAACAAAAGATGTAAATCTAAATGATCAAACAAAAGCTCACGTAGAAGCAGCAGTTGAAGCTTTTACAAAATACCAACTAGATATCACTACTGTTAATGTTAGCATTGCTGCTGAGAAAAAAGGTGTATCAATTGAGTTTGATATTCATATCGCTCATGCACAACCAGTTATAATCAATCAAACTGATGATAATTTAGATGCTGCAATAGACTTAGCAATTGACAGAGCTGCAAAAGCACTTCGTCGCCTTCACACAAAAGTTGTAGAAAAACAAACAGGTTCGGTAAAAGACTTAGAAACATTGGATGCATAAAATCAAATTTTTAAGAAACTTATAAATGGATATTATGGATTATTATTTATGGATTGTTGTCTTTCACATTATGGCAGTTCTGTCATGGATGGCAATGCTTTTTTATCAACCAAGGTTATATGTATATCATACTGAACATAAAAGCAAACCAGACTTTGTAGAGGTGGTAAAAGTTCAAGAATATAAAATGTATAAATATATAGGACTTCCTGCAATGTGGGCAACAGTAATTAGTGGGATTTGGATGTTATATCTTAGACCAGATTTACTCCAAGGTGATGGATGGATGCATGCTAAAATATTAGTAGTTCTTGTACTAATGGCATATTCATTTTCTTTAGAATATTTTAGAGTTCAGCTAGAGAATGAAAACTACTCTAAAAGTGGAAACTTTTTTAGAGCTTACAATGAAGTACCAACTGTACTTTCTTTGTTGATTGTAGGATATGTTATTACTAAAACATTTTCTTTAGCTTTTACATTTATAACTTTAGCAATCGGTGCTTTTATAATTTACAGAGTGATAAAACAAACACCTAAAGAGGTTATTTAATAGTCCGCAAAAGGAACAAGTCCCTTTTACTACTTTTCTCCGCGTTTCTTCGCTTTAAAAAGAAGCGGAGTTCCAGAAAAGTTAAATGCCTCTCTCATCTTATTTACCAAGTATCGTCTATATGTAAAGTGAAGTCCACTTGGCTTATTCATAATAATAGCTATTTTTGGTGGTCTTGTCTCATACTGAGTCCCATAATAGATACGAATAACTTGTCCACTAACACTTGGAAGAGTGTGACGTCTAAGAGCTTTTTCAATCACTTCATTGATTTTTGAAGTTGGGATTCTCTGAGAGTAGTTTTCATTTATCTCTAAAATCATCTCATGAAGTTTATCCACTCTTAAATGTGTTTGTGCAGATAAAGTGATAATAGGTGCAAAAGCTAAAAATTTAAATCTATCACGAACCTCTTTTATAATTTTGTCATGCTCGTCTCTTTTTGAAATATCCCATTTATTTAAAACTATAATACATGAAAGTCTATTACTATCAACAAGTCCTGCTATCTTCTCATCTAGGTCTAAAAATGGCTCACTGGCATCTAAAACAACTAGAGCCATATTTGCATTTTCAAGCATCTCAGTTGTTCTCATTAGAGCATATTTCTCAATTCCTAAAATCTTACCTCTACGACGAAGTCCCGCTGTATCTACAAACGTGATTTGCTTGTCTTTATACTCAACTGTCTCATCAATTGGGTCAATTGTTGTCCCAGCAACAGAACTTACAACTGAACGTTCTTCACCAAGAAGAGCATTTAGAAGTGAGCTTTTTCCAACATTTGTACGACCAATAATCGCGATTTTAATGTGGTTTATATCCTCTTCATCAAATTCTTTTATACGGTCGTTATTTCCAAAGATAGTGTCATCTTCAACAATACCATCCATCTCATCTTCATCCCAGTATGTGTAGCCATCGTCATCTTCTTCATTATTGTTATGTTGAGCAAAGAAATCTTCATCATTAAGCTCAGGTTCTATAATATTTATACCATCATCTTCAACTTCTTCTTCATCGTCTTCTTTTATGATGTCAGAATCAGGAATTTTTGAAGCAATCCAGTCTATTAGTTCAACTGTATTTCTATTGTGAGCTACCGAGATTCCAAAAATAGCATCTGTTCCAAACTCATAGTATTCCCAAAGTTTTTCTTTCATTTTGTCATTATCTATTTTATTTACAACAAGAGCCATATCTTTACCCATAGCCTGAAGTTCATAAAATAGTTTTTTATCTTCCTCTTCTGGAAGACCTTTTCCATCAACCATATAAAGAATTATGTCAGCTTTGTATGCAGCTTTTAAAGACATCTCTTTGATTTTATCAAATAATTCACACCCTTTATCTAAACCACCAGTGTCTAAAAGCTGTGCCTCTTTATTGATGATTACAGCTGTTTTTCTTTTAACATCTCTAGTTGTTCCAGCTAAGTCAGATGTAATAGCATCTCTTTTTTTAATAAGACGATTAAATAGTGAGCTTTTTCCAACATTTGGACGACCGATTATGGCGATTTTTTTCATGTGTAACCTTGGGTATTTATATTAATGGAATTATAGCTAAATAAAAATTATTGGAGTTTATCCCTTATAAAAAGGGATATTTTAGTGAAGAAAAGTGTTAGTTATTCGCTTGGGAATTCTTTATCAAGAGAATCAAGAGCTTCTTTTGACTTAAACTGTTGCCATAAAGCGTTATCTGATTTGTAGCTTGATGATACTGTGTCTTGTACAGTTTCTTTTACTTTTTTGTTGATATTAGATTCTGGAACTGTTACTAACATATAAAGAGCACCTGATGGAGCATTCCAAGTGTCAATCCCTTTTGAATTTTCAAGGCTTACATTTGCAAGTTGTTTTGAAACTGCTGTTGTAACTTGGTCAACTGTTTCTTGCTCACCGTTTCCAGTTGTTCCAGTATATACTTCAACTTTATCTTTTACTTGAGACTTGATTTGTTGAGCTAAATCACTCCTACCATTAGCAAGTGCTACTCTTCTCATATGTCCCATACCTGCAGCACTTTTTGGTGCAATTCCAACTCCAGCGTAAGAACCGTCAACTACAGGGATACAAGTCCATTTAGGTGCTGCAACATCTTCTTGTTTACAGCCAAATTCATTTACTGAAGCAGCAACCGCCTCTTTTTCAGAAGGTTTTGGTTCATCACTACAAGCACTAAAAGTTATAACTGCAAAGGCAGTTACAGTTATTGATAATAAAGTTCTAATCATTTTGTATCCTTAAATTGTATTTGAATGTATTTTAACATAAAAAATTATTAGAACTTTTAAATTATATATCTAATTATTTTTGAGGAGTTACATACATATTGAAGTAACGACCCTCAAATTTAGGTGGTTTCTCCATCACGCCAATATCTTCAACCATTGGCCAAACTCTTAAAAGAACTTCTTTTCCAGCTTCTGGATGAGCCATTTCACGACCTCTTAAGAAAACACGGAATTTTACATGAAAACCTTTTTCTAAGAACTCTCTTGCATGTTTAACTTTATAATCAATATCGTTATCAGCGATTTTAACAGAAAGTTTAATCTCTTTTACAACGATTTTAACCTGATTTTTTCTTTGTTCTTTAAGTTTTTTCTCTTCTTGGTATTTGAATTTACCGTAATCCATAATTTTAGCAACAGGAGGTTTTGCATCTGGAGCGATTAGAACTAAATCTAAACCCATCTCATTAGCTTTGTCCATAGCTTCATCAAAAGAGATGATTCCTAAAGATTCACCTCCATCTACATTACATCTTAACTCTGTTGCACGGATATCGTCATTCATTATGACGCGGTTTTTCTTTGAACTCAAAAATTTACCTCATTTATTTTAGTTTGTATAAGCTTAAGGAAGTCCTCTTCGCTTAGGTTGTACTGCTCTCTAGTTCTTCTATCACGAATCGCTACAGTTTTATTTTCTATCTCTTCATCCCCAATAACTACAATCATAGGAACACGTGTTTTTTCTGCTGTTCTGATTCTTTTATTTAAAGAATCATTTTTTGCGTATATTTCACTATCGGCATTAATGTCGATAAGTTTATCGGATAATTGCTTAGCGTAATCTTTATGCGTTTCTGCAACTGGCACAATAGCTACCTGAGTTGGAGCGATAAACATAGGAAATTCACCAGCATAATGCTCAGTTAAAATACCGATAAATCTCTCAAAAGAACCAAGAATAGCACGGTGAATCATAACTGGTTGAATCTTATTGTTATCTTCTCCATTGTACTCTAGTGTAAAACGCTCTGGAAGATTGAAGTCTAACTGAATTGTTCCACATTGCCACTCACGACCAATAGCGTCAAGAATTTTTATATCTATCTTAGGACCATAAAAAGCTCCACCACCCTCATCTATTTCATAAGCTAGAGCATTTTTGTCCATTGCATTTTTAAGAGCTTGAGTTGAAATATCCCAAACCTTGTCATCACCAACAGCTTTTTCAGGTTTAGTTGAAATCATCATTTTGTAATCAAATTCAAATGTAGTCATGATTTTATCAACAAAATCAACAACCTCTATAATCTGCTCTTCAATCTGATCAGCTGTACAAAAAATATGTGCATCATCTTGAGTAAATTCACGAACTCTAAATAGCCCATGAAGTGCACCAGTCATTTCATGTCTGTGAACAACACCATATTCAAAATATTTGATTGGTAAGTCTCTATAAGAGTGAAGCTCATCTTCATAAACTTTAATATGACCAACACAGTTCATAGGTTTAACACCAAACTCAACATCATCAATAGTAGTGAAATACATATTTTCACCATAATTTTGATAGTGTCCAGATGTTTGCCATAAGTCACTTCTTAACATCTCTGGACCACGAACAGGTTGATAACCACGTTTACGGTGAGCTTTAAAAAGTAAATCTTCAAGTCTTGCGCGGAGACGTCCACCTGCTGGAAGCCAGATAGGGAAACCTGCACCAACCTCTTCACGGAAAGTGAAAAGTTTCATCTCATTTCCAAGTTTACGGTGGTCACGTTTTTCAGCTTCAGCTATCATATCCATGTGCGCTTTTAGTGATTCTTTATCCGCAAATGCTATACCGTATATACGAGTTAACATCTCATTTTTAGAATCTCCACCAAGATAAGCACCAGCAATTTTTGTAAGTTTAAAATATCTGATTAGCCCAATAGATGGTAAGTGAGGTCCACGACATAAGTCTTCAAACTCACCTTGTTTGTATATAGAAACTGTATCATCAGGAATTCTATCCATTACAGCGAGTTTTAAATGGTCATCTTTAAACTTCTCTTTTGCTTCATCCATAGAGATAGAATATTTTTCTATTTTATACTTTTTCTTAGCAAAACCAAGCATCTGTTTTTCTATCTTTTTAAGATCACCAGAACCTATCTCAGCTTCTGTTTTAAAGTCATAGTAAAAACCCTCTTTTACAGTTGGTCCTACATAAAACTTTGCATCTGGATATAAAGATTTTATAG